>ENA-UOOE01000961-UOOE01000961.1-fermentation-metagenome-genome-assembly--contig:-NODE-961-length-25838-cov-3.589691_pt1 | contig 25838 bp, 44 predicted proteins | sample MGYA00245776_ERZ724021 | MGnify/ENA primary metagenome ERZ724021 (study PRJEB28704, sample SAMN03018321) | fermentation metagenome | biome: anthropogenic terrestrial biome; feature: soil; material... | reverse complement strand
GAGGATATTAGGGTGATTGAATGGGGCGAGAACTATTTTAAAGTAAAAGAAAGCAACGGTAGCGAGAGCAACAGAATTTTTGGGTGGTGGTTTTATGCTACACGCAAAAATTACGCCGGAATACGGCTTATGGAGGTGATAGATTAATGACCAAAGAGGAAATTATGAAGCGAATTGAAATTGAGGATATTAGGGTTTCCAGCAACAACCGTAATATAGAGGGGCTAATTAACCAGAATAACAGAAGCATGGATGAACAGGCTAGGCTCTTTGCCTTACTTGATGCCTTACCCGGAGAACCGACGCAAGAACCAGAAGCCGGGGTTTAATTCCCCGGCTTTTCTACTGGTATCTTTATTGTTGTTTGTTGAGTGGCATCGTCCCACAAGACTTCTGCTCCTAAAGCCTCTGCTACCCATCGAGCAGGGAGGAATGTACGGTCTTGGGTTATCTCAGGTGATACGTCCATATTAGTTGATTGACCATTGACGTACATTATCGGACTGCCAACGATTAAAGCAATATCGGTATCATCTTTAGATATACTAACCTTACGGGCGTTACCGTCCCATGTAACACTACCCTCCTCAACCCCTAGAGAGTAGGCAAGATAGCGGACAGGCACATAGGTGCGGTCGTTCTTCACGTAAGGGGCAACGTCCATTGTTTTAATTTCAGGCTTTGCTGTTTCGGACGCATCTTCATTAGTACTACTTAAGACAGAATAGGTTGTAGCCCCGATCTCAAAAGTTGTTGCGAGGTATTTACCGGCCCATGCGTCGGGGTTTTCAGCAGGCTTGGCTTCAGTAGTTTTAGTGGTGCTACCGCTGCTGCCGGAATCGCCAGAATCGTATAACCTATCTTGCGCCAGGCATTCAGGAATGCCAGCGACGTAGGCACTAATTATTTCGGCCTTGCGTTCGCCATAAACATAGCCCATTACTGTGTCGTCAGGCGCGCCGCCCCAGAGGGCCATAGGATGATCGCGATTGTTATTACGGAAATAGAAAAAGAATCGGCTCAGTTTATCTTTTGCGCTATTAGCTCCTGCAATGGGCTGGGCTTCTATGTTTGTGTACGTGGTTAGTGTAGCTTGCTGTGCATCAGTTTGGTATACAGTAGCGGTTACGGTGTTGTTGGTAATCTGGGAGATATCGACATACACGCCGTAAATATCATTGCTACTCATTCTGTTAGTAGTATGAAATATTTGCAATTGACTAGTTAAATATTCTGTTGAGGTAACCGCCATCACCGGCGCAACAACCGCGAACAACAGGGCAATAGTCAACAACAGGGCAACTATCGGGTTTTTTCGCATAATTAGTTCCTCCTTTTATTTGTTTTTACGTCCTAGTTTTACCATTATCATACTATCGTAGAATTAAAAAAGCAAGCGAGCAAGGTGCCAGAAACATCTAAATGTGGCCGTTTCTGATGGATAGGCCGCGACAGAATTATATTTTGCAACCGGGAAGGGAGTGTGATGATAATTTGCATGGATTGGCAATAACATTTGGTAGAATCGTATCTAATGCGCTTACCGACCCTCTAGCATGGCTAGGGGGTTTTTTAGTGGGCGCATTTACTTATCTTGTAGGGCCTGGGCCAGCTTTTTACGCCTTATGGATAGCCGTAGCAATGGATTTGATATCCAGACTGATGTGTGAATCAGTTAATCACGGCGGCTTCCTTAAGGCCGTTAAAGAGGGTCATATCAGGTCTGACAAGGCTTTATCCGGGGCAAAGCTGAAAATCACGGCTTATTTCTTCATGTGTGTTTTCGCTGCCCAAATAGAGAAATTCCCATATGACTACGCTTATTTAGCCAGTTCAGTTATTTACGGGATATTCTTCTTTGTGGAGCTTGAAAGCACTTGCGAGAACTTTTTAGAAGCCGGAGTAGAAGAATTTAGCTGGTTAAAACGGTTCAGCCGCCGCAAGTTAGAAAAAATCGTAGAGGAAGAGGGTATCAACATGAAAGAAGGTGGTGGAAACGAGCAAGGACCAATTTAAGATTGAATCAAAGCCTAGCCCCAATTTTACCGCAGGACGCAAGGGCAACAAGATTATTGCAATAGTAGATCATATAACCGCCGGGCTGATGCCGGGATGCTTATCATGGATGTGCAATCCAGTGGCGAAGGCATCAGCCCACTATTTGGTCACTCGTCAAGGCAAGATTTATCAGCTTGTCAAAGATGCAGATACGGCCTGGCATGCTGGAGCAGTTAATCGGCCCAATTGGGCCTTGTATTCTGGTGGCAATCCCAATCACTGTACCCTCGGCATAGAGCATGAAGGTTACAGAGAGCAAAGCGGGGATGGTAATCTAACAGAGATGCAATATCAGGCTTCGTTGTGGTTACATAAACAATTAATTAATAAATATAATTTGCCAATAGATGACAACCATATTCTCGGCCATTACCGCATCGACAGTGTGAACCGCCCTAACTGCCCCGGCCCCAATTTCCCATGGAACCAGTTGTTTAACGACCTAAAGAGAGAGGATGATGATATGTTTGCTAAGTTAAAACTCGACACCAATGTCGATCTGCCCGAAGTCAAGGTGAAGTTGAACGGTGCTTTAAAAGATAAGTGCGTTCTGCTTAACGTTGACAACAGGGACACGACCTATATCCCAGCGGTTATCCTGCGAGATATCGGGATTGATGTTACTTGGGACAATGCTGCAAAAACCGTTATAATCGGCAAATAATAAAGGGGGTTTTAAGATGAACGAATTGAATCAAATAGCTGCTCAATACGCTATCGGCGGGGCTTCTGCTCTTGTTATCAATGGGATTCTGGTTAAAGCTATCAGGCTGGCTGGTATCCCGTCAAAGTACCTGCCGCTGGTTTCTATCGGCGGCGGCATGGGGTTAGGGATGCTCTGGGCTTCTTGCTCAAAACTAACGCAAGTTTTTAGCGTACCTATGAGGAATTGAAACACCGATATAATAGTGCGCTTTATGCGGGAAATAGACGTTTTTAGCGTACCTATGAGGAATTGAAACTTCTTGGCGCGGCTACCAGCGGGAACTATGACGCGGTTAAGAAGACAGAGGAATAATCCTGATTTAGATTTTAAGGTTGCTGTAACGCGGCTACAGGCGTTTTGGCTCTCCGGCAATGGTTTTGTATTAGCCGGAGAGCCTTGCCCGTTCATGGGCTAATCTACAGCCTGTTCTTGTTGTAGTATCCATAACAAGGCTTCCCCGGCGGCATTTGTGCGGTTTTCCGCTGGGAATTTCTGCCACCAAGGGCAGATATGCGGCTTATTCGGGTGGAATATATAACATGCGTCCTGCTTAGATTCCACCCTGTAGCCCCGCTCCTCCATAAACGCTATGAGTTGGTCGAGGCGGGGAAGAAGAATATATTGCTTAGTAACTTCATCCCAATCATCGGTAGGGGGATTCATTTTATAGCATTCTGCCCAACAATTATCGTCTATCTCAAACAATCTCGGCCTCCACGGTAGCCCCGCATCTCTTAATTTTTTTGCCAGTTCCCAATCAAGCATTCTCTCGCATCCTTTCTATGCAAAATTCAAGCTGCTCAGGTTTTATTCTCAGTAGAGGCAATATCTTCTCCACCGCTGCCCGCCTAATTCTTTTGCCCTGCAATATCCCGATACAGTTGTCCGTTTCCCGCAGTATGTCTTTCCATGGCATATCCTCAAAATATTTTAACCTGATTATCTGCCGCTCTTGCGCAGTCAAGCAGGTTAAGGCGCTGGTGGTTTTTTCAACTACTTCGCCCATAGTATTAATAGCTTGCATAAGCCCTTTTATTTCATCGTTGATGATGTGGTTTTTAGCAAATACAATATTGGTCATTTTGTCACCGGGGGAAGGCATGGCATGGGGCATGTCGCTCATTATTCGGTTGCCTATAGCCAAGGAGTACAGAATATCGTCGGGGTCTATATTATCATTCTTGCCCTCATGGTAGAGCCGTTCAAGTTCTATCTGCAGGTTCTTGAGATATGATTTCAGTTTGCGATAAGACTTTAGCAGTTCTTCGGCTTGGGGGTATTTGATGTACAATTAGTCACCTTCTTTCAGGGCGGCAAGAGCCTGCTTAAGAAGATCATCAGCTTTAAGGATATTGCTTGCCGTGTTGTAACATCGATTCGCATTGAATTCTTCATGAGAATCTACGCATTCTTTTGCTGCCTCAATAACTGCCCTAATCTTCTCCCCAGGGTCTGGACAATTAATGATTTCTCTCGCCTTTATGGTTAATTCTGTATCTCGGCAATAGCAGTTTTCTAATTCCTCCACAATTTCTTCCAGAGCTTCCCTCAGCGCCACTACTTGGCAGGAAAGATTCTGTATGCTCTGCCGCTGCAGGTCGGTTTCTTCCCGGAGGGCTGCGAGTTCGGCTAATTCCTTTCTATTTGGCGAGCGCTTGTAATCCCAACACTTTTGCCACATTTCGGGGCTTTCTTCCCGGCAATAATGACAACTGCCATCCATGCCGTCCATATTGCCAAAGCTTTTACAGAACTCCATCAGCTCACCATCCTTTCCCACTTCTTACGGTCACGGTTCCACTTCCAACTTCCAGCATCTTCAGACCGTAAAAAGGCATCGTCTGATTTTAAAATCTCAGATTTATAAACAACCATCATTTCTCTAACGGTCATGTTGGAGGCATCAAAGCATATAGAATCAATAAAGAGCTCGGCATTTCTACCAAGCTCTTTTTGCGAATCCAGTCTGTCATATGTTTTTATCCGGGGCATTTAATCCTGTCCTCCCTCCAGTTCTTTTATTCTGCGGTCAATAAATTTCTTGATGACGGGATTATGATTTTCAAGATATGATTCCGTTAGTTTTACTAATATTTTGGTTCTCGCCTTATCCTCGCAGGCTGGCTTGGACCAGGGCAAGACTTCTTTCAATGCTGTATAAGTATTTATGGTTGGCTCACTCCTCTCTTCAAAATTGATTTTATCTCCTCTTTTGTTTTTCTTGCCGCTACAAGGAAACAAAGAATGCCCCAAAAGTAGAGCCCCAGCAGGCTCATCAAAATAGCAATCGCCACAAGACTTGTGCAGATTATTGTAATTACACTTGGCAAATTAAATCCCTCGCTTTCGCTTCGTAGTGCGCTTTTAGGCATCCCAAGCAGCTTTTACTACCATCAAGGTATTCTTCGGGGCAGCTCTCTTTTATTGGGCAGATTTCCTCAATAGGCTTTATCTTCTCCATGTCCTGCACCAATAGCTCAAACATCGAAGTGATGATTTGCCCGCTTTCTTTGAGCCATTCGACATACATTAAGCCATCCGTCAGTTCCTGCGCTAAATGCTCTAATCGATAGTCAAAGCTACCGTGGTTGTCCTCTAAAGGCTGTCCATACTTCTCTATGCCCTTTCGCTCCTGCGCTTCAAATCGGGCATCTACGCGCTCTTTAAATCTTCCCATCTTTCAATAACCTCCTTAATCAGGTTCGTATAAATCACATTCTTCAACTATTAAAACTCGATACGGGTCTACTCTCTGCGGTTCTTTTAAAACCCAACGGGCTTTTTTGTAAACTGGCGTGCCATATAATATTTTGTTGCAGCCCCCAACTTCAAAGGGTTTTGCATAGGCCCTTTTGCAGCCAAGGCATAGCGATTGAGTTTTAAAAGGATTGGATTTGCTACGTTTAAGCTTGCGCTGGTTGCGTCTTTTCTCGGCTGCTTTAGAGGCGTTTTGACTGTTTTGGTAGCTACAATCAGGTGAACAGGTTAACTTCGCCGGATGATTAGTGGAAAACTCCGCACCGCATATTTTACAAATCCTAGTGTATTTCAATCATCACCCCTCCAATATTGACAAGGACCTGTTTCCGTGAAGGGTTTAATCATCAGGCTTAAGAACATCTTGCGCCTTGGGCAGTTGTCGAAGTCTTGTTTGCAGTCATGCTGGCAGGACTCCAATGCTAATTCTGCTAGGTCGTAAAGTAGGTCGATATTCACCTTGACGGCAGGCTCTTGAGAATTAACCAGTTTTTCAGCGTACAGTTTAGGCTCGACTCTCTTTATGGCATTCTCAATGGTCTTTAGTTCGGTCAATTCTAAGCCGCCTAGCATTAGCTCGGACAGGTTTTCAATGCTAAGGATGATACTATCCAGCCAGGTAAGCTCTTTGCCCCTGAAGTGCTCTCTATGGTTCTCTAAAATTAATTGCAGGGAGAGTATCCACAATACTAGCTCCCTGCGAAAACCATTAAGATATTTAGCTTTTGGTTTAGCCATTTAGAGCCTCCTTTGCTTTGGTAAGATAATAGTCTTTAGTGCATTTCTCAATAGGGTAACGGTGGCATAAATCGCAATCATAGCCCCCATAATTGTTAACAACGTTTATACTTTCGTTCCAAAGACAAACGTCAGTTTCTTCGGCTATGAAGTCACATGCTAATTCCAGTGCCTTCTCAGTCTGTTCTAACTTTGCTTTCAACCCCGCCCATTCTCCCAGCATCTTATCGGAGCATTTAAAATGCACTCTATCACCGTTAGGTAGCTTGACTATGCTATCTAACTGATCTGCTGGTTCGTTGCAGTATGGACAATTCATACTATCCCTCCACTTCTTCGCCAACCAAATAATTAAGCCAGCATTTCAAACATCTATCCATGCTGGCTCTACAATGTTCCTTCGGTCTAACACAATAACCCTCGTTGATTGACCATTTAAGCGTATCGACTAAGGCGTCTCGGTATCTGTCCGGTTCTTCTGCTAGTTTTTCGATTCTCTCAAAGTCCTGCCATCGGGTTAGGCACTGTTTAGCGCAAGTGATGCAGTATAAGTTATCTTCGGTATCTTTTAGATAATCTGCGCCCTCAATAGTTTTGGGCTTGAGGTGTTTCCCGCACATTATGCAGTCCATGGAATCACCTATAAGAAGGGGATATCATCGTCTGTGTCACTATCAATTTCGATGTTCCCTATATCCGTATAATCAGCGGTATCAGTAGGCTTGTCTTTGCTTTTTGAATCCAGGAATTCCACTCTATCAGCTACTATCTCGGTTACATAGACCTTGCGGCCTTCCTGGTTCTCATAATTGCGGGTTTGGATTCTGCCGTCTATTCCGACGAGAGAGCCCTTACTAAGATAATTGGCACAATTCTCTGCTGGCTTACCCCATACGACGCAAGTAATCCAATGGGTTACTTCGCGGTTGTAGCTATCGGTCACGGCCAAGGAAAAGGTTGCAACTGCTTTGCCTGATTTCGTGTATGCCATCTGGGGCTCCTTGCCCAATCTGCCGGTTAAAATTACTTTATTGATACTCATTATCTTCCCTCCATTTCTTCTTTAGACTTGGCAATCTTCTCAAGAGAACGCATTATTCTATTGGCGCAACTTCCGCAAAATTCAAGGTTTTTATAAAAATAGTCCATTTCGACACTGTTCCAGAAGCGGTCTGTTTGTAAGCCTAATTTGTAAATATCCTGCGTTCTGTTAAGTTCTTTTCCACATCCATCACAAATATTAATAGTCTTTTCACTCATGCTATTTTCCTCGCTTTCTTTTTGGTTTTCTTCTCTTTTAGTTTTGATTGCTTACCCAATATAAGCACCTCGCTTTTTGGCACTCTATACCGCCGACCATTGGCATCTTGGCAAAAGAAAACCACTTGCTTGCCGTTTCCGGTGTCAAGTGGCTCAATGGTGGTCCTAAATATTTCAGCCATTATGTTCTGGCTATTTCGCTTGAAGATTATTGTTGGGGTCAATGGTTTTGCCCCCCCCTTCCCATAAATTAGGCATAATGCCATTGGTTACGGTTTCAATTGGGGCAACGAGAGGGCTTAACGTTTCATTAAATCCCCTAATATATTCCTTTTTGATCTCGAACCCATATGCTTTTCGACCTAGTATTTCAGCGGCAATCAATGTGGTTCCGCTGCCCGCCACCGGGTCAATCACAACGTCGCCGGGGTCTGTGAATATTTCAATAAGATTCTTCAAAATATGAATTGATTTTTGGGTAGGGTGAATTTTAGGAGTTATGGTGTCCCGTTCATAGTCCATGCAGTTGAAAATCATCTTGCCGCCGTTGTTGAATTTCGGTAATTTCTCCCGGTAAAGAAGCAAGGCATATTCGCAATTACCAACAATTTTCATGTTTGCCTTGAGCACCTGGGCAGAATAATTCTTGCGAAACACAAGATTAATATAGTGGTTAAATCCGTATTCCTTGCCCTTTTGAATCAGCATGAATTGTTGTTCAAATTCGCAGAACACTATCATGCATCCGGCTTGCCCTTTTTCTTTAGGTTCTTTTTTTAACATGGTGCTAACAAAGTGCATGAATTCAGCTATTCTAAAGTCTTTGTCAGTATCAAAGAATTGCTTACCGGCTAATTCACTTTCACCGTTTTTGTTGTCGCCGTCTTTATACCATTTAGGGTTTGAAGCATAGGCATTATTCCCCAAGTTAAACGGTATGTCAGCGATAATTAACTGGGCCTTGGGGATGTTGTACCGCTTATAGTTCTGGAAATGGTCATTATATAAATGCAATTCCTCCTCCCCTCCTTATATCGCCAACTGTTGTCGGTATCGCTTATGAATATTCTGCAAAATTAAGCTCACATTCTTTTGGCTGCAACCAAGTATTTGGGCTATTTCTTGCTGCGTTAAATCTGGATAAAAGTAGCGTAAATTGATGACCGCTCTGGTTTTAGCCTTGCCTTTGCCAGGATTCTCCCTGTTGATTCGTTGGATTAATTGCTCTGCCGATAGCCTGCCAATAATCCCATCTTCCGGAGTTTCAGAGCCGCAATAATATTCCCAAAGAGCGATGCCATTAATATGCGTCTCTTCGGGCTTATTTTTATACTGGTACATAAACTCACGGTAGAGCATTCTTTTCATGGATTTAATGGCATATGTGCTAAATTTGGTGCCGCCTTCGGGGTCATAGCCCAATGCGGCTAAAACCAAGGCATAATAGCTTACTGCCAGTACTTCTTCATGGTCAAAATAGCGGTTGATATTGAATTTATTGGCTACATACTTGGCTAGGCGCAGGTTATCTAAGACTATTTGGCATTGTTCGGGATTTAGTTTCATCACTTCACCTGCTTTCTAGGCTTCTTTGCTGGCTTCTCGCCTTTAAGGGCGGCTATGATTTCTTGCTGGTTCACCGTCCATCCTCCGCGATTCCCCAGATATGCTTCGCCGATTTTAGCCAAAACAAAAGCGTCTCCCTGATTATTGTCGTGAAGCTCAACTCCCCAACGTTTATATATCTGTTGCAATATAATCTCTTTAGGGGCGGTTCCTTGCCCTGTAGCAAACTTTTTAAGCTGGCTTGGCGATACTTCTATCCAAGGGATGTTGTCAACGTTTTTGAGCCTTTCCAACTCCTCTCTGATTCGCCAGCCAAGGTAAGCCGTATCAAATACCGACCGTCCTTTACTGCCATAAGAAAATCCCTCAATTACTATTAAATCGGGGGCTTGGGATAACTCGGGCTTATAAATATCATCCATATCATTAAGGGTTCCTATTATTTGATGGAGGATTGAGTGTACCCTGTAAATCGTCCCTAATTCCGGTCTGTTTTGAGTCGTTTGGGCTATTTCTATTTCTCCATCACGCAAGACTACTATGCCGGTGCTTGTCAAGCTGGGGTCAATCCCCATTGTAATCATAATTCCGTCACCCCCATAGCCATTAATGCTGCACGACTTAAAGCTTCGGGGAAGGTTCCTACTCCAAGACCAACGGTATATAAATTCTTCACAATATTTACTTCTGCCGTACCAGCATAAAATCTGTCTGAGCCTTTCCATTCAATAACGCATGTATAGCCTAGTTCGCCCAGAGTCTCCACCACTTCCCACGCCGCCGCTAACTGGGTGGACCATTTTGAGCAAAAATACCAAGGCTTAATACTGCCTCGGAATGAATAAAGCGGGAATGGGTCTTCTATGTCCGGCGGTATAAGCACGTCAAAGGATTCGCATGGCCCGTCATAATCGGTTTTAGGGCCGCGCATTTTCCTCCACTTGAATATATGCTCCGCTATCAGCGCGTCCATTTCTCTGCCTGCTGGCAGTTCTTCTATACGCATGGCTCCACCCCTTCCGGCCATTCTCTAATCTGCTCATGCCAATTTACGTTATCCTTGACGAACACAGGCACATTGGCGTTTACCGCTTGCCCTATCGCGTTATAAATCCAGTGGCAATCCGACTTAACTGCCCCCGGGCCTGTCTGTGCGCCGATGATAAGCCAAGCTAGTTTCCCGACATAATGCATTTGAACTGCTGTATCAATTCCTTTTAATGCGTCAAGTACACCACCGCTATGAATTGGTATGTTGCGAAAGTTAACAGGTCCCAAAGCAGGCTCATAACTCGCAAACAACGTCCCACATTTCACTCGCAGCAGTTCCGGTATCCGCTCGTCTGCCTTCTCCTGATTCTCAACGCTGGCCCCGCACCAGCAGTTGTCCGGGAAGTCGAAGTCTTGCATGCCTCTTGGGTTTTTTGTCAAGAAAATAAAGGTGTGCTGGAGATATTGTCTGACAATCTTTAATATTTCGCATACCACTATCCCGCGAGTATAATAATCATCCTCGGCTTCCCAATCCCAATCCCCGAAAAGGTCTGCCATGGAACCAACAAATATTCGGCTTGGTTTCCTAATTGCTAGGGGTTCGCTTAGTCTCTTAGGGTAGAATGTAGGGAGAAATCTGCCGTCGCCAAAACGCTTATTTATTCTTTTGGCATAGCAAAATTCGCAACCATGCAAACATCCCACAACTGGATTCCAGGTGTAATCTGTCCATTCTATTTTGCTTTTGTTCACACACTCACCTTCTCCCTCTGCCCCGGTATGTAGACCGCATAAGCTGCTATTCTGCCGGGACTTATATCGTCAGGCTTGAAATACCGCTTATCATTAACCATGATTTTGGGTTTGTTCCATTTCTTTTGAAGCCGCTTTTTCATGGTTTTCCTCCTTCCATGGGTCAAAATCTTTACTTGCCTCTACAACCGCCAGCTGTTCATCTAAGGAACCATTAAGCAGTGTGTCAATCCAATAGCTAATTAGCTCCTTGTGCTGCAGACTTTTTATTACCTCGGCACAGTTCAGGTCGAGTCCGCTGTCAATGGACATAATAAAAGAGTACATCTGCTTCTCTATGCCGATTAGCCGCCTACACTCTCGTTTAACACTATTCTGTTGGTTAATAAGTTTTCGTCGCTCCTGCTGCCGCCTAGACTGCTCTAAGGCAATTCTCTTGCGTTCCTCTTCGCCAATGTCTCCGTCAAGCCCTAAATCCCTCGCTAGTAGCTGTAACGTATCTGCTAATGGAAGATTTAACGCTTCTGCCACTAAGTCAATCTGATCTCCATAGGCATGACAGCCGAAGCAATAAAATCTGTCCAGTTCAGGGTTAATGCGCATTGACGGGGTTTTCTCATTATGGAAGAGGCAATTACACCAATAGTTGTTGCCTTTGCGAATAGGGGTTACATCGGTGTATCGACTAAGAGCGTCCATGATAGGCAATTTGGTTTTTATCTGGTCAATTAATAGGGTCATCGGGCTCTTCTTTCCCTTGGTATCGCGGTCTTTCCTTAAAGGGGCTGCTGTCTTCGCAGTTATTAATATCGCACTCACCCTCAAACGGGCAATAGGGCAAGTATTCGTCGTCTGTCCTAAAATACTGGCATTCGGTGCAATAAACATGAGTATCATCGGTCACTATGCCTTTACCTCCTTTGCAATATCTTCCCAGCCAGCCAAGGGATTACTTGGTTTAGTATTATAAACCCCAGTTTCTCTTGCTTCTCTGATTTGCTGTCTCTCAAGGTCAAATACTAATGGTATATACCTGCCAGTCTCAAAATCACGGGATTTATCAACGAATATGGTATAATTAAACTCCTCATATTTCTTTTTAAGTTTGGCTTCGATTTTGTTTCGCGTATCATCGTCAACCGGCAATAATTTAAGAACCATATCGCATTCATTTCGCATTCGCTTTGCGCCCTGCAAGCTGTCATTGTCGTTTAACTGCGCCAAAACCATAATTGCTATGTCTTGGCTTGAGGCCAGCTCCTTCATTGACTTAACAATCTGCTCTAAGACTTGCCACTCCTCTAACCCTTTTTGCAATTTCTGCATCCGCCCAACATAATCCAAAATCATCATTTCAATGTTGTATTGCAGTTTGGCCTTTCGAGTGAGAATATCAACCCTTGAAGCGGTAGGGGAGGCAAGCTTATAGGTGATGAAATTGGAGTCGATGAGCCGCTTGTAAGCTTCTTTTGTAGCAGCAAGCTGGGCATTGGTTAGCGAGCCTATGCGTAACTGTTGGGCCAATTGGTTTGACAACATTGAACCCCAGCGAGTAGTTATCTGATCTTTATTCATTTCGGTATTGAGATAAAACAATGGTTTGCCTCCATCAATACAGACGGCTTTAGAGGTTTGCATAGCGAAGGCTGTTTTGCCATGCCCAGTCTGAGCAGCCAGAAGAATTAAATCTCCTGGCTTGTATCCCAAGGACAAGTTATCCAGTGTCGGCAGCCCTGTGGGGACTCCTTCAAGGGGTAATACTCCGGGCGATTTAGCATCTTCTTGAGCCTGGCGGTATCGCTCTACTCGCTTTTCAATGAGTTCTTGCCCATATTCCCCAATCTCTTTCCCGGTTACAAAGCGTTCGCCTTCAACGTCTATAGCAAGAGAAAGTATTTCACCACTCGCGTTTCGGATTAGGTCGGGTATGTCCGTCGAAGTCTTGTCTAGTTCACGGGAATATTTTTGGAGCAATTTTTGCATTGCCCTACCCTTAGAAGCCTCTTTAACTTTGCCAATCCAATACCCAATATTCTCATCATCAATGTAATGTTCTGCCGCCTGGCGTATCCCCTCTATTTCTTCCGGGCCTTTGACAAATCCTAATTTTCTTCCTTCCTTGATGAGTTCCGCAGATGTAGGCCGAATACCCTGAGTAAAAATTGCATGGATTAAAAGAAACAGATCACGGTTAAACATATCGGAAAAATCATCTTCGGAAACCCTATCTAAGGCTTGAACACAAGAAGCCTCGGAATGAAGCATAGCCGATAGGACGCGCTGTTCAGCTTCGGTGTCTGATATTAGTTGTTTCAGGGTATCACCCCCTCTTTCTTAATGTGGCGGGGCGAGCAAATCACCGTCATCAAATAATAGTCCTTTCTTTTTATCCTCCTGATATCGCTTAACCACCCAACTGCGAATAGCCATATAATCAGACTTGTATTTCTTCCCGGAAGAACCCTTATAATTGTTAAGGATTCCCACCATAGCCTTAGTTGCCTCAAGCCCAAATTCATCAACCAATTTCTGAATCTCTTCTTTGGTCATAGAAACAAATTCGGAGAGAGACAATATATTCTTTTCTTCTTTTATAATGGAAGGAACTCGGTTTCTGGTGCCTGTTTTGGTGCCCATCTTGGTTCCCGTTTTGGTTCTGTCGCTCTGGTAAAGCGCCCAATTTACAACGCTTATAGTGGTTCCTATCTTGGTGCCTGTTTTGGGGTTAACCTTGGTTCCATGGATTTCAATCATGTTTTGCTGTACTAGGTAGTCGATGAAATTTTTAACTGCCTTTTTGTTCCATCCCCATGTTTTTGCTAACTTGGAATATGAGGTTGTAAACGCTCCAACGGGGATAGTAATTTCAATTCCGTAATGTTTTTCTATCTCTTCCTCGTATTTTGCGTTTAAAAGAATGTAGAGCCATGCTTCAAATTTACTAAATTGGCGAGGCTCTTTATAAAAGTCATGCTCTTTAATTTGCCGGTGTAGTTTTATAAAGCCTCTTTCTGCCAAATCGCACCACCTTCCTAAAACAGGGGAGGGAGGGGTTAACCCTCCCCGGTCAACTATCCAAGTACCACGACATTGTTCACGTCCAGTAGGTTTTCTTCCAGGTACGCCTTAATCCGCTTCATCGCTTCGATTCTCCATGCGCCGCCATCGGCTTCAAACAACGCGAAGTAGGGAAGCCCATCGCCCTTCTTGGCCCGGAACACAAATTCGCTTTCGGGCTGGTCGATTTCAATGAAGGTACGATAGGGGGCAAGCTTTACCCTCGGCGGGATAACCACGTTTTCCACCCGCGCTATACCGCTTTTCGCGGTGACTTGTTGGCTTATACCATCATCAGAGAAATTCAATACTTCCTCGGTCTTGACGTTGCCGACAATCTGCCTGATTTTGGCTAAATCATCGGTGTCGGCGAAGCGGCTCTGCGCCATGATGATAAATTCTTCGGGGCTTATGAATCGTCCCCAGGGAAACTCATTAACCAGCGCAGTACATAGAACCGGCGTAAGCCGCTCGTTGAATTTCCCGGTAATTTCCGTATGCAGGGCCATTTTGGTCGGGCTCTGAATTTCGATGATTAGGTGGTTGTTGGGGCGTAAAAAATCTATATTTTCCTTGATATACGTTACCAGCGAATCCAAGAAGTTAAATTCCAGCGCAACAGGGCCTATTTCCTTGATCGGATGGAGTTGTTTTATTGAGTATGGTTTCCCGTCTACGACATGGACGGAGCTGCCCTCTAGGGCCAAATTAACCAGATATTCCAGCGCATCCTTGTTTATCATTTCGCATTCCTCCCTCTAAAATCGACTACTTCACCAGTTTCAAAGTCAATGACTCCTTGATTCGGGTCATTCCCATAAATCTCAGAGACAACGGCTTTGCCTTTTTTATCCCGGTCAATCATCAGGGTTGTGGTAATACCTACCACGGGGGCGGGACTGGTCTTAACGTCAATCTCAAGGTTGGAAATTGTCCGCTGCTCATTGGGCTTAAAGGTAAGCGTCATGGTTACTTTTCTTGTCTTCTTGGCATTGGTATTGGGGTCTGCAATATTGGCCGCAATTTCATCAAGAGCATATTGCAGTTTTTCCTCTACGCCACCACCGGCCAAGGTGGAGAAGCTCAACTTTTGTTCTTCTGCCATTTAATTCAGTCCTTTCTTTAAAAAATAAATAAGGGATAGCACTTAAGATTAGCTACTATCCCAATAAAAAAATCCCGCAAATACGGGACGGCTTAACATGGTTATTTTATTTTGCAGGGCTTTTTTCACCTCCCTGTTAGCATTGCCTTAGCCCTTTCTCAATAGCATCAAGGAGTGGGCGCAGGGCTCTAGCCATAGCTAAAATCTTGCCTGTTTTTTCATCCCATTTGTCGCTGGGATTGCATTTGGCTGTGCCCTTAAACTTGGTGTCGGCAAATTCTATGATGCAAGTGGTTACGGGGCCATTGAAGATGAAGGTTGTTGGCCCGTCCTTGACAGTCTTATTTTCAGGGCAGAAGTTGATAAGAAAGGGCTCAAGAAAACGCTCATCCCAAATAAATTCATTTGTTTTTGCATAATAGCCAATTAAGTTATCGTGAGTCTCGGGGCCGTCTTTAATCTCTAAAACCTTGCCGGCATAAGAAAACATTTCAGAACTAAGGCCACCACAAACAGGACCAGCATCCCGAATGGTCTCCATTTCCTCAACGCTTTTAATTTTTACCTTATCGCCAGGTTTGAATTTGGGTGATAGAGTTTCTATATAGGGGATGAGATCTGATTCGAAGTAAAAGTCACCTATAAGACTGGTCTTGAGCGCGCCGCAAACATAAACAGTTGATCTGTGCTTCCTGGTTAACTTTGAATCAATGCGCCTTACATAGAGAAATCCTTGTTCCTTGCCGTCACGTATATCCCAATTCGGTGCCGAACCTTCCCACCCTGGTACCGTTTTGCTTATCGGCACAACCTTATCGCCTTCCTTGAATTTAGGCTCGGGCTTAGGCGGCTCTGCAAGTTTTAAGGCTGGTTCCATGGGAGTAGTATGACCGTTAACAATATAAACCTTATCACCTTTTCCCAGAACGTAAAGCGGCCCATAAAGGTCAGGGCACTCACTATGTTTACCAATGGCAATTATTTTATATTTCTCTCCATCTTGAGGGGCAGAAGCAGCATATTGATTAGCAAATTGTTCTAATTTATTTTCTTTAAAAAAAGAGAAATAGGAAGTAAAGGCGCAATAATTATTTATAACTTCCACCCAATCGCCGACTTTGAAGTCTGGCTTTGGTTCTTCTTTCTTCTCCGGCAAGTCTCTTATTATAGCAGCAATGCGTTTGCGTTCTTCGGGGGTATCGGCTTCATCCCATTTGCTATAGTACGATTTTAAGCAAAGACCAGAATAATTCTTTGCTAGACGAATTTGAGGCCAATCAATAGGGCATTTAGAGCATGTGGAATTGGTAAATTCACAAAGGAAACAGTTAAATGCAATTTCAGGATAACCGTTGCGCCTTAAATAATCTGCTTTATCGCTCATTCCTGTTATTGCCAATGATGCCCAATGTTCCCGGAAGTTCCTTATCGCTTCTTCTCTCGTTAATTCCATTATTTTGCCTCCTTAAAATAAATTAACCGCTCAATAGCGGTTTGCTAGGTCTTTTTATTCGCCAGGTTCCTCAATATACCAAGTGCCAGCCTTAAGCCAGTACACACAAAAAGTAGACCCGGTCCTGTATGATTCCTCAAGCGGTTTCAGTGTAAATGAGCCTTCCCCCGGCCCCATGTCGCACTTGATTGTTTTGCCCTTATCCCACGCCTGCAACGCCTCCTGCCAAGTGACGGCTTGGTAAACAAGTTGCCATTCGTCATCCGGTTTGAGCGCAGGAGTGCTATATGGTGGGTTATGTTGCTCATTTTCCCAAACGATGTAACCGGATTCTGAAACAAGCACAGGGCTAGTGGTAATGCCGCCTCTTATTGTTGTAAATTTCAGTTTTGGGTTTTTCTCCAGCATGGCTATCATTTCACTGGTTTTGTAGGTTTTTGTCATTGTCATCACACTCCTTAAACTGTACTTTTACGATCTGCCTGCCCGAACAGCTCCACTTTTGATGGTACGTTGTACCATAGTAGGATTTCGTTCTTTTCAAGGCCCTCATTTTTAACGATTACTTGCCCTTCGCCGTATTGGTCGATCTTCAATAGGGAATAGAGGGGAATATCGCTGTAGCTTGAAATAATGCAATACCCGGGGCCGTAGTCAATGCCGTTTCCGTCAACTCCGTAAGCGTTAAAAGCTACAGCTTGCATGGTTAAAGGGTGATCTGCTGTTTCAACTTGTTCGGTCTGCCCCGGAACTGGCGGGTGGCTTGGCTCTCTGCTAATATTTGCGGCATAATAGAGGACTCCGAAACCAGTCAGTAGAAGTAGAAGTAACAAGATGATGTAGGGTTTGAGATTGAGATTAGGCATCGGCATCATCCTGAATGTACCAAGTACCGTTGATTATATTGTATGGGGTAAGGACTAGAATGGAAGTTTTACCAGGGGAATAGTATGTTTCTTTTTGATTCTCGTTAAGCACGCATTCAATGGTTTTTCCATTTGCCCATGCCTGCAACGCCTCCTGCCACGGGACGGGTTCGCGGACGAGTTGCCAGTCACGCATCAAGTCAATTGCTCCTGCCATCTTGGTAAATTCAATTTCTTCGCGTCCATTTACAAATGCCGTAAATGTTAACCCGTTTAAGCTGCTCGTAAATTTCAACTTCGGATTCTTCTCAAGAAGTGCTATCATTTCGCTTGTTTTCATTTCCTCACTCCTACCTTGATATTTCTTCTGCAATTTTCTTTGCATAATCTTCTGATATTCCCCAATTCATGGCTTTCCTATGGCATTCATCACAACGACTACTATCGTCATGTTCACAACTGTCACAATAAACGCTGTCAAAATAGCCCATTAAGATTTCAACTATTTCATCTTTGTTTTTCATTTCGGCCCTCCTATCTCTACTTTCACGGTCTGCCTGCCAAATATCACGGCCTCCTCGCTAACTTCTTCGCCGTAGTCTCCGACAAAAACGTCAAGGACACCAGGCTTCATGTTGCCGGTATCTCTAACCGTATAAATGCCGTTAAATTGGCTGTAAGGTTCATCAAAAACAAGCTCTAGTCTCGTTCCTAAAGGGAAGTCATTAGAGCTTACCGTCATTGCTTCTTCTCGCGTCATATTGCTTAAATCGTAGCCGTTCGCCGTTATTCCGCGAGATGGGTGTTCGTAAGCCTTCCCGCAACATTGGATTGATAAATCATAGGCGGTAGCCTCCATTTTCAGGATTCTACCGCCTCTTGATGGCTCTATGGACTTGTGCTCTATCGCCTTATCGGGTGGCTTCAAAACCGGCTTGACTGCTGGCTTATCTGCCAATTTAAAGGCTGCTACGGTTAGCAGGGCAATAAGTAATAATGCCGTTAAATAAAAATGCTGGTTAATTCTCATTCTCACGCTCCCTTAATCACCCCAATAACTCATTTCGTCCTCCATTGCTTCTATTAAGTCGTCAATGGTTTCTATTTTGCTGTCATATTGCGCAAAGGCCTCGAACTCTTCCCTTAAAACATCCTCCGACACATAGATTTCAATTAACTCCACAAGCCTTAATAATTTTTTATCCATTTCTTTTAAACCTCCTTTAGTTAAACCTCACATCAACTTTGCCACCTTCCGATATGGTTATCTGTTGGTCAAAAGCTCCTTGAATCTCCGGAATGTGCGATATGATTAAAATCTTCTTGAATCGCCCTGCCATTGACTTGATGGCTTCTATTGTCATTTCCCTAAACTCCGGCGATTGATCGCTAAGTATCTCATCTCCAACAATAAACTCAACTTTGCTACCTGCTCTATTGGCTAGTAATTCCGATAAAGCAAACCTAATCGCTAAGCTAATTCGTGTCTGCTCTCCACCGCTAAAGGACTCAAACGGTCTTGTGCCTGCCCAATCTCTAACCAGAATATCAAGCGTTTCAATCATGCTATCCTTGCTCTTGGCATCCCTTTGAGTGATGAATTGAAGGCTATGCTGCCCGTTGCTCATCTGGCTTAGAATATCGTTGGCGATTCTCTCAAGTTCGGGTAAGGCGTTCTCAAGAATTAAAACTGGAATGCCGTTTTTGCTGAAGGCTCTGACCAATGTTTCCCATCTAGTTAACTCCTTCGCTTGTGGGGCTATTATTTGGCTCAATTCAGCGTGTTTTTGCTGGTCTGCCAGTAAACCTTCATACTGTGTCTTTAAAGCTCCCTGCCGGGCAAATAGAGCGTTTAAATCGGATTGCATAGACTTGAGAGTGCCGTTCATGCGTTCGGCATCAATCATCTTCCCGGGCAAGGCATACCCCGTTTCGCTCCTCAAATCTCCGTACCTTTTCCTTAAAGATTCGCATTGCTGGTATCTGCTGGAAATATCGGCTTCTAATTTGGCAATAGAATCCCTTGCAGATTCGATATTAGCCTTAGCTTGCGGTATCTGCTCTGCTTGTTTCTCGCAAGGCTCTAGCTCGCTGATTTTAGCCTTAAAGGAGGACAGGGAAGATGTTTCGTTTTTAAGAGTTTGAATATCATCCTGCAGGTTCAAGCCCTTATCGTTAATTGTATTGATTCGCTGGGCAATGCCGTCTTTTTGTCCTTGCAGAGTGTGCAGGAGTTCTTCCTTACCTTGAAGGGAATTATATTGCTCGACCTTCTTCTGTAGTGATTCCAACCGCCTTTTGAGGTTGGCATGATAGGCCTTATCATAGCCTAAATCATCCCTTTCGCGCTCAAGAGCCCCTACCTGTTCGATTAACGGTTCTCGGTCCTTGGCGACCTGCTCTATTTCGGTTTGGATACCCGGTATTCGCTTTCGCGATTTCTGCGCATCTTGCAGGAACTTGCAGTTGGCTTTTGCGGAGTCTATGCAACCGGAGTTAAGCAGAATATCCGTTTTCTTTTGGTTCGTTTCAAGCGCAGTTTGCAGGGTATCAATGTGAGTATTAAGCAAGTCAACTTGCCGTTTTTCTACCTGAATTTCTTCAGACAAAGATGCACACCGCTCTTGCTTGATGTCGTAGTCTTTTAGCTCTGCTGATAATTGGTCATGCTGTTTGACTGCTTGTTGGAGTTCGGATTTAATGGATAGCTTGGCTAAAAGATTAAAGATTTTAGTAGCAAGTGCGTGCTCTTCGTCTGTGAGCTTTGTTTCCTCATCTTCCAGTCCGTCGAGTTCGGCTTGCAGTTCATTTAACCGGGTAGCTTTCGCCTCAAGGGCCGGTATCTGTTGCCTTAGCTCGTTTAACTCTGCAATCTTCTGCATTATCTCCGGTTCAGATTGCAGGATTGCCTGGTCGTTGTCTATGCGGTTTTCAAGGCTGATTATCTCGGCCTTTTTAACATTTATTTCGTTTTCCAGTCCTTCAATTTGGCTCTGAATCTGCTTTGCTTCCTGCTCTTTGGCTTCGAGTGCTTTGATTTCAGTTTGAATGTCGGAAAGCTCAGTTTCCTTGGTTTTGATGTCAAGTGCCTTAAGGGTTATTTGCTGGTTAACCGTGGATAGTTCCACTGCAATATCGGGCAGCTTATCCAGATTAATCTTTAACCGTTCTAACCCCTGCTTATTGCCCTCTAGTTTGAGTTCTAAGGCCTTTGCCTTGGCTTTAGCCTGGTCTTGTAGGGTAGAGTAAACATCAAGCCCCAGAATCGAAGTTAGAACGGACTTGCGCTCTGACGGTAGCTTGCGAGAGAAATTACTAACGTCACCTTGTAATATAAGTGAGCTTGCCAAAAAGGTATCGGCGTCAAGGTTAAGCAATGCTTGGATTTTAGCATCTGTTTCCTTGATGGTTGCTCCGCTTAAGGATTCCCACCCCATAGCGGTTTTTTTTTGAAACTCGCAGGCTGATTTCCCTTTGCCCTTTAGGTTTCGAGTTCTAATGACTTGATAAACTTCCCCGTTTTGGTCAAAGTCAACAGATACGCTCATGTCCTGCGTACCTGTTCTAACCATATCGTCAAGACTACAACCAGGACGCGGTTTTCCGAATAAGGCAAAGAACGGGGCATAAGCAAAAATCGTGCTTTTTGAGGCTCCGTTTTTCCCGATAATTGAACAAAGAGAAAGCCCGGTCAAATCCATTTCGATTGACTGGGCTGCACAAAAGTTTTTAAGATTTATACGTAAAAGATTCAAGGGGTTATTCCTCCTTTATGTCCCAGCCACCGTTAATATAGTTCCAAACCCATTCTTTCCAATAATCTTCAAGTGTATCTTCTATCTCTTCATCCGTAGCATCATCATCAAATTCAAAAATTTCTTCGGCTTCACGTGTTGCTGTAGTGTACCCAATGCTTAATGTAAATTCTGCCGTTATTTTTTTCATCTTGCGCTATTCCTCCTCTTATTGCAGTACCCCGCTTGTTCGCATTGCTTGAACTGCAGAAAAGTGCAACCTTCTCGGTAGCAGTTAAGCATCGTATATTTACCGCCGCAAGCGCAGTTCTGATCTGCTAATCTCTCGCGTTGCGACTTGTGCCAGTTTTTCCGCGAGGCGCATTGTTTGCAGACTATTAACATAACGAACCCCCGATAGGCGTGACTCTGAAAAACAATGCGGAATTACCACCTCTTTGCTCTTCGCTATACCTGATTAAAAAATCTTGGTCTTTGTGTTCGGATAAGTATTGCATCATGTCTCTTCTAATTCTGGTTAATAGATTTTCTTTATACCAATCTGGCATTCCCTCCAATCTTCCTTCTACACTCAGCCCAAATGTTAAAGAACTTTCTATGTCGTCCCAAAAATTAACCGCACTCATCTCAGCCCTCCATTAATCCGCTTGCCATTGAGACAAGCTCCTTAGTTTCTGATTCTCCTATTCCTTGGTTGATGCACCACTTTTCTAGGGCTTGCAATGGGGTTAGTGATTCGTTTACGGTATTGTCACGCGCTCTGTCCACTCGCTCTATGTCGGCCTTAATTTCGGCTACATAGAAACACCCAGCATTATACAGGGCTTTTTCCAGGGCTTTCCGGTTCAGTTGTTTGGCGGTTTCCTCAGAGCAGGAATAGCGGAGACGGACGATGGCGTCTTTAATTTGAGAGCCTAAAAGCCATTCAGGATTTTCGTCAAGTGCGTCCGGAAAATCCACTATGGTTTTAATTTGTCGTTCGCTAAAATCCAAGGTCAAAAATTGGCGGGCAGGGGTTTCAATGAACCGTGAATATATCCCATAAGGATTAAGTCCCGTAACTTCGTTTACGCCCGTTTCGTGTATCCAGAAGCCAGGATATATTTTCTCTTCGTTAAAACTCAACCTCTCCACTGGGCCCGAATAGAATACTTTGCCGTCTATCAGCTGCGGTCGATGAATATGCCCCAAGCAGGCAAGGTCAAAACCTGCTACCGCTTCTCTAGTCAATATCGGTTCATGCTGCATTAGCAGGTCTTGAAAGCCCGTGTCCGCACCCTGATAGGTCATATGCGCCATTAGAATTTTAGGTCTGTCATCTGGCATCTGAGCGGCCATACCCATGCAGAGCTGGGTTATCTTATCGGTCATGATTCTGTGGACTTGCTCTGGTGGCAGGCCTTTATACTCATCCTGGGTGAGCAGGGCAGAACGATTGAGGCCGGGGAGACAAGCGATAGAGATATGATGGAAACTTTTTGGTAGAGTAATTGTATTAGGTTGCGTGTAGATAATAACTCTCGGTATCTGCATTTCCTTGATAAGTTCGTAAGATGCCAGACTATCATGCGACGGGGTTCCTGATATGACTATGGTTTCTATACCTGCTTCTGATAAACGTCGCAAGAATTGAACCACAGATTTTATCTCCTGACTTGCTCGGTCAAGCATGACTTTTGCATCCTTGAAAAGATCGCCACACAAAAGCACACAATCCACTTTTTCTTCTATTAGTTTTTCGGCTGTCCAGTCTAAGATTTTACTAATATCAATAAAGCGCGATGATGGCGTGGGGCCAGGATAAGAGTTCCACCCTAAATGAATATCACTTATATGTCCGACGCGCATGGCTTTTCCCCCTATCTATTGGCGTGGTAAACGCCTTTTCTATACTCCACCCGCATTTACCTAATCTCTTTCTAAGCGTGTTATAGTTAATATCTAGAAATTCGGCCCATTCTTTTAATATTTTAGTTTTGCCATTGAAAGTAATGGGACGATTGCTTCTTTTGTTTCTGTTATTGACTGTACTGGTTACCCATCTACAATTATCAGGCGAATAGCCTTTATGATTGTTTCTTCTGTCCAACTGTAAGCTATCATCATATCCATTTGCTATTGCCCAATCATAAAATGGCTGAAACTCATTCCATTCAGAACAAAGGCAAATGCCTCTTTCCCCATAAAGATAAAAACCCGGATTGTCCGGGTTTTGGCATCTGCGTTTCATGTTGTCCCAAATATGATAAAGCCTTATTCCCCAAAGTCCATGTTTACGTGATGCCCTTTGACGTCTTTCTTTTGCAGAACATCCGCAACTATGAGTTGTGTCACTGCGCAAATAGTCTTTCGTAGCAATATGCGTATTCCCGCAATCACATTGACATAACCATGTGGTTCTTTTATTTTTACTACCTGCCCTTTCCAAGACAACAAGTCTCCCAAATCGTTGTCCCGTAAGGTTAATTAATGGAGGCATCACTTCCCACCCGCTTTCTTGGCTTTCTTTTCCTTGTTGTAACAAGCAGGGCATAGAACCTTATTGAAATGCCCCATGCTCAGGTCCACAAGGTCGGCAATAGTCCATTCCTTGCCTGTCTTATCGGTCACTGGCGCAAGCTCGGTTCCGCATTCTTCGCAAGTCAAAACCTCTTCGTCCTCTGGCTCTGTGATATCAATGACCTCAGTATAGGCAGATATGACTTCGCCGGTTTCGTAGTCAATATCATCGTCCTCCGGGGGGATAACGTCAACCTGTGAATCGGGTAAAGATATTTGGGGCTGACCAGCGGGTGAAATAGACAATTGCGGTCCACCATACAAAGTGTTCACATTATTAGCATACCGCTCAATCATAGCCTGCTTTAAGTCGGGGTCGCTCATGTTAGGCATTACCAGCGCAACGGCAAAAGGCTTTTTGAGCTCGTTTTCTTTGTAACTGGACTTAAGCATAAGTCCTTGGCGCAAAGCTCTGTTTAATGCCTTAGCCTCGCATTGCTCGGTCCTAAAAGGCTTAAACTGCTTGAATTGCGCAGCAGACATTAAACCTTCAGCATCAGCCATGCGTATTTCTTTGGTTGCTTTAACAATTCTGTATGTTCCGCTTGGCTCAGGGACGGCAATAGTTACTTGACAAGCAACATCATCTTGGTATGGGCATTCAAAGCATTTCGGGGCCATCTTGGTTCGTTGTGCTACCTCAATGCATTTGTTGCACTTCTGGGTAGGGACTGATTCACTATTAATTACCTGAATATTTGCCGCCGCCATGAGCTTCATTAAGGCTTTTTTAGTTAAGGCTAGTTCGCTATTTTTCTCCTTGTAAACATCCTTATCATTAAGGTTCGGGGATATTTGAACTTCGTTAATTACGAGTTTATGAAGCGGGCTTAATTCCTGCATGGTTTTAACCGGGATAAGCAGATTATATTTCTCAGCAGGGTAGTCCTTCGCTATCGCCAATGCTGTTTCGCTCATTATTCAGCCCCCTTTAACATCCCGGCAATGGCCTTGTAGACTGCCAGTTCATTGTTCAGGCGGTTAAGCTTCGCTCTTTCGGCACTCAGCAAGTTTTCGGCTTTTTGCAGTCCTTCACGCTCATTAACGGTCTTTGCTCTCATCTGAGCATTGCGGGTTTCGGCGTTCTTACCGTCAATCTGACCGCTAAGGAATAAAACGTCCTCAGCTTCGGTCAATATGCTCTTGCTCTCTTGCACCTGCTGATAAGCGGCAATGACAACTTTCTCCTGCTCTTCAATCAGATCGGGCAGGGAAGCGAGTTTATTTATAATGTCGAGTTTAGTCAATTTATGATTCCTCCTTAAATCGAAACAGGGCAGAATATTTCAATCCTGCCCTGCATAAATTCTCCTTGTCTGCATAAGTATTTAATTGTAAACTATAAGTACATATTTGTTTTTAGTCCATGTTGGCGCATGGGCTTTTTTCTTGTGGTTGCCTAATTGTTTTAATAGAAGAATAACGCACTATAGCGCCGTCTTTCATAGGAATATCCACTACTACTGGATAAATTCCATCCCTTGGATGCGTAGTTTTAAATAGATGAAAACCGGCAAGGAAATCCGGGTCTATATGCTTGTTTTCTTCATGATTTAGACACTTCTCGTAACTATCGAATTCCATGCCGCATTTTTCGCACTCATAAGTGGTTTTTGTTTTCACTTGATTGTTCCTCCTATTCTATTTCCATGAGGGGGTTTATTCTTGTTGCCAATGCTCTCTCCTCTATAATCAATCTCTATCGTCATAGGCTTGTCTTACTGAAATTCTTGCTGCGTCCTTATTCTTCGCCCAGTCCGTCGGCTAGGTTACTTACCCCTCAATAACCCGTAGCTTTCATTCACTCAGGCCTGCCCTTTGCTGCTCGTCCCGGCACAATGGCTCCAGATATACCGCCCGCAAAGGTCGAAGGGTTTATAGCTCCCGTTAAGGAGATGTCGAGGTAAGAATCACACCTTTCAAGGTAATAGGACTGATAAGTTTTTTGCCTAGCGTGTCATCATCCATCTGGCTAATCCAACTATGGGTATGTAATATTTCCCCTTGCCGCCCAACCGCTTGGCTGGAAAACTCTTATCTGCCAGTAGGGTTTGCCGGTGACGCCTGAGCATTTTGCATACTTCCGGCAAGGTCAGGACCTCTATGCCTGGGTAGCACTCGGACAGACGTTCTAATTGTTCTCTGTATCCGTCTGGCTCACGCATTATTAATCCTCCTTATACTCCGCGCACCGTTACGGCCTTATGAACAC
>ENA-UOOE01000958-UOOE01000958.1-fermentation-metagenome-genome-assembly--contig:-NODE-958-length-25867-cov-7.544902_pt1 | contig 25867 bp, 21 predicted proteins | sample MGYA00245776_ERZ724021 | MGnify/ENA primary metagenome ERZ724021 (study PRJEB28704, sample SAMN03018321) | fermentation metagenome | biome: anthropogenic terrestrial biome; feature: soil; material... | reverse complement strand
GATATCATTTGTCGAAATCATAGGATAGACTTTGCCCAGGTGTGAACAGTAACCAACCCCATATAACATGTATGTTTGCCAGGTTTCTTACAAATCGTAAGGTGTCACCTGATAAACGTAGTAACACTACCACTTTGGAAAAATGCAATCTCTGAAACGCCCTATTTATCAGGCTTTCCGAATTTATTGACTCCAGTAGTTATTTTTTACTCCAATTCTACTCCAATAGACTCTATTTACTCCAGCAATTATTGTGCCGCCTTAAATTTTATGACATTTGATTTTGATGACATCTTTTTGTTATAACGTTCTAGAACTGTATCATCATCGACCGTCATTGTAGTATCAAAATCTTCTTCGAACTTTTTCATTTCTGATTTTTTGTGGTCATCCAAAACGCTGACATATAAACGCATAGTCATATCTAGAGTAGCATGTCCTAAAATTTCCTGCAGAGTCCTTGGTTGCATATCTTTTTCAAGACTTCTAGTTGCAAACGTGTGTCGAAAGCAATGACTTGAAAATGCCTCCATCTCTTCCAGTGGGTCTCTCGTAAGATTAATTTCGGTAACGATGGCTTTTATAGCATCTGCAAAAATTTGAGCATTGATTGGTGTATTATATTTAGTCGTAAACAGTAGATTCTCAAAACCTTGAATTGCCTGTTTTGGACTTTTTGCAGATACAACAGCTTTTTGCATAATCTGTTTTTTAAGTGCAATAGCGCATTGTTTGATTATAGGGACCTCTCTCCTGCTTGCCTTAGTCTTGGGGGGATGTAGGTGAAATGTCTTTTTAGTATCACCTAGGTCTTCAAGTTTAGCATACAGCAGTGTCTTAGTAACTCTTATAACCATATTATCCCAATCAATATCGTCCTCAGTTAACGCACACAATTCGCCCATTCTTAAGCCCGTGCATACAGCTACCGTAAACAGATTATCATAAAAGGTGCCACGACAGCAATCAAAAAACAGCTTTCGTTCCTCTTCCGTCAGAACTTTGATATCCTTACCACCATCTTCATCCTCATCCCGGACTAACTTGATACCCTTAGCTGGATTTTTTCTCACAAAATCGTCAATCTGTGCTTTTCCGAACATATCAACTAGTAATATTCGAATTTTGTTCTGAGTTTCAAAGCCAAGTCCACGTCTTCTTACATCATTGATAAGACCTTTAATTTGTAACTGTGTTATTTCGCTTAGTTGCATTTTCCCCAACGCTGGCGATATATACTTATTAAAGATGTTTTCGTAAATACATTTAGTGGTATCCCGGATAACACTATATTTATGAATAGTCAACCATTTAATATACCATTCATTCAAGGTTATGCTACTATCCACAATATTGAGTTTCATGTCGTTCTCATATTGCAATTTAACCATTGCCGTTTTTGCCTCTTGCAGCGTATTTCCATACACCGTCTTTCTGTTTCCGAACCTATCCGTAAATCTACCACAATATTTTCCGTTTTTGCGTTGGTATAGCCTTTCGCCTAATTCTTTTCCTTTTAAATCTTTTCCCATACTTTTCCTCCATCTAAGGATGTTGCTATGGTAAAAAGACCTGCTATCTTTTACATATTATCACAAATCGGTATCTTTTACCATAGCAATTTACTCCATTTACTTTTCGCACTGTATATCTAGCCAATTATTCAGTTTTTTACGATTTGCATACAATCTATTGCCGATTCTGAGGCCAAAACCGCATTTTGGATTTCTTAACATCCTCCTAGCCGTTGTTTCTCCTATTCCTAGATATTTGCAAACCTCATCCACGTTCAATAAAGCCTTTTCCGTTTTATTTTCATTTTTTATCATATTCTTACATCCTTTCTTGTATCTTGTTTTTTTCTGATGTAAACAACATGATAGAATTTCAAAAAAATCGGCCGTTTTTCAAAAGTTTTTTCTTGAAAAAAGAAAATGGGAGCAAAACAGAAACAGAATTACGATATGATAAAATTTTTCGATATCGCGTTTCAAATTCTTACATATTAAATATGGAAAGCGCCAAAAACGCTCCAATTGACCTAACTACAGAAATCGAGCTCTCACATCACTGTGGGGGCTCTTTTTCTGCCTACTTTTCAAAATATTCTTCAAAACCAATCCTGACAAAAAGTGTTTATTTGTAAAATAATCTTTCATATCAAATGTGCTTTGGCAAACGAGTTGAATTCTATCAAATATTGGTGTAATATAGAAAATAAAAAGGAGATTTTTGATTATGAAGAAAAAACAGAAAATTTTATTAATGATTATGTCTCTTTTTGTCTCGGTTTTTGCCCTTGGCGGCACCGTAACAACCTATGCAGCATCCAAAACTACTACTGTAGCTTTAAATACAAACGCTTCTTATCTTGTAAAGGGAGAAACTACTACTTTAAAGGTGAAAGGTACTTCAAAAAAGGCAACTTGGAAAACCTCAAACAAGAGGGTCGCAACCGTATCAAGCAAAGGTAAAGTAAAGGCTGTGGGTTATGGTTCTACCTATATTAGTGCAACTGTAGACAAAAAGACTTACAAATGCAAGGTTACCGTAGTTAATCCAGCTAAAATTACTCTTGAGCCATCAAAACCATTTATTATTGTAGACGGAGATTCCGTTAGTCTAAATCCAAAAGGTTATAGCGCTGCTACAATCAAGAAGTTAGGTATCACTTATAAGACATCTAAGAATTCTGGTGCCAATGTAAGCAAGTCTGGCGAGGTAACAGCAACAAAAGCAGGGAAATTTGATGTAACTGCATATGTTCATGGTAAAAAGGGGAAAACAATCGAAATGAAGGCAGTTGTTTACCCGGGGTTTAAAGAACCAGAACTAAAAATGCATGCTTCCGAGGGAAACCAAGTATTTGCCCCTTTTGCCGATGATTTCTTTGCATTGTATGACGATGTCAATGTATCTTCCTCAAACGAGGATGTCGTTAAGGTAGAAAAGAACCTGAAATTATTATTAGATGATTCCGAATATGGTTCTGAATATGATTATTGTGGTGGCCTTTTTGTGGAAAGTCTTAAAGAAGGAACCGCAATAATCTCTGTTACCATTCAGGGAGTTACCGAAGACTTAACCGTCATCGTCGGCGATGGAAGAGAAAAGCTCGCGCCTGTGGATGCAGTTAAGAACAATGATTTTACTGGTTATGAGGGAAATCCTCTCACTACACTACAATGGGTAAGAAATTTTATCGATACCAATAATCTTATGTCAGACACATTATCCGATAGAGAGAAAATTACCATTATCCAAAATTATTTCAATCAGACTTTCAATCAAAATCCAAATGGAGGCACTTATACTAAAACTATCTCACGTATTTTATTTGATGGAGTGTTTAATAGTGATAATGATTGCAGCTCATATGCGGAAACGATGTGCTTCTTATTAGAATGTATTGATATCGAGGTCTATTTTAGTGAAGGTTCTGCAGACGTAGGAAATAATGAATGGCGAGGACATGCCTGGAATAAAGTAAAAGCAGATGGAAAATGGTATTATATTGATGCTTACTGGAATGCCTATCGCAATAATTTTGATTATTTTATGTCGGAAACGCTATGGGATAATCATAGATTAGAAGATGAAGGCTATTATGCAGAACTAGGTTACGATAGTTATGTTCCTTATTCTAACGACTTAAATTAAGTGTAAAATATTTGATATTAAAAATTTATGGTTTACAGGAAGGCTCCCTAATAGGGAGCCTTTTTATGTCTACAAAAATAAACTTTTTATAAATGATATAAATTCATATAAAAATAAATGTTTTTAGTCATATTATATCTGTGAAATAAGTAACTTTATTTCAAAATTCAATGGAAGGAGGTAAACAACATGTTAAGGAAAGATTTGCAAAAAATATTAAAGCCATATGTAAATAGCAGCAGCAAGACAAGGAACAAAGTATTATTAACCTTATTAACCTTATGTTGCTTCTGCTTTATGTTTGGTTTAAAGCATGTAGACACATTCGGAATATCGGGTTATGTACGTTCCGTAGAGGGTAGTGCAGTAACCGCTGGAACAAAAAGTGGAAACGCTAAAATTTGGCCAGTTACACATCCGGTGTTCATTGTTCAGTTGTGTGATTCAAATGGCAGATTTAGTGAAGAAAGTCAGGGCTATATAAATAAAAGTAGAGAATTGGCACCTGTCATCCCTTATGCTTCTACAGACGCTATGTGGTTATGTTCCAATGATTTATCATCCTATCTTGACAGGCAGAACTTTGATACCCCTAGCCAAGTATATTTACTTAGAAAGTCGAGCGAAACCGGAAAGAAACTTTACAGTTCTGGAGGAGTAGATAATAAAGAGACAACAGGACGTGTGGAATATTTACATAATTACAAAACAACTTCTTTTAACAGCCATATCAAAGATGGCGTATTTTTTGATACGCTCGTGAAATATTATCTTAAAAATAATAAAAACATGACAACATTGGCGAATGACAAAAATTTTAGAAAGCTATTGAGTAGCCCAAGTGAAAATCAAGTTAAATATTCTCATGAACTTTGGTCATATATTACAGATGTAAATGCTTCTGGTTCAGATACTACCGGATGGACATACACTTATAGGGCGCAAGATAAAATTGATGAATACTTACACGTAGATGATGTAAAAACCGGTCATACAGGTGGACTTTTATTTAATAAATGGAATAAAACTTGTAAGAACAAAGTAGACGGGTATGATATCACAACGGGTGAATACTTTGATTTAAGGTATCTAGATTTATTAATGACCTTAAATACAATCTCTAACAACAAAACTTACTGGTCGAAAGGTATTAAAAATTATTTGACAAGTAATACCGGAAAATCAAATATCGTAATCACATCCGGTATTGTTGCCAGAATGGAAAAGTACAGCACCGAAGGTGGAGACGTCGAGCCGGCAACTATATTTGTTTCGTGTAACGACCTTTTGCAAGTAGCCTACAATGTAAAAAGTAATTATAACTTATCTGTAAAAGATAATTTTAAATTAGGTAAAGATAACATTAATAGATTTGCAGGAACAAAGGAAGAAGTAAAAAAAGATTACATAGGAAGATTGAAACAGGCAGTTTCTTTAAGCAAGTCGTCTTCTTACAAAAGCACATCTGTCTTTTCCTCAGCGATTATAAGTCGTATTATATCGGAAAGGGTAAGAAGTGTCAGCAATGGTAAACTAGTATGGGGAAGCTCAGGCAATAATGCAAATTTAATCAATTTATTAAAGTTTGAGATTTCAATTAAAAATCCAGAAACTTGGTATGCAGCCAACTGGATATTAGAACCACCCATTATGCCACCAACAGTAAATTATCAGGCAACAGTGAAAGTCAACTCAAAGGTTTTTAATAAAATCAAAAGTAAACCAGGCCCTGATTATTCTGATAAACCAAGAATTGTTTATTTAAAAGATTTCTATATAGATGACATGACTAAAGCTCAAAACGTTGTTATAACATCTGATGTTGTTGATGTTCGATTGTCATTAAAACCTGTAAACAGTGCTGGTAAAAGTAGTGGAGCTATAAAAGAATGGAAAGACTTTATTAAGAATAATAAAATCACAAAATTCAAGATAAAAGTAAGGCTTTCTAGAAACTATAATGGTGCTGATTTTGAATCAATTCCGATTGCTGGCAGAACGTTTACGCAAGTTCACACCCCTGGAGTAAAATTATGCGAATCAAACGATTGGGTAGATATTTCAGCAGAAGAGTTATTTGAATTACTATCTAAGAACGAAACTCTTGGTCAGTGGACAGACACTTCTATTGCAACACTGAAAATAAAAGGAGAAAAAAGATATGAGGTTAATTATCGTGCACAAGTGTATATTACTTATCAGGCAAATGATGGCAAGTGGTATTATACAACCGGAAAACTGAAAAATACTAAAGAAGATGATTTAGTTGTTAGTTCCGATGTTACAAAAATGGCGGATGTTAGAAAAGCTACCAAAGCAACACTTGTTTATACATATGAAAAAGACATCAACTATGTAGTCTTTGATATCTTTTTCATATGTGTAATAGTCATTCACATTGTTCTGTTTTACATAGCTTTCCATTTGGTCTATAATGCTAGTATATTGATTACATATCTTTGCAAACCTGTCTGAAGCAGAGCTTAATTCTTTTATTATTTTCATGTCTTTATACTCAATGGCCATTTTTCTTATTTCGTCAAATGCAATTGAATACTGAGCTGTCATTGTATTGTACTTATCTATCAGCTGCCCTAAACGGATATACATTTCCTGCATATCTAAAGTAACATTGTTATTTTTGTGTTTAGCAGCACCGGGTTTTTTCAATGCTGTTATTAAAATAAAAACTATTCCTACTCCAAAAAATAAATATAAAATCTCAGGATTGATTCCATTCATAACTTAGGTTCTCCTTATTTTTTTTCTTACATTTAATATGCTATATTTTTTTCAATCAGCAGAAATTTTTTAATTAGAAAATACATAAAAAAGTAGGCTATCGACATTTCGATAGCTCGTTATACTTATTTATAGTTAATTTTAGTGGAACACCAGGTTTAATCTTGTATGAAACACTTTGATATGCAGCACTGCTCCGTACCCTAAAGAGATGTCTAACCACATACGATAGAGTCGTAGATTATGCATTATGTCCACGGGTATCATAACTTAAATAACGTAGCCGTAGAAAGCTGAAGTTCTTTTTGACTTAGGCTAGTCAACCGACTTATTGGAAAAATCTAAAGTTTTTCTAAAAGTTCCCTACTTAAAAGTCGGAATTACATCTTGATTTTTTGGATTTCAGAAACTCATGTACTTTAGTCGTTGGAGTTTCTGAATATCGTTTTTGTGATTGTTTTTAAACTTTTTAAACTCTTTTTAAACTTTACACCTCATGATAAAATTATGTATTGCATAATTCAACAGAAATATGTTATAATATAAAAAAGAAAGAAGCATAGCTTTTGACTATGCTTCTCAGACAGGTTTTTTAAGGGATTAAATTAGGTCTTTATTAGATTGGTCGATGTTGGTAGCATCGGCCTTTCTTTTTGCTTTTTTAACTAACTTCGCCTGAACCTTTAACTTTACAAACTCAATATCAATCGATTGAATTGTGTGACCTTTTTTAATCGAATAAATAATGATTACGGTAAAGCAAAGAACAATGACTATAGTTGTACATAAAACAAGCTCAATCATGCTCGTCTTCCTCCTTTCGTCAAGTATTAGAGTTATATCATGACGGAGGTTGTCTTGCATGAAAACCTAAGTTCATAAACATCACCCCCTTTTCATTATAGAAAAAGGACTTATCTTTTGCTGATAAGGGGGGAAACCTGACTAAAACCCACCGCATATTATTGCGGATTACAGAAATACTATACCATACCTTTCCTAACCTTTCAATATTAGGCAGTACCTTTAACTGAAGAATCTGTTCGTTTAATTCCCCAATCTGTTCAAGATATGGCCTTTCTTCTATCCGAACTTGCCTATTTATCTAGCCTTTTAATATGCTGATTTCTTCAGTTTCCCCTTTTAGCTGCGATTTTAGTTTAACAATTTGTTCACTTGTAAAAAAGGCACAATGCATCTATGGCTTGGTCTTATTGCAAACTTAAACAATGGACTCTAAATCGTATAATTAAAGATTTTAACGCTATTATCTTAGCAGTAGACAATGATAATGCTGGAAACGCATTCCACTTTAAAAGTTCTCTGTTACTAAGGAAAAGGCCAATAAAAAAGATTGGAATGATTACTCCATCACCACTGGTAACAAATACAATTATAAAAATGGGGGATTTTGAGTTCTTTATAGGACTTTCCCTCATCACCTGTCATTTCTCAGCTTTTTCCCGGCCAGCTCTAAAAAATCATCAGATGGCCTACATCTGCTTATACAACACCAATCGCAAAACTCCATGCTTCTTCATTTATCATGGTAGATTTCTTTCTTCTTAATAAGCCGATGTGTATTCCATGTTTTCACTCCGGTACTCATTAGAAGACGAGAAAAGAGTACCGACATTATTATGGTTTAAACAAAACGCCGCATGTTGAGCATTTATTTTTTTATTGATTGAATTAATTTCCACGATAATGCGAGGATTTCTGCGGTCTATACAAAATTCTGAGCTACTGCCAACTATCTCGTTCCAGCCATCATTTTTGATGATACCTGTATTCACTAGCGTGTCCTGAATGCATTTTTTGCCCAACTTTCCACATTGTCTAAATCGCGTTTCCGAGAACCCTCATAAAATTTATGTTTTAGAATAGAAACGTAGCTGCCTCATCTGAAAATCAGGCGACATTTATACATTTTTAGAGTAATGTTTACGTCAAAAAAGTGCAAGATTTAAAACTTTAGTCTCCGATTTTGCACTTTCGAAAATAGCTGTAATTTCAGTGTTTATGCGGGTTTACAGACATTCTGGAGTCTTATAAATTTTTGGGACTTCCTATATAACTAACTACAATAAATTATTTGGTATTCTAACGCATCCTAGAAATAAAGTGTTTAGCATTTTATGGCCTACGGCCTCTCTTATAAAGCAGTACCTAATACCTAGTATTTATATAACAACTCATTTGTAACCTATAGTTATAGGTAATGCCTCTAAAAGACCGGAGCGGAGCGACAGACAGTCTACACAATTTTTTAGCAACATAAATATTCATTGATAATTTTTAATAAACGATTTTCATGAAATTTTTTTTATATAGACAGCTCAAGAAATCCATGTATCCATAAAGTGTCATCAAACCCGCATAGACACAAGGCTTCCTGGCATTTTACAAAGTGCAAAATCGGGTATAAGCTTTTTCAACTATGCACTCTTTGAGCAGCGGGCATCTAGAAATAAAATGGTTAGCATTCCATGGCCTACGGCCTCTCTTATAAAGCAGCACCTAAACCTAGTATTCATATAACATGTAACGTATAGTTATAGGTAGTGCTTCTAAAAGACCGGAGCGGAGCGACAGACAATCTACACAATTTTCTAGTAACGTAGGTAGATATTCATTGATAATTTTTAATAAACGGTTTTTCTAAAATTTTTTTATATAGACAGCTCAAGAAATCCATGTATCCATAAAATGTCCTCAAACCCGCATAGACACTAGGTTTCCTGGCATTTTACAAAGTGCAAAATCGGGTATAAGCTTTTTCAACTATGCACTCTTTGAGCAACGGATTTCCACCCTAAAAGCGTATAAATGTCCCTGAAGCGCATCTATTTTTGCACATTAGAATCCTATAATTCCTATCGAAATCTATAACCACATTGATTCCTCAACATTGAACGACCTATAAATATTGCGTTGTTCCTTTGATGCGGGATAGATAATGCGCATTCCGTTAATCTCCTGTATGTGATGGAGAGCGTATGCAACAACTGTTTCAAGGTGATGTTTTTATACATGCCCTCATCAGACATAACCCTGTGGATTTTAGACAGCAGAACCAGAGCTGGTTGTGTATCCGCGACCTGCCAAGGTCAAGACTTTTCTTCAGACGGAGAAACCCTTTCTCGACAACACCCTTTCCCTGGTAAATACGCATTGCATCTTTATATTCCTTGTCCCGGGCACATTCTTTTAAGACAGCCCTCATGGAGTTGCCGTTAACAACAATAGTATTTTGCACATAGTCAATGTCCTTGCGGTCCCCAGCTACTTGCTACCTTGCAAAAGAGGATGTAAACGGTATGGTTGCCATCAATTCACTGATACGTTGGGAACACATGCTGCCAATCTGGTCCTATCTGAGAGATGACGAAGCAAGTAGAATAGGCCATAATCTCTTACAGTGGACTGCTTTACTACCACTCCCTTGTAGTTATAAATATTGGATGGGAGCGTAGGAAGAATTTGAACACAGCAATTAACCCGTCTCCAAAATCTAATTCGGATAACAGGCTAACTGTAACGTAATAACACATCAATTTTATTTACAATGCTGCCCTAGCAATACTCATTAATGCAAATGTTTTGTTTTTTTCTCTGGTATTAAAGACGGATAATAGCAAATTTTTCGCATTTTTCTTGCTGTAATAGATATTGCTAACAATTCTCATTTTAGTATTTAGTTCATTTTGCAATTTTACTAAATCGGAATCGTTTATCGTTGCTTGTACTAAATTACCAGAATTATTAATTATATAGAACATATTTAATGCAATTTTGATTTCTCTCTCAGCTATTGTATCTCCAAGTTTTGTAAATTCATAATTAACAGATTTTAGCAGTCTCACTGCAATGGTTCTCTGGATATAGATTTTCACGCTCTCCTTGCTACTATCTGCTTTTACAATCTGTTTAATAATTAAATCAACGGAAATTCCTGCATTAACAGCATCTACTATTAACTCCCAGTACCCGGATTCTATGATAATTTTTATAACTTCGAGAGATTCATCATTTTTTACAATTGTAAAATCTGGTTTATCTATTTTTGCGAGTTTCTCTATACAAGTTTTTTCAACCGAAGTTAACTTTCCAATTTTTTTCTTCAACAATTCGTTGTATAATTTATAACAACAAGCTTTATTGCTGTCTCTCACAATATTATAGGACGCAGAAATGTCATGATTAAGTTTCACAAATCTCACGAAACTTTTATATTCATCTGTTTTCCGAATATTCTTTAAACCATCAATCGTTTTATCTTCTAAAATATCTTTAAGTAAATTATCATTTTTCTCAATTTCTATTTCTAGAATTTTTATCGTTTGTTTTTTTATTTTATCTTCTATTTCTTTCATATTTATATTTAAATTTTCGGCCTTTTTGACAGAAATATTCATGATGCCTAGACGGTTTTCTAATTCATTGTAAAAGGTGTCCTTCATATAGTAGTATTGTTTACAATACAGGTCGCGCGTATATTTCCACAGTGCTGAATTATCTATTACGAGTTCGTTGTCCTGTCTTATCACAATGCCCAAACTGTTTGTAGTCCCTGCTGCCGTTGGTGTTTTTAAAATATTATCAATTTTATTATTGGCAATTTCCTCTACGAACAAATCTTTGTATCCGGTAAAAATAGTATTTAATATTTTATAATTTTTTCTGTTTCGCGTAATCTGGTCGGCGACTATTTGTTCTAGCTCCATAAAGCTTTTTTTACAGATATCTACTCTGTAAAATTTGTGTTTATCATTTATATCTTTGATAGTATAGAATACCTTGCTTTTATTACATGTTGAGCAAACTTTCCGGTATGCAGCTCTAGTTTTTGCATAAACTTCAAAGTAGGTTCCGCTGTCATTGGTGCTTACTCTAACGCCCCCTATATTATTTAGTTTTTCGACAGCATTTTCCACCATGTTATTGTAATTTTCATTTTTTATGATGAGATAACAATCATCAATCTGATACCGAACTCTGTTAAAAAACTGCTCTACCGCGTCCGGGTTAGCATTATTAATATCTGGAACGCAAAATACCGGAGTGAGTGTTGCATCTTTTTCCCCGGAGATTCCCACAATATTAGTTCCACACTCCAAAACACTTGTACATAAATATACTTGAATTACTTTACCATCCTTTGTCTTTCTAGGGAGTTGACTATTTTTTACAACTTCGCCATAGATGTTATTATCATATGTAATTTCTCTTGTGCTTTCGTTGTACGTGTATGTTTTGTCGTCACCCGTCACAGACTCGGAAACTATTTCCATAACCGCTAGTTCTTTTTGTAATTTATTAATTGCAGGTTTACCATTCAGGCGCACAAACGGGATTTTTCCTGCTCCAACGAGTTTTACAACCTGCTCAAGAACTGTTTTGATGTAACTTTGTTTAACGCTTGTCTCTAAAACTGTAAAATTTTTTGCCACTGGTGTATAGTTTTCCGGGATACAGTTAATAATTAAATCAAATTTCGTATTTAATAACTGGTCTGGAGTAGCGGTAATGTACACCACTTTTCCACCATAAATTTCTATCGCATCATCTATGAGCTCCTTCATGGCACAAATTGCCTCGTGTCTAAAAATATAACCGTCCACTAAAATATGCGCCTCATCGATGAAAATGAGAGGTTCTCTTTTACCCGCTCTAGCACGTCTATAAATTTCTTCTAAAACTGTTTCTGCCTTATCATATACAGCACTAAATCTCAGCTTCTCATCCACGTAAGTGTCGTCCAAGCTTTTTCCACCTACAATAGAACGCATTGTATATAGTTGGGAATTTTGTTCATTTTGTACTCGATTAGGACAAAAAACGCCACCTACATTAGCATACGACATTTGTAACATTTTATCAGTGATATAAGTCTTTCCGCTGCATGTCGGTGCAATTAATAGACTAATTTTGTTCCCTTTTTCTTGTATCAAATCAAAAATCTTCTGTACGTTTCCCAGATTACTTCCTATTTTACCATCGTACTTAATTTTCTTAACGACAGGATTATAATCCTCCCCGGTAAAAAGCTTCACAATCGCTTTGTTTTCATTTATAAATTTTTCTATATTCATTCTTATCCTCCTGTATTTTCTGTTTTGTTTTTTGCTTTTTTTTAAATTTGTTTTATTAAAAATGCAAACAAATTTAATACCAAACATTTTTTGGATAAGAATAATATGAAAGAATATTTTTAAAATAAGTTTGAATTGTGATGTTATAGAGACATTAATTTGATATTAAGTTGTGAACTCTTTCCAAGTTTTATTAATAAGGTATAAATAAAGGGGATTTTGAGTTCTTTACAGGACTTTCTACCATTGATACCGGTGATATCGGATAAATGATTATAATCTGAGTCTCGCTCTTTAAATCAGTAAAATGTCCTTATTCGAATAATCAGTTTTTATAATAATACTCTGGTAGAAAACGACCCGCATAATGTTATCTGGTATTTTAACTACTACAGATTCTTTCTATTTCATGCAAAATAATAGAAGGTACTGAATAAAATATTCTGATGTATTCCACGGCAGATTGTTTTATTCAATAGCTTCTTGTGTTATCATGAATTTGTTGCTAATAATAAATGCAGCAGAAACCTACCCTTCATAGAGAAAGTAGGACTAAGTATATACAACAAAATAAAAAAATCAAACTTACGCATAATAATATTTATGATTTAATGAGTTGCACAGATACAATAATGTTGACATTTTAAAGGTATCTGTTACAATAAAAGTGCCAAAAGATTTATTTTTAGGGTTGTCCGCAAGTAATATTAATATCATAAAACATTTAAAGAACTTACGTTATTTCGAACTTCAATTTATTTAGTATTTTAAAAATCAAAAGCAAAAAGAAGTAATCGCTCATGAACTTTCCAGGGTTAGGGTGATTATTTTTTTTGCTTCTTACTGTCGTCATGGTACTTTAGGAATGGGAGCTTCGCATTTCGCATAGAAGGTTGATAGATTTCTATTCATCGAATCGGAGATTTGCTTACACCTTCCTTCAGACCTGCAGTTACCCACACGCCCTTGGTGCTCAGCTATATTCCTCTTACTACCGAGCGGATTCGAGACTTGCACTCGTTAGAGCGTGTGTCCGCCGGGCGCACTAAGGTACATCTTAATATGCATAGATTTTTGGAGAATTATTTTTTTATAATTCCGAAAATTGAAATTTTAAGAAGAAATTGAAAGGCAAAAAATTTGCATTAACACAAAAAAAGAGCACCCTCCGGTTACACAGAAAATGCTCTTTTCAGATTAATATTGGGGAATAAATCATTTTATATTTACAAACTTACAGTCAAACTTTTATTTCCAGCCCTCCCAGATAGACAGACAGGAATATCTCTGGAAGGAAATACATCAGTTTGGCAGCGGAAACTTATACTATTTGTTTTAATTTATGAATTAGGTATAACCAGTAACCTACTCCCATTACTGCAAAAGTTAACCACCCTATCCATCCGAATGATATAACAGCAATCGCTACCAGGTCTGCAATAATAATTCCAATAATAGCAGCTCCTAAAACATTAAATCGCCTACGCAACATTTTGAAACAAATCATAATTAGAAACATTAATCCTGCAAAAATAACTCCCATAGTTATCGCCGTAACATCTTTTTCAATTATAGATTGAATTATTCCTATTATCGTCCCACCAACAATTACAACCGAAAAAACAATTAACTGAATAAGTTCGCTTATGGCTCCACGTTCGATGATTCTTTTACTGTTTGCAAAACCACTCTTCATCAACTTCTCGCTAAGAATGCCAATGATTTTTGCATTATGTAACGTAGATTCTGCTATATTCTTACCTTCTGGCCGGGATACTCTACAGTTAGGTTTATTTAATGTTGAAGAAGCGGTTTCTATACCTTTCTTTGCCTTGCTATGTTCATGTGAATTCTTGTTATTGTTTTCTATCTCAATAGATGATTCTTCTGAAAACTCTTCTTGGCATTCTGGAGCACTTTGATTATCTGTACCATGTTCATCAGTAGTATTTCCTATATTACCAGATAAGTTATGGCTAACTGAACTTACACCATCTGATATAACGGCACTATAATTACCTATATTGCTGACTTTTTCAGATGAGGTTGTATACATTATATTTCTAATTCCATGCTGTATTCCCTGTAACATATCAGGCGAATCGTATACAGCTTTTTCTGCCTCCGACTGGAACATCCAATAAAGAAATGGTAATACTGGAATACAATATAGCTTAGTTCCCTTTTTCTCTAGGTCTTCAACCTTTATTTTAATTGCTTTTCTTGCATAATTAAGACGGCTCTTGATTGTACCCGTTGAGCATTCAAAATAGCCTGCTATTTGACCGACTGACATCTCCTTATAGTAATAGAGTATTACAGCCATACTTTGTTCCACAGGCAACTCATCAATAATTTGTTGAAGTAGTTTCTTGGTTTCATGATAATCTATATTTTCCGCTGGAAGAAATTCTGTTCTAGTTTCTTCGTCATCAGGCACATAATCTTTGCCATCCACTGATTGTAGGTCTGCAAAAACCATGGGTTTTTTCTTCTTCAATACATCTTTGGCTCTGTTGATGATTATTGTATCCAGCCATCCTTGGAACTTTTCCGGAATGGCATTATCGATTTTAGAAAATGCAGTTATATAAGCATCCTGGAGTACATCTTCTGCATCCTGATTATTTTTTAGTAACTGTAGTGCTAAATAAAACGACTTATTTTTGGTCTGCATGTATAATTGTTCTTTTGCATAAATGTCTCCGCTTTGCGCCTTTATTACTAAATCTGTTATTTGTTCCATCTTTTGTGCTCTCCTCTATCATTTCTCTTTGGTTTTCTTGGATGAAAACTGCTTGTTGCCCGTGACCATAACAGGGAGTTCAAGCCTAAAATCGTAAAGAAATATACAAAATACTTTGACTTAGGACATGGACGGTGAAGTTATATCCATGTTGTACTTCCCGCCACATTCTTAATCATTTACTACTTTAACAAATAATTCATCTGCTTCTATACCAAGAGCGCTGTACTAGCTAATCTGCTATTTAATAATTTCCTCCCTTCTCTGATATTTCTTTGTTCTTGATTCTCTTTGTTGGAAGCAGTTGCCAAAACAAATTCTTCCCAATTACATCTGGAATTTTAAATTCCTGCGCCAACTCTTTTAAAATTTTTGATAAAACATTCATTTTCCTGCCCAATACCTCCTCCCTCATTTGTCCTTATATTAATAAAACGAATACGAAGGGGGGTCGGTTTTATGAAAATAAACATTTTTTCACTTACTTATATTGTTATATACTGTTTTACCCATATATGAAATAATTGTTATATCTGTATCCACAAATACTCTTTATTAATTTTAGAGCATATAACTCTAAAAGTCAATAGAGTTATATGCTCTGAAATATAATGCTCCTATATAAGGAGTGGTGAGAAAATGCTATATTATGAACGCATACGTGCGATACGCGAAGACTTAGACCTTACGCAAGAATTCGTATCAAAGAACATACTCGGAATCGGGCAGAAAACCTACTCCGATTATGAACTAAATCGAACAAGAATTCCTATAGAGGCAATTATGAAGCTTGCCCGTTATTATGATGTCAGCTTAGACTACATAACCGGAGCAAGTAATATTAAGAAGCCTTTCCCAAGGCAATAGAAGATGTTGCATACATCTAACTTTAATTTACAAGTCAGCCATCTTCTCGAAAATATCTTGATGTTCTTGCATGAATTCTGAAGCTTGGCGATAATGTTCATCTTTATTGTTACTAAAATTTTTGATAGCATTGGCTGCTACGTTATATTCAGCCTCGCTTATATGCATTTTTGCAATAGCATCGTTAATAGTCAATTCGCCACATTCAACAGCAAAAATAAAGACCTCAAGAGTTTCCATCTTTCTAGCCTTATTGTATAAGTCCTGACCCAATCCTTCAAACGGCATATTTTCATTCCTTTCTTCTTTTTTTATAGTATCTATAGTATTTTGTATTAACTTTACCCCCATGAAAAAAGCCTTCATTTATCCATTCGTGCGAATTGCTTTCTCTTATTCCAAACCTTCCAGTATCTTTATTATAAGCAAGTACTATCTCATGCTTAATTTATATCCATCCTCCTATGCCTATTATTTTCAATTATCTTTTTCTAAAATATGCGTCGAACTTTTCAGCGTCCTCTTTTTTTAGTCTGGCAGGTCCCCTATGTTTCCTATCCGGTGGTGCCATTTCATTTTTCACAAATTCTTCGAACGATAAAACCGGAACCTTATATTTGGGTTTTATATTTTCATTCGCTTTTTCATTTAATTCTTTGTTTGATTCTTCAGTCATGTTTTTTACCCCTTCTCTTTTTTTACTTTTTATATTCCAATTTTACCATTCTTATCTATATGTATCAATTGTTTTACTTTATCTTGCCCTAAAACTGCTCATCTTTCTTTTTCGTTATATGATTTTTTAAAACTTTTACATAAACCCCCATATTAATATGGCATTTTACTTTATAATTAAGAAAAAAGGCGCTCGAATGATTTTATCATCTAACGCCTTTATTTTTCATGATTTCTGTACGTGTCCTTTACTGTTATCCGGCAAATTAAATGCTCCACCAATAAGCACTTTATAATAACCTGAATTCAGGGGATGACATCTGTGATTATAACTTTATAGTTAACAGTTTCTGCAGATTATTCGAACTGTTTTGAAAACGATGCAAATTAATTAGGCTATAAAGGAAGCGGGTTTCCCCGCTCCTTTCTATAGAGATACATATTTACTTATAGCCACCAGTGCATCAACTATGCTAATAGCATCGACCATGGACAACTCCGGATAGTAGGTGGTCAGTCTTTCCAAATTCCAAAATCTATCACAAAGTCTGGCTATTTCTGTTCCAATGCCCCAATTAGGAACACATATATAGTTTCCGTACTCATGTCTCCCACAGATGATGTGAAAACTACTGTATCGTGCAGATACTTCCAATTCATAGGGATTAGTCTGAGACAGAAAGCGGATATGTCCTTTCCAAACGGCAGGCTCCATATCAGACAGACCAGTACAGGTATAATCAAACTCCATTTAGCTACCTCCCATCCTAGTTCGCAGTCATTGACCGCCTGCATAACATTGCATACTCGTCATTGTTTTCATCAAGCAATATTGCCTTATCTCGAGTGATTTCATTTTCCATCTGTTTATTTTCTCCTTTCGCCTTTTGATAAAAACAATATGATATAATCCGATTTACGATATCTGAAAATTTATGTATTTCATGTAATGAATTCTTGAAATATAAGCATCCCCATTCCTTCATATTGTATTTAATTAAATTAAGCATGAAGGAGTATACTCTTATGAATACAAAACCATATACATCAATTAAAAAAGCCACTTATACTTTGTGTACAAGTGACTTTACAAAATTATTAAGCATTTACTGCATTTTCAGTGGTAATAATTTTAATAACAGCAGCTAATTCTTCATCATCGAGCTTTGCACATTTTTTAATTATCTCCAAAGGAATATGATTTTCCATCATTCCTTTGATAATTTCAACTTCACCTTCTCTTTTTGCTTCGATTAATTCGTTTTTGAAATTCTCATTTATAAATTTATTCATTTTAATCTCCATTCTGTGTGTTTTTGTATAAGTTAACAGTATCTGATTATTTCACAGAAATAGCTCCAGAGCCCCACCTATGAAAGCACCATAAGATTTCATAATAGCTTCAACGGTTCGAAGAACAAATCTATATAATACTTATTCTAACATAAAATAGATTACTATAGGTAGACGAATTATATTATAACACAAATACAATAGACCGCCCCTAGCCTGATAAACTTGGACGGTCTATTATAGTTCATATATTCACTCACAAGGAGTACAATTTAGTACCTTTCTTTTTTGATGATAACAGGGTCTCTTAGATGAAATTACAGAAGAGAAAAAATATGATTATCCAGAATTGCACGGACATCTAAATACCCTAAAAAGTATGGTAAAGAGTTATTATTCCTCAGAAATAGTTCCTACCTTATTCGAATACCAGTCCTTAAAATAAAGCTTATTAAACAAAAAGAAAAGAGAGTCGATTTAGGTCTACTCTCTAATATTATCCTCCTTTAGTTAATTTCTTTTAAAAGATTAACTGCAATCTCCAAATACTCTTCATACTCAGGTTTAGACACCGTTAATTCCATCTCATAGTCGTACACTCGCTTAATCGGTTCCCTTGTATCTAATTCTGGGTAAAATGCAATCATCTTAGACCACTCCGCCTCAGCAATATTATACGCTTTCATGATACTGTCTTTATTTGCCATGGGTTCATACAACACCTTTTCGCATTTAATCATTTTACAAGATATCAGCACCTCTATGTCATCCATTATCATGAGAAATCGATTTTTAGTATTAACAATGTAATCTAAATCCATCTCTTTTCCCTTTTCATAATCCAAAACCTTCATCAATGTCGACATAATTTCAAAAAACGCATCAGTTTCACTGGCATTCCGTGTTGTAGTAAATTTTCCTTTGTATAATCCTTTTTCCATTTTCTCTTTATCCTTTCTGTTGGTTATCATTAAATTTAACAAGTCATCCAGATGTTTTCTGTTTTTTTAGTCTCCCGGTTGCCTTGTTATAAAATCAATATGTCATAATCGCAATCACCATATCTAAAAAAGTGTAGTGCCTTCACTTCCATATTCATTTTTTTAAAAAGGTATCACTGTATATGGTATTTTTCCAAAAAACCATTATCCATGACTACACCGCCCCTTATCCTAAAACTCCAGAAATTTCATTACCGCAATTTTCAAAAAATATATTAGTAAAATCTAAAAATTTCAAAAACCATATATGTAAAATCTACAATACCCTTATTCAGCGTTCTTCACTTTCTCATTTTTCAAAATAATTTTCATTATTATTTTTAACATGGATGTTAACGAGTTTAACATCGTTGATATATTAATAAGCGTAAATACTATCTATGATGTTATTAAAGATGCGGTAGATACATACATGGTAAAAAATTTAGTGATGCTGATATTTAAAAATTGATATGACGAGGATTTGTATTAGCCCCGTCCTGGATATTACGGATTATTCAGCGCTGCATTATCAATATTGACCTGAGGATGCTCGTCCATCTTTTCTTCTCCCTTTTTCTTCTATTTCATTTTTTTATTTTCATTGTTTTATTCATTTCTCTTTTCTTATTTTTTATTATATTAATTTTATGAATATCTGATATGGAGCAATTAGAATGTAAGGATGATTTGAAATTGGCTGAGCGAATTCTATAGTGCGTTTTGGGACGGGATGGTTACTTTAGCCTCGTCAAGAATTTTATTGGTAATGTAGCGTTGGATTATCATTGTTGTCCGGGAATGAGTAACGCATAATCTAGTCATTCATCTTAAGCTTTGCCAAATTAAATTGGTAACGCGGTGATTCTGACTCATTTTCCTTTTTTATTTCCTTATTTATTTTCATTATCATATACCTCGTAATAATATTTGAGGTTAATGCATCGTTAATTATATTAAATATATAATTGCGAAGCACCAATTTTTAAATACGAAGTCTAGACATACTAGACTTTTAACTTTATTTTTTCGATATCTAATTTTCCTTTCAATCATATTGTTTGCGTAGCATAAAACAAACAGTTATTAGAGAGGATGATTGTTTATGGAAAATAGATTTGCGATAATGCACATCGAGAAATACAAAACGATGAGTTCTATGACGAAGAGCTATAACCATGATTATAGGAGAATTACCGTTGGTGCTATGAGTCCTGGGGAGATATCTGATAATTTCAAAAATGTACAGCTGGATAAAATTTATTTAGACAGAGAGCTAATTGATACATATGATGGCAGAGATTATGCGGAAGTCTGGAGAGAGAGATTTTCTGGGATGGATTATTATAAGACTAATACCCTTAGAAAAGACGCTGTTCGCGGGCTTGAAATCATGTTAACAATGTCTCACGAGATGGTTGGTAAAGTTGATGTTAATGAATGGGCAAGTGCTAATGTAACTTGGTTGCAACAGACTTTCGGAATAGATAATGTAGAAAGTGCTATGCTGCATTTAGATGAGGCAACTCCACATATCCATTGTTTTGTTTTACCAATAAAAAAGGGAAGATTTTGCTGTAAAGAAATACTTGGAAATAAAACTGTTATGAGACAGAGGCAAGACAGCTACGCAAAAGCAATGGAACCATTTGGCTTAGAACGTGGTATTGCCGGTAATCATGCTCGTCACGAAGACATAAAGCACTTACACGGAAAAATTAATGAAGCTGTAGAAAAGGCAAAAAAGCTAAGTAAAATCCAGAAGAATACACTAGGGTTGACAGAATCCGTACAAGGTTATGCAGAACGTATTGGACCTGTTCTACAAGTACTTATGATTAAACTACAAGCTCTTGAACGCGAAAATAAACGACTGAAACAGGTACAGAAAGCCATAATAGAAAAAGACAAACGTTATGAACACGTAATGGAAGAAATCGAAAAGAATAAAGATATAGAAATAATGGCTGAAAAATGGATGAAAATCGAGAAAATAATGACTGAACATCCAGACAAGAAAGTACGTTATTCGTACCAGAAATACGTGGATGTGGCTGAAAGATGGGTTGACAAGCAACATGAGCTCGAGGAAATAATCAAATAAATCAATGGAGAGGTATCTATGTGTCTATTGTAGGTCCTCTCCAAATTTATTCTTCCTACAGGCTGGCCAGGGGCCGCATAGACAATCAAAATACATATTAGATATATTCACACCTCTCAATCTAAAACTACTATACAGAGCATTTTAACACCCATGTTATTTTTTATAACATCCTCGGTAAATCCATCACCAAATCATGTATTTTTTCAGATATCTCATGTTAACTTCTATCATATTGTTTGTACAGAGATAAACAAAACAAGAAACAGAAAATAGCAACGTATTAATAACAAATAAAACTGAAAACAAGCCTCTGAATAAAGTGAAGTGACTTCACTTTTTGTAACAATTGTTTATTTAAAAAGAGAGAAGATGATTGAATATGGAAAAGAGATTGATTGATTTTACGCTCGAACAAAAATTGAAAAATAATGAACTCGAAACGGTGGAAATGCTCAGAGGAGTTATAGCTACGATTATCAGGAAATATGGGGATATTACAGATGTTACAAAAGAAAAATACAACTCAGACCCGGATAACAAATATGAAATTAAAATTAGCGTTAGTACGATAAGAAATTATTTAAAACCATACGGATACGTGATTAAAAAAGATATCCGAGAATGCATTGTTAGGGAGATAGGTTTTCCGGAATATTTGAACATAAGGAAAAAAATTGATGCTCTTGATGATAATAATAAGGATGCTATTATAGAAACTACTAAATCTGTACCAGAACAACTTGCACTTGGATACGTGGCTAAAGCGGAATATTTTAAAGACCAAAAGCAGCAGTCTATCCGATTTTCTACCAATGTACAGCAGAGATTAGGGAAGCTCTATACAAAATACGGTATGTTTACGAAGCAATACCTTTTAAGTTATCTCCTCAGTACAGCGCTTGAAAGTTTGGGGGAATAAGATATGAGAAGATTAAACTCGGAAGAAGAAAAACATAGATAAATACATTAAAAATGAAATGGATTGGGTTGGGTTGGGAATTGTAAGAATTTATCTCCAGAAATGAGAATGTCAATTATTAATTCGTTTAGGTTTCAATGTTATCTTTTAAGAGTTTATTGGAGAATACTAAAGGCAGATGTTCTGATTTCAGTTAGAAGAATTTTAAGATATAAGTAATCATAATTAAAAAACGAGGTGAAGTGACTTCACCTCTCATAAAAAAGTTTTAGGAGAGGCAGCGATGTCCTCTCCTTTATTATTGATAGCAGGGTCTTTTACCACTCCATTATCGTACTCCAATGGACTTTCATTTTTACTCCAATTTTACTCCAATTACTTAAAAATTTACACCATTTTGCACCATTTTATAACAGTTGAGGATTTCTTTGTGAAGCGCTACAAGCGGCTTAAATACAGTGTTTCCTGGCCTTCCATTACAAATCGTATGGTGTCACCTGATAAACATAATAATTGAGCCAGTTTGTATACATAATATTTGCATGAGCCCGCCATACCAGAGTAGGACGCTGCCCGGGAAGGTCCTCAGGATAATAGTGCTTTGGCAAATCAATGGAAAGTCCTTTTGCAATATCTCTCTTATATTCATTATCCAGGGATACTCTGTCATACTCCGGATGGCCCATAACAAAGATTTGCTTTCCTTCCTCCGCCATGACAATAAATACCCCAGCTTCATCGGATTCCGCAAGAATCGTCAGATCCTTATTCTTTAAGATATCCTCCTTGTCTATCGTTGTATATCTGGAATGCGGAGCATAAAAAACATCGTCAAATCCCCTTACAAAAGGAGTTTTTCTCTTCAACACCCTATGTTCAAATATTCCAAACAGCTTCTTATCTAATTTTTTCTTTTTAATACCGTAATGGTAATATAGACCGGCCTGCGCACCCCAGCAGATATGCAGGGTGGAGGTCACATGGGATTTCGACCATTCCATAATTTCCGTAAGCTCTTCCCAATAGTCCACCTCTTCAAATTCCAGTAATTCCACCGGGGCTCCTGTAATAATCAGGCCGTCATACTTGCGGTCCTTGATATCCTGAAATGTAAAATAAAATTGATCCAGATGGCTGGTCTGCGTATGCTTTCCGACATAGGTTCCGGTCGTCAGAAACGTAATATCTACCTGGAGAGGCGTATTGGAAAGGCTTCGCAGCAACTGCACCTCGGTGTCTTCCTTAATTGGCATAAGATTCAGAATTGCTATCTTAAGAGGACGTATATCCTGATGCAACGCACGGGTCTCGTCCATAATAAATATGTTTTCATCTTCTAAAACTTTCTTTGCGGGTAAATCGCTTTGTACTTTAATCGGCATTATGTATCACCATCTTCGTTATTATTGTGTTAATCTTAAGCCTATCCGATTATATAGGCTATTCCTTCTATTCCTATCGGGTATATTCATAAATTTACAGGAAGCCCACACAATAGGAATTTATTGTGTGAGCAATAAATATCATATCACGTTTCAGAAAATAAAGCAACGATTAATGGTGTAACCTTCCATTAAATCCCTGTGTCTTACAATTTTCTATCTAATTCGATCCAGGACCTCCTGTTCCGTTAGCACGGGAATCCCCAATTCATTCGCCTTGGTCAATTTACTTCCTGCATTTTCACCGGCAACCACATAGCTTGTCTTCTTAGAAACACTGCCGGATACTTTGGCGCCGTATTTTTTTAATAGCTGTTCCATCTCACTTCGACCCATGGTGGGAAGGGTTCCGGTAATCACAAAGGTCAGTCCCTCCAAACGCTGATCTACTCCACTGCTGTCTTCGAGAGAATTCAGATTGACCCCTGCCTGTTCCAGCCGTTCCAGAATCATATCATTCTCCTTGTTTTGAAAAAATTCCACGATCGCTCTGGCACTGATATCTCCGACATCATTAATGGCAACTAAATCCTCATAAGCCGCACGCCGCAGATCATGAACGGACTTGAAATGCTTCTTCAATTCAGTGGCAGCCTGCTTCCCGATATTTCTTATTCCAAAACCGGTAATCAGCCGGTCAATATCATTCTTCTTACTGTCTTCGATGGATTTGAGGAGTTTATCCGTATTTTTTTCTTTGCCGATAAGACCCTTTTCAATCAATTCTTCCCGGTATTCCTTCAAATAATAGATGTCCGCAATGTCTTTTAAGTAACCTTCCTTGATTAAGATATCAATATAGGCCTCTCCAAAGCCTTTGATATCCATGGCATTCCGTCCTACGAAGTTAATGATGTGCTGGGTAAGCTGTGCCGGACAATTCAAATTCGTACACCTGGTATCCGCAGTATTCTCATCACGAACCGTGGGTGCGCCGCAGCTTGGGCATACGGAAGGTAGCTTATAGGGAATGGTCCCTTCCGGTCTTTTCTCTTTTACTACTGACAGTACCTCCGGAATAATCTCTCCTGCTTTACGGACGATAATCGTATCACCGATCCGGACATCCAACTCGTCAATACGGTCCTGATTATGCAGGGTTGCCCGCTCCACATTCGTTCCGCATAAACGGATCGGCTCAAAAATTGCCGTCGGCGTAATTCTTCCAGTTCTTCCGACGCTCAGACGGATCTCTTTGACCTTGGTTTCCTTTTCTTCCGGAGGATATTTATATGCAATCGCCCATCTGGGTACCTTAGCCGTTGCGCCCAGATACTCACGGTAAGCAAGATCGTCCACCTTAACAACAGCGCCATCGATATCGTAAGGCAGGCTGCCTCTGGACTCTCCGATTTCCATAATGGCATCCCAGACCTCCTCGGCACTGCGGCATAACCTATATCCCTCAATCACCTTAATTCCCTGCTTCTTGATCCATTCTAAGCTTTCCGCATGACTTGCAAAGGTTATTCCCTCCGTCTCCTGTACATTGAAGGCAAACAGGGATAATTTCCGCTCCTTTACCACGCTGGAATCCAATTGACGAAGGGTACCGGCGGCACAATTTCTTGGATTGGCAAATAACTTTTTACCAGCTGCCTCCAGTTTATCATTGACCGCTTCAAAATCCTCCGTCTTCATATAAACCTCGCCCCGAATCTCAATATAGGGAGGTGTCTCTTTCAGCTGCGTCTTAACATCCTTAATCATTTTGACATTGTCGGTAACATCCTCACCATAGCTGATTCCGTCGCCTCTGGTAATGCCCGTAGTAAGCTTACCGTCCCTGTAACGCAGTGCTATGGATAAACCATCAATCTTTTTCTCTACACAGAATACGGTATTGCTTCGCTCACTCAATATTTTCTCGACAAAGCTAACCACTTCCTCCTTTTGAAACACATCCTGTAGGCTTAGCATCGGAACATTATGTTTCACCAGGATTCCTGCTTCTCTTTTGGCAGTACCTCCAATTTTCTGAATTGGTGAATCGGATTGATCAATCTCAGGATGCTCCTTCTCCAGTTTTCGAAGCCGCAGAGACAATTGATCATATTCATAATCGGAGATTTCCGGATCATCCTGGTTATAGTACCGATCATTATGATATCTTATCTGTTCTCTTAATTGCTCTATTTCCTGCTTGATGTCCATTCAAACACCATCCTTCCTTTACTATGATTTATTCTGAATTCTGATCCATGTTGATATGAGTGTCATAAGTCATTTTAAGGTCTTGATATCCGTCGTCAGCCGGTCTTGGCCAATCTGAATATATATGCGATCCTATTCATGTTTATGGCTTTTATATGACTTATGACACCTCAATCAATGTTTGTAA
>ENA-UOOE01000957-UOOE01000957.1-fermentation-metagenome-genome-assembly--contig:-NODE-957-length-25890-cov-4.168299_pt1 | contig 25890 bp, 18 predicted proteins | sample MGYA00245776_ERZ724021 | MGnify/ENA primary metagenome ERZ724021 (study PRJEB28704, sample SAMN03018321) | fermentation metagenome | biome: anthropogenic terrestrial biome; feature: soil; material... | reverse complement strand
AAAAAAAGTTTTTTTTTTTTTTTTTTTTTTATTCAACCGGAAAAACAAGCTTAGCTAATAGCGTTTTACATAAAACAAAAAGTCTCTTAGCCTTTGTGCTAAGAGACCAATTATTGTTCTTCCTCAACTTTATTGAGCTCGATTTTTCGCTTCAGAACCGTATTTTCAATCTCATGTAAAACTCTTCCAATGTCTTCATTGATTTCATGTTCCCAAAAATGCAGTACTAAATACCCCATTTCGACTAATTTCTCGTCATTCAAACGATCACGTTGGCGGTTCTTTTCAATCTTGCTATCCCAGTAAGCGGAATTTGTTTTAATTTGAGACTCAGTTTTAGAAAGGTCATAGCCATGGAAGAAATCACCATCACAGAAAATGGCAATCTTGAATTTAGTTAAAACAATATCTGGTTTCCCAGGAAGCTTTTTATCGTTTTTGAAATATCGATAACCTTCCTGATATAGGGCTTTTCTAAGCTTCTTTTCGATTGAAGTATTCTTACCTTTGATTCTCGACATATTGTAAGAAATCTGAGCTTTAGTTCTTTTGTGTCCGTGTCTCTTTATAATTTCAGCAATAGCTAATTTCAATGTTTCTTTATCAGAATCAAAAGTTACTGATTCAATAGCCTTGTCAGGAGAAACCCATTCAATAGAAGTGACTTCAATTTTCTGAGGAATGATTTTCTTAGATGTGGGAGTAGCTAAATAGAAAACCACATCTTTAATGACATCCGGCTTTGGAGAATAAGTGATTTTGTGAGAAAAAGTTTGATCAATCTTTACAGTGAGATTAGTTTCTTCCTTGATTTCTCTTTTTGTGCATTCTAAAGGAGTTTCACCAGCCTCAATATGCCCTTTTGGGATTGAAGTGTGGCCTAACTTCATATGCTCGATTAAGATTTCAAGTCGTCTATTCTTATAGCGATAGACAACTGCACCGTAACTGTATTCTTTTGTCATTTCGTGGTCATTATACCATTTTTTTCGCTATTTTTCTCCACCATTAAGAAAGGGCTTTCTTTTTGTCTATATATCAATTGCTTTAATTAGAGTTATTAATATTAATTAATATTGTCTAGTCTTTTTAAATCAAATTTTGACCTATTCCTTTTTTTACTTTTAATTCAAATTCTTCTTTACTTTTAACCCGAACCCTCGTATATTTATCCTCAGGTCTAGAGACATGAGCAACATAAAAAGCAAAGCCTGTTCATCTATGAAGACGTCCTTAAAAGGTTTCACTTTCTTCTCCAAATCATCTAAATTAACTGCTTCTTGGGGCGGCTGTCTCCAACTATCGTATTAGCATTTTTTGGGGCTTAGGCAACTAAGCCTCTTTTTTTGGAAAAAAATGGAAACATGGAGGGAGAGGGATATGGAAGCTAACGCAAGTACGACTAAACGAAATCCGGATCTGATCTTGGATGTCAATGAGAGTCCGAAGAAGGTAAGTCAGTGGCTGATCCTAGCTGTTCAGCATGTCTTAGCTATGTTCGTTGCCTGTATTACCGTTCCGCTTATTGTCTATAGTGGCTATACGGATGTTAATGGCGTCTCTATGGCTCAGACGATGATTGCCCCGACTCTTGTCGCAGCGGGTATTGGAACTATCATCTATCTCCTTCTCACCAAGATGAAGAGTCCAGTCTTCTTAGCTTCTTCGTTTGCTTATATGGCTCCGATGGAAGCTGCCTTAAGCTTAGGTGGTACTGGTGAACCTAACCTCTGGGCCTTGCCAATCGGTATGGCCTTTGTCGGTGTTGTCTATGTTATTGTGGCTCTTGTAATCAAGTTCTGCGGAGTCGGCTGGCTTAATAAGCTGCTCCCTACTATTGTTATCGGGCCTGTCATTATGGTCATTGGTCTATCATTATCCACTTCAGCTATCAGCAACTTAACTTCTTCTAATTCCACCACTGATTCAAGCTACAACCTCGTTTCAATAGCTTGTGGCTTAATCGCCATGATTGTTACTGCTATCTGCTCACATTATGGCAAAAAGACAGTGGCTTTGATTCCCTTTGTCTTAGGAATGTTAGCTGGTTATGTAGCTGCCGCTATCTTCACTGGCATTGGCTATTATGGCTGTGGAAATGATTACTTCCGTGTTATTGATTGGACTCCGCTTATCAAGAACTTCTCACCTGTCACTTGGAAATCCTTCTTCTCACTTCCGGAATTCCTCTTCATTACTTCTGACTATACTTATGCTCCTATCACTGGAAGCCAGATTGGAACAATTGCCTTATTATTCATCCCTGTTTCCTTTGTCACTATCTGTGAGCATATCGGCGATCACAAAAACCTCTCTGGAATCTTAAGCCGTGATCTATTGGTTGATCCAGGTCTTACTAATACATTAATGGGTGATGGTATTGCTACCGCTGTCTCCGGTCTTGTCTGCGGTGCTGCTAACACCACTTATGGTGAAAACGTTGCTGTTGTCGGTGTCACTAAGATTGCTTCTACTAAAGTAGTCTTCTTAGCCGCCTGTATGGCTGTCGCCTTAGGATTCTTAAGCCCAGTCATGGCTCTTACTATGACTATTCCTAACTGTGTCACTGGCGGTGTCTCACTTATTCTTTATGGCTTCATTGCTGCCTCAGGCGTCAAGATGCTCATCAATGAACACATTGATATGGGCAACACCAAGAACATCTTTGTCGCTTCCGTCATTTTAGTCTCCGGTATTGGTGGCTTAGCCTTCAAGTTCGGAGATCCTACTAACCCGGTTATCTCTATCACTTCTATTGCTGTTTCGATGATTTTAGGTATTATCATGAACCTTATCCTTTCCGATAAGAAACTTAAAAATAAGAACAAGAAGCCTGAAGAAATTAAAGATTCTACTGCCCCGGCTGTTAATGAAGTAAAGCCTTCAGAACAGGCATCTGTTAATAAGTAGATTGACTGAATAAAACAAAAGCCGCCTAACTAGAATCAACTAGTCAGGCGGCTTTTTATATATAGAAATAAAAAAACTCCGCTATACCCGAAGGTACAACGGAGAGAGCAAAAGGAATTTTTATGTTGGAATTTAATTATCAGTTTTAATGGTCTTTAAAGAGAAACTTTCTTTAAATCGCATAAACAATATACATACCCGATTTGAATTTGTCAACAGGAAAATAACTAAGTCCCTTTTTTTGGCTAAAGTAAGGGAGTTTTATGTTTCATTATTTATAGTTTGTTAAGAACATCAAACTAGTTACTAACTATATAATTTGTCTATATGTTTATGATGATTTCTTTTAAAAAGTAGCCTATCTATCGGCATTTTTGGGAAAAGCATTATTTTAGTCACTTTAGCAAAGAAAATTAAATGTTGTTTTTATGTTGGGAAAATATTTAAGTTTAAAATTACTTTAAGTATGAAAGCACTTTTCTAAAATCTAATTGGTTTGTTGGGATTGAAATTCTGGTAGTAGGTTTCATGAATGATGACATCTTCGGGTCGATCGCTCATCTGGTAAGAGGAGTTAGCTATCAAGAAGAACAGGAGAATCATGATGTTGTAGATTGTGTTATCAATAAGACCTATTAGTTCTACGAATAAGAGGAAGGTAAAGAAAAGCCACTTTTCGGTTGCTTTCTTTTTAAAGCAGAAATAGTAGACAGTGAATTCAAAGATAACAAAGGCAACTAAACCGATTGATCCTCCGGCTACTAGAGTTGAAAGAATGGTATTAGACATAAAGGTTAAGGTTCCGTTCTCTTCTGTCATAACGGATATTGAAGGACCTAGTAGAGGGTTATTCTTAAAGTAGTCGATGGCTTTATCAAAGAGAGTGCTTCTCCAGACTGCTCTTTCATCAGAAAGGTTAAGACTTTGGATAGCAGTTAAGACTCGACTTGAAAAGCGTTGGTTAGTGGCTAGAAGAACGGAGAAGGTAACACCGACAAAGATGATGGAGGCTAAGGATAGATAAGGATAGTACTTATAGTTTTTAAAAGCTAAAAGGATTAAGGGAATGATTCCGATAATCAAGCAAAGTAATCCGGAATCGGCTGAAAGGAAGATGATTGCAGCAATTGCTAATAATTCACCGATACCCCAGAAAGGTTTCTTATTGGCAATCATCATTGCAAAGAAAGGCAAGGTTAGACAAAGGATAGTTGAAGCGGTCTGGCTGGTATATGACCAGCCTAAGGTGAAGTCGCTTCCGACAATATGGAATCCATGGTAGCAAAGGTAGACAAAGACTTCTAAGGATATGCCTATTGCTAGAAAAGCGGCTGATTCACAGAAGTACTGTAAGGTTTTACTTTTTCCTAAGACGGTGGAGAAGATAATATAGACGGAGGCACAGAGGAATAAAGCTAAGATATAGAAGATAGCAGTTTTATTAATGGATCCGGTATTAACGGAATTGTAGATGAAGGAAATAAAGAAGACGGTTAATAGTAATAATAAGGAATAAAGAATATTTCCTAACTGGAACTTTGGCTTATTGATGATTAAGAAGATGATCATGGAAACAAAGACACAGGAACTCATCATTATTAAATATGCCGGTACTGAGGAGAAACTTATTCCTTTGTTAATAGTAATAGGTAAGCAGATTAATAGAGGAATATAGGTTTTTCCATCCTTTCCGCAAAGAGGAAGGAAGGAAATCAAAGCATAGAAAACAGCGAATATCCAAGGAAGACTATTAGGCATTAACCAAGTAAGACAAGCTAAAAGAGCTATCGTCATTGGGAAAAACAAAGAATCGAGGTACTTTCTTGTTCGGTTAAGTAATGTGTTAATTAACATACAATAAGTATAGCAAAACTTGGCTAAAAGGTTTTCTATTACCGGCAAATAATCTTAGCATAAGTCTTTTAGAGAACTAAGAAAGCCTTTAAGAATTCAAATTTTAGGGAAAAAGTAAGGCTTAATGTGTTTTAATATTACTTAGCAACAAATAACAAAAATGACCGATATTGCAATTAAAACGCAATCAGCTACTATTACTATTGAGGCTCTAGCCAAGAAGTTTTCAACTTGGTTCAAAGCTACTTTTCTCCATCCCGGGGAAAAGATGAAGACTTTCTATGCTCTTATGGTAGTTGGCTTCCTTTGCTTTATCTACACCTGGATTACTCATTACTTCACAGTACCATTAGGTGGCGACTATACCCTTCAGATGATGACTTTTATCTACAACACTTATGATGATTGGCATGAATTCTTTCAAACCGGAGTCTTTCCGACCTGGGATGCTTCTGCCTTTATTGGCATTGATAATGTAGCTGGCAATTCCTTCTATTATCTTTTTGATCCTTTTATGCTGATTCTTTTAATCTTCCCTCGAGGCTGGCTTACTACTCTTCAGGGATTAGAGATACCTTTAAAGATGGTTTTAGGGGGTATGTTCTTCTATTGGTATTTAGGATCATTTGAGTTTTCTCCTAAAACCAAAAGAATTGGTGCTCTTTGCTTTGCCTATTCAGGATTCAGCTTCTGTTATCTTTGGTTCCACTTCCAGTCAGTAGTTACTTTCTTGCCTTTGATCTTATTAGGAGTAGAAAACGTTATCCAGAAAAGAGATCCTCGCGTTCTCCTGTTTGGTTTCTTTTTAACTGGTATGACTAACTACTTCTTCTTTGTTGTCTTTATTATTGGCGCTTTCTTATATGCCATCTTTAGATTCCTACAGACTATGAAGCAAAGAAGCTTTAGCGATAACTGGGCTGCTTTAGGTATGGGTATAGCTAGCTTTGTCTTAGGCATCATGTTAGTAGCTTTTACTTTGCTTCCAGGTATTTCCATGGCTTTAAATATGCCTCGCCTTTCATCTACTAATTCTACCTGGTGGGACAATGTTAAAGAGGCTAGTGGTATCTTAGAAAAGATTAAAGCTATCTTTACCTATCCTAGCGATCACAGCCAGAACCAAGTAACTCCTTTATTCAACTTCCTCTTTATGACTGATGGCTGCTTCTATTCGAATTTATTGAATGTCTATTGGTATGATAACTTTGCCGGATCTTTATATGCTACTACCCCAATGCTCTTATTATTCTTTGTCTCTTTAATCTATGCTTTCAGGGAAAAGAAATATGGTCAGATAATCGGTTTTATCTTAACCTTATTATTAATCTTCTCTCCCTTAGGCTTCTATCTCTTTACTGGTTTATCAGTAGGTTATGCCAGATACTTTATTCTTCCTATCTGCTGGATGATTGTCTTTGACTGTCAGGCATTAGAAAAGAGAAGAGAGATACCGAGAACCTATCTGGATCTGTCTTTTGTGATTGTAATGATTCTCGATGCTATCTGCTGCTTCTTATTAATATATGAAGTAAATCTCAAACCTAATAGCTATACTTCCGATACCTACTGGGACTTAAGAATGATCTTAATCATTCTCTCGATGGCTTGGGTAGCTGTCTGTTATGCCTTGATGAGATTACTCTTCCATAAGAAAGGCTTCTCTAAGGCTATCTTCTCCTTATGTTCTATCGATATTATTGTGATGGCTAATGTCACTATTCTTTTCCAAGGCACTACTGATATTGACTATATGGCCGGAGGCCAGAACAATATTGCCACTGATACGGAGATAGTCTCTTTATTAGAGGATACTGAAGGTGATAACTATCGTATCTATAACACGACAGCTGATCGAGGAAACATCAATATCTCGATGAGAGAAGGCTATAACGGCTTAGGTGCTTTCCATTCTGTCTATCCTTTTGGATTACAGGACTTTATTGATAAGAGTAAGATTCCTTATTCCTATCATAACTGGTCAGTAGGTATCCATAACCACCGTGAGAACTTAGAGACTTTCTTAAGCACCAAGTATTATTTAGTCCCTAAAGTTGATACTAGTTTCCTTAATTCTCCTTATACCTTACCTAATAGAGACAGCTACTATGGCTATTATTACGATATCCCTTATGGATATACCAACATCCTTGACCTTAATGATGAAGAAAAAGTAGCTTTAGGAGTCAATTACTCAGATGATCTCTTGAATTACCTAGCTTCCTCTTCCTGCCACAAATCTTTATATGTGAACACTAACTTTATTGATACCTTCTTTGCCTTTGACACCGTCATTGATGCTGATTGGGTTGATTCTGATTATGAAGACTTGAACGAATATCCTTTACTTAGAGCAGCTATGCTTGATGATGACGATTATCAAGTCTTTAAGAAAGCCGGCAAATACAATGCTGGCACCTTTACATCTAATGGAGTAACCCATACCTATAACTATTCTACTGTTACTTCTAATTCCACTATGTTCTTGAATGACTTAACTGATACTACCTATGTTGAAGGCAATTCCTCTCCGATTCAGCAAGTCTACGGCAAAACCAATATTAAAACCACCGTCTATTCCTCAAAGCTTGATGAGAATGGCTATTACATCATGTGGGATGGCGATTATGTAGCCGCTAACGATGCCACTGATGAAGAAGTCAAAGCTGTCGAAGCTAAACGGACAGCTTGGCAGAAAGCTCATCCTTTTGAAACCATGAATGGCATCTATCCGACTGACTATAAATATGATTACTACAATAAGAAAGATGGTGATGGCAAGACTAGCGATAAATATACCAATAGTCTTTGCTGGAACTCAAAGATTGTTCTTACTCCTATTGATTCTTCCGGTAATGCTACCGTCCTTTGCCCTGAAGCTGACCCTAATGATTTAACCACCGGTTCTTATATCTCTTTAAAGACTTCTTTAGATGTTGAATGGCGTTTATATGATTCCAATAACTGTTTAATATCTGTCTGTCAGCCTTCCTATAGTGACTATAAGACAGCACATGGCTATTACACCGATCGACCGGTTGCTAAGATTGTCGGTATCTTTAAGCAGGGCTCTACATCAGACCCGAATATCTTAAGCCAGGTTCCGCAGATCTTTATTCAGAGAGACAAAGATTATCAGAGTGCTGTTGATTCATTAAAGAAGAATGCCCCGACTATCAATTCCCGGTCTAATTCTTCTATTGATTTCACCACTGACTATTCTACTAAGAAGTTTGTAGTTATTAACTATCCTAAACAGGATGGCTGGAGTCTTTATAAAAAGACTAGCGATTCTTCCAGTAAGACCGGTTACTCCTTAAAAGAAGTTACTCACTATAAAGCTCAAGGCGGATTCATCGGCTTTGAAGCTGATACAGGCAAGAACGAATATGTTCTTTCTTATGAGTCTCCTTACTTTAAGTTAGGCGGCATGATCACTATGGTTGGTATGTTTATCTCCTTGATGTTCTTAGCTTTCTTTACCTCTAAGCAGCACAAGGATCATGGACAGGATAATATCATTACTTTGAAATTTGATGCCAGCAAAGAAATAATCGCGGAGCAATACAAGTATGACAATTATGAAATGTAGAGAAGGGAACCTTTGCTACCTGCAGTCTGGCGGTCCTACCGAAGTCATCAACTCCTCCTTTTTAGGTCTTTATCAGACCTACAAGGAAAAGCTCCCCAAAAGCAAATTCTATGTTTCCAGATTTGGAATAGCAGGATTATTGAGCGGAGAATTAGAAGATATCTCCAAGAAGAAACTTCCTAGTCTTTTAGTAAGACCAGGTGCTTATTTTGGTTCCTTAAGAAAAAGACTTACTGATGATGTTGATTCAGCTGAAGCTAAAAGCATCATTGCGACTTTAAAGAAATACCAGATTAAGTTCCTGTTTCTAAATGGCGGCAACGATTCTATGGATAGTGCCTATAAGATTGGCCTCTATCTGAAAGCCTCCGACTATCAATGTCAGATAGCCGGCATTCCTAAAACCATCGATAATGATCTAGCCAATACTGACCATACTCCCGGCTTTGCTAGTGCTGCCAAATTTATCGCTAATGCAGTCATTGGTATCAACATTGATGATCACTCATACGATAAAGGAAGAATCAATATTGTGGAAGCTATGGGTAGGGATTGCGGCTATTTAGCTGCATCAAGCTATTTAGCAAACAAAAAGAAATTCGGACCTGACTATATCTATGTTCCTGAAGTAGCTTTTGATGTTAAGGATGCTATCAATAAAGCCGAAGCTACCTATAAGAAGACAGGGCACTGCCTTATGGTGGTCTCTGAAGGCATCCGGGATAAAGACGGCGTCTTTATTGCTTCAATCCAGCAGAAAGATTCTTTTGGCCATACCCAGATGGGTGGGGTAGGACTATATTTAGCTAATTTAATTAATCAGGATGGTATTAAGACTCGGGCTATTGAACTTTCTTTAATGCAGAGATCAGGAAGCTTTGTTTCCTGCAAAAGAGACATCGATGAAGCTAAAGGGGTTGGAAGAAATGCCTTGCTTAAGATGCTTAAAGGCAAAGACCAGTTTATGGTTTCAATCAAGCGTGTCTCTAATAAGCCGTATAAGATTATCTACGATGACTGCCAGCTTAAAGGAGTAGCGGAGATTGCTATATCTCTTCCTAAGAAGTTTATCAGTAAATCAAAAGACAATATCACCCCTTCATTTATGGACTATGCCTTACCTTTGATTCAAGGGGAAGAACCTGATACTTTCGCTGATGGCTTATTGAATGTTTAAAGCACAGCTGCACAAAATTTCCTAAAAAATTAACAATATTTATAAAAAGTAAAAATTTTAGTATAGAATCTAATATTTTTGCTTTTTTTGATGATTTCACAAATTACCTGTAATCCTTGGGTCTTTTTGCTAGTCTTTTAGCAAAAAGGTTTATTGATTTTCTTTTGCATCTAACATATTGTGCTAAAATCCATTTTGTGCTTAATCTTGTTTATCTACTTGATTAGACATTGATACCTGCTATTCGTTGCCCTTAGATGTTAGACAAATAGTAAGTATCTTCCTATTGGGAGGTCAGGCTCTTACCCTGACCTCTTTTTCTTTTTATTAAAGCACTATCTTAAGCAATAAAGCTTCCTGAGAGCAAATAGGTTAAAGAGGAAGAAGTTATAGGGTATAATATAACTTTGCATAAGTGGGTAAATAATATGGATAACTATAGAGACTATATCGTTGTAAAAGGGGCTAGGGAAAACAATCTCAAGAATATTGATGTCACTATTCCTAAAAATGCCTTAGTGGTTTTTTCAGGAGTCTCGGGATCCGGTAAATCGACCCTGGCTTTCGATACTATTTTTGCTGAAGGACAAAGAAGGTATGTGGAGTCTCTATCTAGTTATGCCCGAATGTTTTTAGGTAGCTTTTCTAAACCGGATGTTGATTCCATTGATGGTTTATCCCCGGCTATTTCAATTGATCAGAAAACTACTAGCCACAATCCTAGGTCAACGGTTGGAACGGTGACTGAGATCTATGATTATTTAAGACTTCTATACGCTAGAATCGGTGTTGCTTACTGCCCTACTCACCATATTCCGATTGAGGCTTCTTCCCTTCAGCAGATTTTTAATGATATCAAAAAGAATCCTGATGATAGCAAGGTTACTATCTATGCCCCGGTTGTTCAGAATGAGAAAGGAACTCAGCTAGCTACTCTTCAGAAGTTCTTTGCCGCCGGTTTCACTAGAGCCGTAATTGATGATAAGCCGTTAACTAGATATGAGGAGCTTCCGGTTCTTGATAAGAATCAAAAGCATACTATTTCATTTGCGATTGACCGTATTCTTCTTAAGAAAGAAAATGACGATCGTCTCTTTAATTCTTTAAGGACCGCTCTTGATTTTGCTAACGGCTATGTTGATGTAGATGTTAACGGCAAGTCAAAGCTTTATTCTGAGCATCAATCCTGTCCTATTTGCGGGTTTTCAGTTCCGCCTTTAGAACCTAGACTCTTTTCTTTCAATAACCCTTTAGGCTGCTGCCCTGACTGCAATGGCTTAGGTGTTAAGATTGAAGCTGATCCTAATTTAATGATTGCTGACCCAACTAAATCCATTGATGAAGGAGCTATCGGCTGTCTTCCTAAGCACAACCATGAGACGATTGAGTGGAATGACTTCTATGCTATTTTAGATAAGTATGGTATCTCCACTAAGACTCCCTTTAATAAGCTGAGCCAAAGACAGAAGGATATTATTATTTATGGTCCTCCTGAACCTGTTAATTATGTCTATGAGACTTCTAATGGCTCAAAACTTAACAAGTATGTCACTGAAGGCTTAAAAGCCCGCATTGATAGACTTTATATGACCACTAAGTCAGAATTCATGAAACAGTACTATGGAAGTTTCATGTCCGAGAAGACTTGTCAGACCTGCAAAGGCGCGAGGCTTAATGAGAAAGTCCTTTCTGTTAAAGTCGGCGGACTTAACATTCATGAGCTCTGTTCTTTGAGCTTAGACAAGATCTATAAATTCTTTACTGAGCTTAAACTTACTGAGATGCAGGAATCCATCGGTGGATTAGTTATCAACGAGATTAAGAACCGATTGAAATTCCTGATTGATGTCGGCCTTGATTACTTGACCTTATCAAGAGAAGCTAGCACTCTTTCTGGCGGAGAAAGCCAGCGTATCAGGTTAGCTACTCAGATAGGCTCTAAGCTGACTGGTGTTTTATATGTTCTTGATGAACCCTCCATTGGTCTTCATCAAAGAGACAATGATCGTCTTATCGCTACTTTAAAAGAGATGAGAGATTTAGGTAACTCCTTGATTGTGGTTGAACATGATGAAGATACTATCTTGGCAGCTGATTATGTAGTCGATATCGGGCCAGGGGCTGGAGATCATGGTGGCAGGGTGGTGTTTTCCGGAAAGCCAGCCGACTTAGTCAAGGATACTAATTCAATAACAGGGGACTATCTATCAGGAAGAAAGTTTATTCCGATTCCTCCTCTTAGGAGAAGCTATCGAAAGACTCTGACTATTCATGGGGCTAAGTGCCATAACTTGAAGAACATCGATGTCGATATCCCTCTTGGCTGTTTCACCTGTGTAACTGGTGTCTCCGGCTCAGGAAAGTCATCTTTAGTAGATGAAGTCCTTTATAAATCCGTTCGAGATGAACTAGGTTTTAAGGATGGCGATTCTCAGTACTGCGACTCTATCGATAACATTAAGATGATTAGTAAGGTTATCTGTGTTTCTCAGGAGCCTATTGGAAGAACTCCTAGAAGCAACCCGGCAACATATATTAAAGTGTTCGATGATATCAGAGATGTTTTTGCTTCGACTCAGGAAGCCAGAATTAAGGGAATGAACAAATCGATGTTCTCTTTCAATATGCCAGGCGGGAGATGTGAAGCCTGCCAAGGAGTTGGCGTCAAGAGGATCTCGATGAACTTCTTACCTGATGTCTATGTTACTTGCGATGTTTGTCATGGTAAGAGATATACCGATGATGTTCTAGCCATCAAATACAAAGGTAAGAGCATTGCGGATGTCTTAGATATGCGAGCAGAAGAAAGTCTTTCTTTCTTCTCTGCCTATCCTCAGATCAGGAAGAAGCTTCAGACTTTAGTAGATGTAGGCTTAGGCTATATTAAGTTAGGTCAGTCTTCTTCAACCTTATCAGGTGGTGAAGCGCAAAGAGTCAAATTAGCTTTTGAACTTGAAAGAGCTAATGATGGTCAGACTCTTTATATTCTTGATGAACCGACTACGGGATTGCATCCGGATGATATCAATAAGCTGATTACGGTTCTTAACCGTCTTACTGATGGCGGGAATACCGTAGTTGTCATTGAACATAATCTTGATGTCATTAAATCCGCTGATTATCTGATTGATCTAGGCCCTGAAGGCGGAGATAGAGGCGGCAATCTAGTCTTTGAAGGAACTCCCGAGAATATTGTTAAATGTCCTAATAGCTATACCGGTCTTTATCTTAAGAAAGAACTTGAGAAGGAAAAGTATCGGACTATTGAGAGAAACAAGGATAACAATTCTAAATAAGGATTAGTCTTAACGAAGGAGGCAGACTTAATGGTTTGCCTCTTTTTTGAGTCTTAATTATTTTTAAACAGCTGTAAATCATTTTATTTAGCCTTCTAAGCAGTTTTGCTAATAATAAAGAAAAAAAGGAAGAATTGTGAATACTAATAGTGGTTAATGAACTAATAAGTTATAATAATCTCGTTAAAAGTTGAGGTACTTTATGTTCACTAGTTTAGATTTAGCCAACCACTTTGGCTTCAAAGTTCTTAGCGGAGATATCACGGCTTTGAAAAGGCCGGTTAAAGTTGCCGAACTTGATCGTCCGGGCTTGGAGCTTTTGGGACTGTTTCAGTTCCATGCCAAGAACCGTATTATGCTGATTGGAAACAAGGAAGTGGCTTTGATTAAAGATTCTGATCCGGAATTTATTTATAAGAACTGCAAAAGAATTGCTAATCCCTTATGCCCGGCTATTGTCGTCACTCATGGAAATGAGTGCCCCGAGCCGGTCTTAAGAGCCTGCAAAGATAATAACTGCCCTCTGTTTACTTCTGAGACAGATACCTCAAACCTTATGTCTGATATCTACATTTATCTATCTGAGGCTCTAGCTCCTAAAACCGCTTTACATGCCTGCTTATTGGAAATCTATGGCATTGGGGTACTTCTATTAGGTGAATCAGGTATTGGTAAATCTGAAATATCTTTGGAACTGATTAGAAAAGGTCATCGTTTGATTGCTGATGATAGAGTCAATATTGCTGCTGTCAGAGGAAAACTTATTGGTACTTGTCCTGAATCCATTTATGGCATGATGGAAGTCAGAGGTATTGGTATCATTGATGTAGCCAGAATGTTTGGTATCAATTCCCTTGCTAAGAGAAGCCATATTCAGTTAGTTATCTCTCTAGTTCAGTTTAAACCGGATGAACCGATGGAAAGAGTCGGCATGAAGACTGATAGATATGAGATCTTAGGTGAATCAATACCGCTTGTTAAGTTACCGGTCTCAGCTGCTAGATCCATGGCTGAAATCATTGAAACGGCTGTTACTAACTACAAGCTTAAAGATTATGGCTATGACACCGGCTATGAATTCCAGAGAAGGTTATCTGAACTTCAGGAGAAACGTGAATTAGAGATGAGAAAAGCGGAGATGGCGACTGGCTCTGGTGCGATTGTCAGTATGAATCCCGAACCGGATATTCCTTTAAAGCCTGATGTTCCAAATAATATCTTAAAGGAAAAGCTTGTTACTACTGTTAAAGTTGTTTCTACGGCTGAAGATAATATGAAAGCTGAGTTTAACAAGACGCAGGCTGAAACCAAGAAAGAAACAAAATAAAATGATAGGTAATACCTTTCTTAATTACTATAACGGAATACCTTTTTATAAACCTGTCATCCGTTTTTATGCTCTCTTTATTTTAACGGGAGCATTAATAGCTCTTTTCCTCTCTAATTACCGTGCCCATAAAGATGGCTATGACTGGCATTTCTTTGATACGATCTTTTTAGTAGCGTTCCCAGGTGGCATCATCGGATCAAGAATCTGGTATGTCTTAGCATCCTTGGATGAATTTGTTGGTCAGCCTTGGTATGCCTGTTTTGAAATCTGGAATGGCGGACTCGCCATTCAAGGTGGAGCAATAGGTGGCATCCTAGCTGGTGTCCTTTATGTCAAATTCAGAAGAAAAGGTACTCGTATCTTAGAAGCCTGCGACTATGCTGTTCCGACTATTCTTATTGCTCAGGCTGTCGGTAGATGGGGTAACTTCTTTAATCAGGAAGTCTATGGACACTCGGTTCTTCCTACTGCCTGGGATTTCTTGCCTTCTTGGCTTACTTCTAATATGCAGAATGGTGATTTAAGTATGATTGGCGGAACCAAGCTTCCTAGTGGGAGTATAGCAGCCCCTTTGTTCTTAGTTGAAGGACTCATCAATATCATGTTCTATTTCCTTTTAGCCTACGGAATACCGGCTCTTGAAGGAAAACGATATAAGAAAGGTGATATTTCTTTCTCTTACTTCATTGCTTATGGCTTAGTAAGATTGATCCTAGAGCCTTTAAGAAATCCGACCTTTATTATGGGTGTCTCCTCTAGCTCTGACTTATCTAAGAGTCACTACAACTCTTTGATTATGGCTATTGTCTTTATCTGCTTTGGTGTCTTAATGATTTTCCTTAATCATCTAGTTCAGTATTTATCTTCAAAAGGCAAATTCGATAAGATACCTTTAATAAATAAGCTTACTGGTAAAAGCAACACTCCAGCTGAATTGAACTATGCCGAAGTAAAGAAACAGCAGACTGAAGAAGATGATCTAAAGCCTATTGATATAAGCAAGCTAAAAGCTAAGGAAAAGCCTAATGATCAAGAAAAGAAAGAATGACATTGATCTTATTATTTTCGATTTAGATGGCACTCTTCTTGATACGGCCTTATATATTGTTCTTGATTACACTCACTTATTTGATAAATACCATAAGAAATGTCCTACTTTAGAAGAAATGGTTTATTTTTCAGGACCTCCTTTAGAGCAAGTTCTTTCCAAGTATTTTCCTGATGTTCCCTTAAAGGAACTGGTTGATGAGTTCCATGACTATTCTTTAAAGCATTCTAATGATTATTCATCTCTTTATCCTAATGAGATTAAAGTCTTAGAGGAATTAAAGAAAGCTAATTATAAGCTTGCTGTCTTAACTACTAAATCAAAAGAATCAGTTAAAGATAACCTGACTCATTTTGGCTTGATTTCTTTCTTTGATGAGATTGTTCCTATCGACCTTTGCTTAAGACCTAAACCCGATCCCTATGGTGTAAAGCTGATCTTAGATAAGCTTCACATTGAACCTAAAAGAACTTTTGCTATTGGTGATTCACCCTCAGACTTAACCTGTGCTTCACCTTTAGGATGTAAAACCGGATTAGTCACTTGGGGTTTAAAGCATATTCCTGAAGTTAAACGCGATGAAGAGTATGCTAGTTTCAGTGATATTGAAAGGAGCTTCATCATCAATGACTGATAATAAAGAGGTTGCCATTATTGGCTTAGGGCCAAGCGGAGTAAGTGCCGCTATCTATTTAAAAAGATATGGAATGACCCCGGTCTGCTTTGAAAAGGATCTAGTAGGCGGAAAGACTAACTATACTGATAAGATTGAAAACTATCCTGGCTATTTAGGAGTCCATGGTCCAGTTTTAGCCATGGATTTTGATAAACAGCTTAGCCAGTTTGGGATTAAGCCTATCTATTCTGAAGTAAGAGAGGTTTCTCTTAATAAGGATGGCGAGTATGAAGTCCTTTACGGAAAGAACCTTAAGACTTTTAAGTATGTTATCTTAGCTAACGGCTTAGGTGAGAAACCTTATACTATCAAAGGGGAAGATGCTTTCAAGAAGAGAGGCATCAGCCGTTGCGCTATCTGTGATGGAAACTTCTATAAAGGCAAGGATGTCGCTGTTATTGGAGGCGGCAATGCCGCTTTTGAAGAAGCCTTATACTTAACTACTATCTGTAAGTCAGTTGCCTTAATTTCAAGGCATAATGAATTCAAAGCTCAGGAATCGGTTCTGGCTAACTTCAAGAGTGCACCTAATGCGACTATCTATGCTCCATATAATACCTTGGAAGCTAGAGGCACGGCCTCTTTAGAAGAATTAGATATTGAAAACAATGATACTAAAGAGAAGAAGACATTGAATATTCAAGGTCTTTTTATCTATGTTGGCTCCATGCCAGTGACAGGCTTCTTGAATATCAAGAACCTGACTGATAAGAACGGCTTTGTCATCACAGATGAGAAGATGAGAACTTCTAGTCCTCATCTTTATGCAGTAGGCGATGATCGTGTCACCCCCTTAAGACAGATAGCTATGGCTGTAGCTGATGGTGCTTTAGCGGCTACTGATATTCACCTAGACTATTTAAAAAGTAAAAATAATAAGTAAGATAATAGGTAGATATGGAAAACCAAGAGATAGCTTTTGCTAAAAAAGTAAAAAACGAAATCGCTGTTAATTCCTACAAGAAAGAGGAGATGAAGTATCTTCTCTCTGGTTTTATCAGGAATGCGGGGTCTTTGTCTTTAGGCTCTAACCCTAGTTTAACTATCCATACGGAGATTGCCTGTGTGGCTAAATTAATCTATTCGGGATTAAAGGAAGTCTATGGTTTGACACCGGCTATTGCTTATGAGAAGACTAACCGCTTTAAGAAAGGGTTAGTCTATCTAGTGACCGTCGATGATAAAAGACTTTATGATGTGATGCTTGATTTAGAAGTCCTAGAAGACGGAATGATCAGAATCCCACCTAAAAAAGGATTACTGCGTAAAAACCTAAGATATTTAGTCATTGGCTCTTTTTTAGCAAATGGCTCTGTAAATAACCCATCTTCTGGTAAGACTTCCTACTTCTTAGAGATGGCTTTTTCTTCAAAAACCGATGCTTTAGCAATTAAAAGAAAACTCACTTCCTTCAAGGAAGAAAAGACCATGAATTTTAAGTATATTAAAAGAAGAGAAAAGCATGTTCTCTACTTAAAAAGAAGTGATCAGATATCGGTTTTTCTTTCTTATATTGGGGCAGTTGAATCAATGTTTGATTTTGAAAATGCCCGTATAGTTAAAGAAGATATAAATATCAATAATCGCCTATCTATCTGTGATTCTGCCAATTATGGCAAGACGTTGAATGCTGCTCAGACTGATATTGATGCTATTAATAAGATCCTTTCTTTTAAGTCTTTAGATCTCTTTGACGAAAAGACTCAAGCTGTTATCAAAGAGAGATTAAAACTGAAAGATGCTAACTACCGTGAATTAGCGGCTAGTATCACTGAAAATGAAGGAATCAGCATCACCAAATCGGGGGTTGTCCATATTTTGAGTACTTTGCGCGATAAGGCTAAAGACATTAAGTGATATTTGTGCTTAAAATAAGCATAACTTTGCTCGCTTCTTGCTTGTTGCGCACGCAAATACGCAGCTTCCTGTTTAAAACAGGCTGCACATATGCAAAAACATGTCATGAAAGCCCTATTTTTTTGAAAAAGTAATCAATTATCTTTAAAAAGAGGTTTTTATGTGTATAATATTGATGAAACTAGGAGGACATTAAAAATGTCTATTAAATTGGCTATTAACGGTTTCGGTCGTATTGGTCGTCTTGCTTTCAGACGTGCTTATGAGATGAATGAGGAAGCTGGTAAGGATGTTTTCGAAGTTGTCGCTATCAATGATTTGGTTCCGGCTGGCACTCTTGCTTACTTACTCAAGTATGATACAACTCATCGTACTTGGAACGCCGATAAGATTTCTTCTGATGATAAGGATATTATCTTCGCCGGACATAAGATTCCGATTCTTTGCGAGAAGGATCCTCATGACCTTCACTGGAAGGATTATGGTGTCGATGTTGTCTTGGAATGCACTGGGCGTTTAAAGAGCCACGAAGATGGCGATGTTCATATGCAGAACGGTGCTAAGGGTGTTATCATCTCTGCTCCGTCTTCTTCTAAGGATATTCCTACTTATGTCTATGGTGTCAATACTGATAAGCTCACCAAGGATCAGACTATCATCTCTGGCGCTTCCTGCACTACTAACTGCTTAGCTCCTATGATGAAGGTCTTAAATGATACTTTCGGTGTCAAGGGTGGAACTATGACTACTGTCCACGCTTACACTAACGATCAGAGAATTCTTGATCTCGCTGGTTCCAACCTCCGTCGTGGCCGTGCTGGTGCCGCTAACATTGTTCCTACTACTACTGGTGCTGCCAAGGCCGTCGGTAAGGTCATTCCTGAACTCAATGGTGTCTTAAACGGAAATGCTATCCGTGTTCCTGTCACTGATGGCTCTATCTGTGATTGCACTTTACTCCTTAAGAAGGATGCTACTGTTGAAGAAATCAACGCTGCTATGAAGAAGGCCAGTGAGACTAATCTCAAGGGTGTTCTTGCTTACAACGAAGATGAAATCGTTTCTTCCGATATTCTTGGAAGAACCGAAGGCTCTATCTTTGATGCTACTTTAACTATGATTATTCCTGCCGGAGATGTTAACTTTGTCAAGGTCGCTTCCTGGTATGATAATGAATATTCCTTCACCTGCCAGATGATGAGACTTGCTAAGTTATACGGCGAAATTCTTACTAAGTAATTATTCGTTTGTGATTACAAAGGCGGCGGGGTAATCCTGCCGCCATTTATCTCAAAACAATTTCAAGAGGAGAAAATCAATGAAAAAGTTAGTTACTGACTTGAAAGTCAATGACAAGAGAGTACTTGTCAGAGTTGATTTCAACGTTCCGCATAAAGGTGCCGACATTTCTGATGATAATCGTGTCGTCGCTGCTATTCCCACTATTGCCGAATTAGTCAAGCAAGGCGCCAAAGTTATCCTTATGTCCCATCTTGGAAAGATTAAATGGGGCAAGGTCGATGATGCTGAAATCGATAAGGAAAAGAAGGGTAACGATTTAGCTATCGTTCTTCCTTCCTTAAAGAAGCATTTAGCTGATGCTCTTGGGCATGAAGTTAAGGTTTCTTTCTGCCCTAGCACTCATGGTGAAGAATTAGCTAATGATGTTAAAGCTCTTAAAGATGGTGAAGTTCTCTTAGTTCAGAATACCCGTTATGAAAAGGGTGAGACTAAGAATGATGCCAAGTTAAGTGCTGAATGGGCTGGCTTATGTGATGCCTTCGTTATGGATGCTTTCGGTTCTGCTCATAGAGCCCACGCTTCCACAGTTGGCGTTCCGACTATCTTAGCTTCTGAGAAGAAGCCGACTGCCATTGGCTTCCTTGTTGAAAAGGAAATCAAGGGCTTAGGCCGCTGTGTTACTTGCCCTGAAAACGGACATCCTTACATCGCTATCTTAGGCGGTGCCAAGATTTCCGATAAGATTCAGGTCATCGATTCTTTAGTCAAGAAGTGCGATAAGATCTTAATCGGTGGCGGTATGTCCTATACCTTCAAGTATGCTCTTGGCAAGACTGTCGGTAATTCTCTTTGCGAGAAGGACCAGGTCGAATATGCTAAGAAGTTAATGCTTACTGGCAAGATTATTCTTCCTATCGATACTAAGATTGCTACCTCTTTCGATGATCCTCAAGATATTCATGTCATCAACACTGATGCCAATGATGTCTCTGAAGCTGGTATTCCTGATGGCTATGAAGGAATGGATATCGGACCTGAGACTGAAGCTTTATTCACTAAGAATATTCTTCAGGCTAAGACAATTTTCTGGAATGGCCCGATGGGTGTTTTCGAAAATAAAAACTTCCAGGAAGGAACTATCGCTGTCTGCAAGGCCTGCGCTGAAGCTACTAAGAACGGTGCCTTCTCTGTTATCGGAGGCGGTGATTCTGCTTCTGCCGCTAAGGAATTCGGATTTGCTGATAAGTTCTCCCATGTTTCCACTGGTGGCGGAGCTTCTTTGGAGCTCATTCAGTTCGATGGCCATCTTCCGGGAATCGATGACATCGAAGAGAAGTAGGTTAGATAATCATGTCTAGAAAAAAGTTTTTGATGGGAAACTGGAAGATGAATCACACTATCGCTGAAGCTAACAACTTCTGCGAAAGTGTTAAATCTTTCGGATTGATCAAGGAAGCTAGAAACAAGGGCGTCATGTTAGGTGTTGCCCCTTCCTATATTTCACTTCAGGCTGTCAGAAAACATGCTCATGGCTTGATTGTAGCTTCTCAGGATTGCCATTATGCTGATAATGGTGCCTATACTTCTTGTGTTTCTATTCCGATGCTTAATGAGATCCACGTTGATTGGAGTATTATCGGTCATAGTGAGAAGAGAACCTATGAAGGTGAGACTTCCTTTGACTGCAACCGTAAGATCTTAGCTTTAGTCAATCACGATATGCATGCTATCTACTGCGTTGGTGAGACTGCTAAAGAATATGATCAGGGTATCACTAAGGATGTCATTAAGGCTCAGATCACTACTGGTCTTCAGAACCTCACTAAAGAGCAGATGGCTAATGTTGTCATCGCTTATGAGCCAGTCTGGTCTATCGGTACTGGCAAGAACGCTTCAGTTGAGATTGCTGAAGATATCTGTGCCTATATCCGTTCATTAGTCGACAAGATGTTTGGTAAGGTCACTGGCCAGAAGGTCTTAGTACTCTATGGTGGCAGTGTCAAACCGGAAAACATTCATGAATACTTAAAGGCTAATGATGTTGATGGAGCTTTGGTTGGTGGTGCCTCTTTAAAGGCTGAGACTTTTAGAGCCTTGTTAGAGAACATCTAAACTAACTTCTTAAGCGAACTAAGGACCGTCTTATTAAAGGCGGTCTTTTTTATTTGTGTGATATAAAATCATGCTTATCAATTTATCGGTCTTCTATAAAGGAAATTTTTAGATTTAATAGCTGAGGATAGTTTTTTAAAGAAACTTTAGTTCCGGTTTCTTTTTACCTTCGTTCTTGCTAAACTATTGCTATCCTTAAGCAATAGAGGAAACAAAGGAAAGCGAGGTATCGATAATGGAAACATTTACTAGTAATAACACTTCTCCCGTTAATGCTAAAAAGCCAGTAGTTCAGAAGAAGAGCATTGTCTTTTCAATGGGTCGAGTGATGATCTGGTTTGCTATCGGTATTCTAATTACCGGGTTAGTCGCTTTCTTCTATCCTGATATCTTAATCGCCGCTTGTGGAAGTAATACTGATTTGTTAGCTGTGGTCTATGTCTGGTCAATGATAGTATCAGCTGTAGTCTTATTGATTAGTTCCGTCTTTATCTTTATAAAGTCATTTAATAAGAACTCACCAATGGTGAAAGTCTTCTATATTCTCTATACCTTAGCTATGGGTGTCTTATTATCTTCAATCCTATTAACTATTTTCTCTATTGATGAACAGAAATTCTTCTCAACTGTTGCTATTGCATTCTTTGCTACTGCTGGATGCTTCTTAGTGATGGGTATTATCAGTATGTTTATTAAGAATGGCTCTATCTTATGGCCATTAATCATTACCTTCTTAATTGGCTCCTTAGTTATGTCTTTAGTTAATGGTTTAGTTCTCCATTCTGAATTGGTTTATTGGATTATTGATTTTGTGGTCTTTGCTGTTATGCTTATTATGATTGGATTTGATATTAAGAACGTTAAAGCTTTAGCCGATGCTAACGCCTTTACCTCTGAAAACAACTTAGCTGTCTATTGTGCTTATGTTCTCTATAGTGATTTCATCTATGTCTTCATAAAGATTCTCTACTATGTTGCTATCGCTAGATCAAGAAACTAGTAAATAGAAACAAACATTTGAGGCCGGATTATCTCCTGCCTCTTTTTTATTTCAAAGATAAACGCAACTTCTATTTGCTTCCCTTGAATATATAAATTTAGAACTTATACTTCCTTTGAAAGTAAGCTTTTCTAATAGGAGGCTTAAAAAGATGGAGTATTATGTTTATGAGGATGAACCTAAAAAGGCTAGAAGGACTCCAAAGGATCTTGGCGTAAGATTCTCGATGTCCAAGATTATGATGTGGTTAGCATTAGGCTTACTGCTTACCGGCATCATGTCTTTGACTCTTCCTGATTTCTGTATTGCCTGCTGTGGATCAGAGAATGTAGAGGCTTTATCTAATTGCTATCGGGCTTTTATCATTACCGCCTCTGTCATTATGGCTTTTTCTTCTGTGATTCTTTGGATGCCTTTTGTCACTAAAGATACCCCCTGGACTTTAGTTTGCTATCTGCTCTTTACTATTTCGATGGGGTGGCTATTATCTAGTGTCTTTCTTTGGGTAAGAGGTATTGATGAAGCTTCTTCTATTTCGACTTTATGTATTTCTTTCTTTATTGCTGCCGGAGCTTATCTAATCATGGGACTTATTGGAGCCTTGTCTAAGAAGAACTTCAATATTATGACTCCTGTCTTATTCGCTTTATTTGTCGGAGTTTTGACTCTTTCATTGTTCTCGGTCTTTGATGCTACTGGAACTATCTATATCATTACTGATATCATCACTTTTGCTATTATCCTTTTAGTTACTGCTATTGATTTTAACAACGTCAAGAGGATGGCCTCGGTCTATCCGTTCCATAATTCGACTTCTTTAGCCATCTATTGTGCCTATAACCTTTATCTTGATTTTATCTATATTTTTGTTCAGATTCTTTTCTACGTAGTTTACTTTAGAAACAGGAAATAAAAGGCTTAATAGTTTAAAGGATATTTAACTAAGGCAGACTTGTAAAATAAAATTAACAAATCTGCCTCTTTTTTAGGTAGAATAATAAGTAAGTAAGAAGCAAAGCACATGGAAAAGTATTTAATCTACTCAGTCGAAGATGATGAAGAAATCGCCAACATTATCAGGGCTGTCTTAACTAAGAACGGTTATGAAGTCAAAACTTTCGTTGATGGGGAATCCTTTTTAAAGGGATTTGAAGAACAGAAACCTGATATGGTGCTTCTGGATATGATGCTTCCTGGTATTCAAGGCAAGGATGTGCTTTCAGCTATTAGGTCAAAGCATTCTAATGATAACGTGGTTGTTATCATTGTCTCCGCTAAGAGTCTCATTTCTGAAAGAGTTGATGGATTAGATGAAGGGGCTGATGACTATATTACTAAGCCGTTTGACTTAAATGAATTTATTAGCAGGGTTAATGCCCATGCTAGAAGGTCTCAGTATAAGGCTGGTTCTGGTTCGACTAAGACCATTGGTAAGTTCACTATCGATTATTCCAATCGTGTCCTACGTAAAGGCAAGGAATTAATTGATCTTACTAAAGGAGAATTCTTAGTGGCTTCTATGCTTTTTACTAAAGCCCCTGATATTGTCAGTAAAGCGGATATTGCTCTAGAGCTTTATGGAAAGACTGATGATCCTATCAGGCAAAGAAGAGAATTCAGAACGATTGATATGCATATTAAATCAATAAGACAGAAGATGGGTGATACTGATAAGGGTTTTATTGTCACAGTCTTCAATTGTGGCTTTAAGATTCCCGTATGAACAAAAAAACTCTATCTGTTTCCTCTTTAGTTTTTACTTTTCTGATGTTCCTGACTTTTTTTATCTCTAGCCTTCTAGTGCTTTTAAGTGTCAAAGCTGACACTATTAAGGAAACCACTGGCTATGTCACCTCCATTACTGAACGGCTTAACGATAAAGTCAGTCCTACTACTATAATTGAGAATTATCAGGATATTCCTAATGTTGAAGTCTCTTTCTATAACAATTCCAATGAAACTCCCTTACTGACTACCTATACAGAAGAAGGAGAACACTTATCTTTTTTGATTGGTGATAAAGATAAGGTGGTTTTTGTTAATGATAATTCATTAGGATATAAAGTCTCTTCTAGCCTTACTTGGATTGATGATGAATTTCTGTATTTAAGAGTGGAGACAAAAATACCTGGCTCTTACTATGCTTCTAAAACCGCTGTTATTTTTAATTCCATTATTTCTATAGTTTTAGGTCTTGGCTATTATGTGTTCTCTTTAATAGCGTATAAGAATAGTCTTAAGCCTTTAAAGGTTCAGGTTAATAAGCTTCATGAGATAGTAAGACCTGGTAAACCTATCCAAGAAGGAACGGATTTAAATAATCTGGCTTTGATGGTAAGAGATTCTAGAAAAGATTTACAGCAGCAGTTTGAAGTCAATCGAATGGGTGAACAGAAGATTCACTTTATTTTGGATTCTATCTCTCAAGGATTAATTGTCGTTGATGCTTCTTATAAGATTGTTATGATCAATAAACAAGCTAGCAGTATCTTTAAAATCAAAGCCGATGACTTAGTTGGTCAGAATATGGAGATACTGAATATGGCTAGGCATCTAGAGAAGACTATCTCCTTAGTCATCCAGACTAAGAGATCAGTCGTCTATGAAGAAGAGATGGATGGTAAAGTCTACCAATGCAATATCAACCCTATTGATTACTCTTGGACCAGAGTCAATGAGCAGAATGGTGCTTCTATTTTGATGATTGATATTACAGAGACTTATTATTCAGCTAAGATGAAGAAGGAATTCTTCGATAATGCCAGCCATGAATTGAAGAGCCCTTTGACTTCAATATTAGGATATCTCCAGATGATCGATGAAGGCATTTATACTACCACTGAAGATGTTGACAATGCGATTGAGAAATCCATTAAAGAATGTCATCGAATGAATAAGATTATTATGGACATGCTGACTCTTTCTTCTTTAGAAAAAGAAGAATTAAGACCAGTGGAAGAAATCTCTGTATCTGATATGATTGATTCAATTCTTCCTTCTTATGAATTACAGCTAAAGACTAAGAAGATTACTGTCAACAAGAACAAAGCCTATTTAATTATTAAGATCAATTATGAAGACTTCTATCGTCTTGCCAGTAACTTAATTGATAATGCTATTAAATACAACAAAGAAGGCGGTGTTCTAACCATCTATATTGATGATATTGAAAGATCCTTATCAGTCTCTGATACTGGTATTGGTATCTCTGAAGCTGATCAGAACCGTATCTTTGAAAGATTCTATCGAGTCGATAAAGCTAGAAGCCGATCTAACGGTGGAACCGGTTTAGGGCTGGCCATTGTAAAGCATATTTGTAACTACTATGACTATAAAATCCTTGTTAATTCAAAAGTAGGTCAAGGAACAACTTTTAAGGTTCTTTTTGACAAAGAAGTCAAAGAATATTAGCAAAAGTAATATCGATAATATCGATAAACACGGGCGGGTTTTTATAACTTGCAAATAAAGGCTTGACAAGTAAGCGCTACCATATATAATAGTAGTCAAGTAGTTGCGATTCTCAAAAAGGGGGAATTATGAAAAGAATTAGCAAGTCTCTGATCTGTTCATTAGTTGCTGTTACGTCATTAGCTTTAGGTACGACATCCTGCAACACAAACAAAAATACCAACATTGATACTGCCAGAAGAGATAAGACTGTCGCTGTCGTTAAGGAAGCTGAAGGATTGACTCGTGATGAGCTCTTCCAGAAAGCCGCTGATGAAATTCAGGGTGGAACCATGAAATTCGTCGGTACTTCCTCAAGATTCAAGAAAGCCATTGATTCCTTCAA
>ENA-UOOE01000956-UOOE01000956.1-fermentation-metagenome-genome-assembly--contig:-NODE-956-length-25897-cov-3.659314_pt1 | contig 25897 bp, 22 predicted proteins | sample MGYA00245776_ERZ724021 | MGnify/ENA primary metagenome ERZ724021 (study PRJEB28704, sample SAMN03018321) | fermentation metagenome | biome: anthropogenic terrestrial biome; feature: soil; material... | reverse complement strand
CGAATATGGGAGGCTAAGTTATAAAAAACTTTTAAAGTTTTATAAACTTCATCAAGGTTTCTGTAACTGTTTAGTTACCTCCAAAGTCAACTACAAGAACTAATTCTTTTTCCATAATTACCTCCAAATTATTGATTAACGCTATAGTTTGGTGCTTCTTTAGTTATTGATATATCATGTGGATGACTTTCTCTAAGTCCTGCTGATGATTGTTCCACAAATCTAGATGTTTTATATAAATCTTCTAAAGTTTTGGCTCCTAAATACCCCATACCTGAACGTATTCCGCCAATTAACTGAAATATAGTATCAGAAACAGGTCCTTTATATGGTAATCTTCCTTCTACCCCTTCTGGAACTAGTTTTTTATTATCTTCCTGGAAATATCTATCCTTACTACCACAAGCCATAGCTGCTAATGAACCCATTCCTCTATATACTTTATAGCTTCTTCCCTGATATATTTCTGTTTCTCCTGGAGATTCTTCACAACCAGCAAACATAGAACCCATCATACAAACCTTGGCGCCAGCTGCTAAAGCCTTCACTATATCTCCCGAATATTTAAGTCCACCATCAGCTATAACAGGAACTCCATATTTATTAGCTTCTTCTACACAATCCATAATTGCAGTTAATTGAGGTACTCCTACTCCTGCTACAATTCTAGTAGTACAAATAGAACCTGGTCCTATACCTACCTTTATGCAATCAGCTCCTGCAAGTATTAAATCCCTAGTAGCTTCAGCTGTTGCAACATTTCCTGCAATAATTTGAAGATCAGGATATTTTTCTTTTATTGTTTTTACTCCATTTAATACTCCTTGGGAATGACCATGAGCTGTATCAATAGTTATTACATCTACATTAGCATCTACTAAAGCCTTTACCCTTTCTAACATATCTTTTGTTACGCCTACAGCCGCACCACATAAAAGTCTTCCTTTTTCGTCCTTAGCCCTATTAGGGAATTTTCTTACTTTTTCTATATCCTTTATAGTAATAAGTCCTCTTAGGTTATAATCTTTATCTACTAATGGAAGCTTTTCAATCTTATGCTTCATTAATATTTGTTTAGCTCCATCTATAGTAGTATTCTCCGGAGCAGTTATTAAATTTTCCTTTGTCATAACTTCTGAAATCTTTTTAGAATAATTTGTTTCAAATATTATATCTCTATTAGTTATTATGCCAACCAGTTTTCCATCAATGGTTATTGGGATTCCTGAAATTCTATATCTGCCCATTAGATCTAAAGCATCCTGTATAGTATTTTCTGGTGATAAAAAGAAAGGGTCTGTAATTACTCCATTTTCTTGCCTTTTTACTCTATCAACCTCAGCTGCCTGCTGTTCTATAGTCATATTTTTATGTATTATGCCAATGCCGCCTTCTCTTGCTATAGCAATAGCCATTTTTGATTCAGTAACAGTATCCATACCTGCACTCATTAAAGGTATACTTAATTTTATCTTTTTAGTTAAATTTGTAGCCAAAATAGCATCTTTAGGTAGTATTTCAGATTTATTAGGGATAAGTAAAACGTCATCAAAGGTATAGCCCTTTTTTAATATAATTGCCATTGTATACACTCCTTTATTATAATTTACACTGCATTTATATTTACCTATACACAAAAAAACATGCTGATTTTTCTTATAACCATAAGTGAAATTAGCATGCCCATACGACAAACCTAAATCACTCATAGTCGGGAATTTACGGATCCCGGTAGATACTCCCTGCCATATTCAGGGGATATATGAGTAGAATATGCACTTTAAAACAACTTGTTTACATTATTCTATTTGTAATTTTGAAATTTGTCAATTATTATTTATAATTTTTTAACTTTTTATATCAAATTTAAATACCATAATAATAATTTATCTCCAAATGCTAAGGCAAATAAAGTTCCCAATGCTATGAATGGTCCAAAGGGTATGTAATCCTTTCTGGTTTTCTTTTTACCCCAAATAAGCACTAAAGAAATTAAAGCTCCTATTATAAATGATGCTATAAGCATAACAATGGAAAGTTTTAATCCAAGAAATAAACCAGATATAAAGCATATCTCTACATCGCCCCATCCCATGCCTCCAGTTAACAATATTATTAATGCTATAATTCCAGCAGGGATTATAGCACCAGAAATATAATACATATACTCCTTTAAAATGTAATTTTCTAAAACTCCTTGAGCAATTAAAAATATCAATCCAAAAACAATACCTGTTAATGTAGTACTAAGATATATATTCATCGTTTCCATATCGATAAGACTAATAACAATTAGCAAAGAAAATAATGTTGCATATTTTAAATAGTCTAATGAAATGCCATATTTAATTGCAAGTAATAGGAATACTACTCCTGTAAAAAACTCAATTAATACATACTTAATAGATATTTTTTCTTTACAATATCTGCATCTTCCCTTTAAAAATATATAACTTATTATGGGGATTAAATCTATCCATTTTAATCTGTTGTTACACTTTGGGCAATGAGAAGGAGGGTATACTATGCTCTCACCTTTAGGTATTCTATATATACATACATTTAAAAAGCTGCCTATTATGCTTCCTATAATAAAAGAAAAAATATAATAAATTAATAAATAATCCATCATATTATCTACTCCTTTTTTACTTTCAAACATGTCTGCTATGGAATAAAATACATATCACCTTAACATTCTACAAATGAATAGTATCCATTTCCACCTTGGCTTTTAGCTTTATACATTGCCCTATCTGCTTGTAGTACTAGTTCATCCATATCATTACTATCATTAGATAATATGCTAATACCAATACTTAATGATATTTTTATTTCATCACTACCACATAATAAAACTTTATTACTATTTGTAATCCTTGAGGCTACAATTTCACAATCATGATAATTTTTTACAAATGGTAATAATATTAAAAATTCATCTCCACCAAATCTAGCAACTATATCACCTTTTCTAGTAGATTTTTTTAATATTTTAGCTACATGAACAAGAACGTCATCGCCTTTTATATGTCCATATGTATCATTTATACATTTAAATTTATCAACATCTATAAACATTAGTCCTAAAAGACTACCGCTTCTTTTAGAATTTATACAAAATTTATCCGCAATTTTATAGAATAAAACTCTATTTGCTACACCTGTTAGCCCATCATAGTAAGCTAATTTATTAATAGTTCTTTCTTTTTCCTTTAATTCTTTATTTAAAATATATAATTCATTAACATATTTTTTTAACTGATCAATACGCAAGAATAGATTTGTCACATCTATAAATTCCATAAGTACAAATTTTAAATTATCTTTCTCTATTCTACTTACCTTTAAATTCAAATTTTTATTATTATTTAGTAAATCTTTATGCATAGCTGCTGAAAAAAACATCTTTCTTCCATCATTTAATGCGCAATTTATTGTCTCTTTAAAATAACCTTTATTTAAACCTGGAATAACCTCATATATACAACTATTTATCGCTTGTTTCCCATTAATATGAGTCAAACATTCCATATGACTATTCCAAAGTAAAATTTCCGAATCTTCATCTAATATTACTATTCCTTCATCTATGTTATCCAATATACTATATAAAATTCTATTCACAGAAGTCATCTTCTATCATTCCTGCTTTGTTTAATAATCCACTTAATGAATTTAAAGTGAGATTAATTATTATAGCTCCCTCTATTTCCGAATCATCTATTTTAAAGGTTATATATAGCATTATAATATAAGCGTACTCTTCGCTTTTTATGTTTTTTTCAAAATCTATTTTGTTGAACATTTTTACTTCTGGTAAAGTATAACTTAATTTTATTTTTAGGTAATTTCCTATTTCTCCAATAATTGAGTTTAATATTATATTCCCAATTTCCTTTATAATATCGAAATCTATATCCGTAAAGTTCATGTCACATAATTGATTCTCATCATTTTCATTTAAACATAGGTTTATAAATGTTCTCATTTTATCGGCTGGGAATATTAAACTTGCCTTTCCTTTCATTTCATCTTCAAAGGCTATGGAGGATACCATTATGGTTCCTTGCACCACTGATGAAAGATAACTATCTAAAGCCATTGTTTTTTCATTTAAATCCAAAATTTTTAAGTTTGGTACATTTAATAATATTTTTCTATTAATTATTTCGGATAGCATACTTGCTGATTTACCTACACTTATGTTAAATAATTCTTTTAATATATCTTCTCTTTCTATTCTATCCTTCATCTTTATCATTCCTTATCATTTCACATATGTATTTTGCTTTCTCTTCAGTAATAGGCTTATTTATAAATGCCATTACACCATATGAATTTACTTCTTCCTTTATACTCTTTTGAACATCCGCAGAAACCACAATTAATTTTGCATTAGGATCATATTCATTTATTAGTTTTATTAATTGTTCACCATTTAACTTTGGCATCAATAAATCTACAAATGTATAATCAGGTTTAATTTCTTTGTATTTTTCTAATCCTTCTTCTCCATCCTTTGCAAAATAGGTGTTTACATCATCTAGGTTTTTTGCAATTAAATTTCCTAGTATCCTTTGAGAAAAAGTGGAATCATCGATAATTAAAATATCCATTTTAACACATGCCTCCTACACTCAATATGGATTAATTTATTCCTATAAAATTAAAGCCCTATATTCATAAAAACTATGAATATAGGGTAGGTTGCATCACTAACTCCGTACATATAAGATGCCCAGGTTAAATATGTACTTCACAGTTCCCCATATACTTTTAAATTATTCAAATTTACAATAGTTAAATATTATCATTTTATAAAAATTGTTTCAATAGTTATTTATCCTAATTTTTATGTTTATCATAATATTTTTTCCATAATCATTCTTTATCTTTAATTTAGTAGACAATTTAGATATTATATTATATATTAAAAATATTATCACAAGGAGGAATATTTTATGATAACCTTTGAAAGAAAATACAATAGAATGTTTTTAAGAGATGTGCGAGATACCATTGAAACCTATAAAATGATAAAATCAGAAGATAGAGTTGCAGTAGGCTTATCCGGTGGAAAGGATAGTGTATTTTTATTATTCGTATTAAAATTAATTCAATTAACAGCTATAAAAGACTTTACTATAACAGGGATTACTATAGATATGGATTTAGGTATGGATTTTTCCCCTTTAAAAAACTTCTGTGATGAAAATGAAATACCATTAATAATAGAAAAAACCAACATAGCCCATGTGGTATTTAACGAAAGAAAGGAAAAAAATCCTTGCTCACTATGCTCAAAATTAAGAAAGGGTGCTTTAATAAGGGTAGCTAAGGCTAATGATCTTAATAAATTGGCCTTAGGCCATAATAGTGATGATGTAATAGAAACCTTATTTATGAATGTTTTAAAAGTAGGAAAACTAGGTACCTTTCATCCTAATATTTACTATAGGGATAAGGATATAAATATTATAAGACCTTTAGTTAAGATAAGAGAGGATTTCATCCAAAAATTTGTACAAGATAATAATTTTCCAATAATTAAAAATCTATGTCCTGAGGATAAGAAAACCACAAGAGAAGAAATGAAAAATTTACTTATCAAATTAGAAAAATTATATCCAGATGCTCAAAAAAAGATATTAACATCATTAACAAATGTAGATTTAAAAAATATGTGGTAAAAATATTATATTTTTTTACCAACTCCAGAAACAAAAAAGGCTGTATTTTAAGAGATTGTTCATATTCCATAACAGCCTTAACCCATTAATGGAAAGCTTTTATAATTACTTGATGCTTTAATCCAAAATCTTTCCTTTTATTATTAACCTATGAGTAGGGTTATCTACCATAGGATGACATGTTACCAGCGTTATTCCCTTTATATTTTTATTATTATTTAATACCCATGTTTCTTCTGGTTTAACAAACAGTTTTTCTACTACAGTATATTTATATATCTTTTCCCCTTTATCCACCTCTATTATATCTCCAATTTCAACTTCCTCAAGCCTATTGAAGTTTCTTCCATAAGTACGGCTTCTATGCCCTGCTATAGCATAATTCCCAAACTCTCCAGCATTTCCTGTATGTTCTATGCTTGCAACAGATATTTTAAGGTTTTCTTCTATAGCTCCACTCAATATTGGCAGATTCAAATTAATTTTTTCGATTTTCAGCATACCCTTTATATTTTTTTTCGTGTACCCTTCTGTTAGCTTTTTTTCATTTTTCCTATTCTTCTCTTCCTCATCTCCAGAGTCCTTATCACTCTCCAAACTACCTGGTAAAATGCTGCCAACTCCATTGTCCATAATTTCTTCACTACTCCCCAAGCTTTGCTGCCACTCCTTTACAATTTTTTTCTGTTGATAATTATTATAAACTTCTGACACTTTAGGGTATACCAGTAAAACTAACCCTATAATTATAGTTAAGGTTGAAATAACTCTTCTTTTCACTTTATCTTTCCTGCCCTTATTCCATTATTAAACATTATAATCCAGTTGGAAAAGGCAGAGACTTCCTCTGCCTTTAATCAATTATGATATGCCTTTTCTTCTTTTCCTTAAGCCTACACCTAAGGCTACCAATACCAATCCCGCCAAATATAAACCTGCATTACTGCTTTCACCTGTCTTTGGCAATTTTCCTGAACCATCCTTAGGATACACATTCTCATTTCCAGAAGGAGTTTTTGTACCTGGATTCTTTGTTTTTCCTCCATCTTTACCCTGATTATTAGGTTTTTCTGGAATAGTTATGTCTGTTGACTCATCCTCTTCATTCAAAACTTTTAGCTCAATATTAGGCTTATCCTTGTTTATAGTTACCTTTATTTCCTTTGAATCAAGTTTGTATTCTACAGGTGCCTTTATCTCCACTACCTTATATTCCCCAAATGGCAGATTATCTATCTTTGCTAAACCATCAAGACCTGTAGTTAATTTTGCTGCCACTTCTCCTTTTGAGTTCTTAACTTCAAATACTGCTCCGGATAATAATTTTGTTTCGTCTTTGCTATCTGATTTTTTAATGCTTATTGAACCATATTCTTTAACTGGCTCTATTGGTTCTAATGAACCTAACTTATAATTCTTCACAACTATCTCTTTCGCCTGTTCAGAATCTATAACTACTTCTATATTCTTATCCTCATCAAGTATTTGATATCCCGATAATGGTCCTATTTCTTTTATGGTATATTTACCAAATTTCAATCTGGGAACATCTAAAATACCATTCCCATCTGTTCTTGCTTTTCCCACCAGCTTTCCACTGGAATCATACAGACTAAATTCTACTCCTTTTAACTTGGTTTTTAGGTTATCACCATCAACCTTCATTATTCTCAGGCTGCCTAGCTTACCACTTCCTGTTCCTGAACCATCTGTGATTCTCACAACTATTTCTTTTTCAAAAGGTGTATTCTTTGTGGTTATACCATCACCTTCGAAATATGCTTTATTAGACAGCTTGGAATAGTCTACATCTGTTGTAATTTTTGTTCGGTATGAAATTTTATACATTGTATTGATTTTTTCTAAAAACTCAAGTTTAAAAGTCTGAGTGCCTGTTGCTAAATCCATAGGACTAACTGTTATTTTAAAATTCTTATAAGGTGCATTATCTGATGCCCTATTCACAATAAAGCTATCTTCTATAACTTCATGACCAGCACTTAGAGTATCCACCAAAATGGCGTTTTCAACTTCTGACAAGCTCTTATTTACAGTAATCAGCCAACTAATTTCCTTTCCATGCTGGCTACCACTTTTTTCAATAAAATTTTCTGAATCCGAATAGCTAACCTTTGCCTTATAATCAATGTCCCCAACAGTTGCTGTATTCACATATTCATGTTGGGACATACCTACAAGTTTAGTTTTAAATACAACCCTATATGGACTATGAACTGGCCCATTAATTATAATCTTAAGAACCCTATCAGAAGCCCCTTCTACACTATATTTACCTCTATCAACCAAGCTTCCAAGCTTCATGTTTCCATTTGCTTCAACTGTATAGTCATAGATAGCTATTGAATCCTTATCCAGTATTTGATTACCTTCTATGTTGTCCTCTACTATAATCTTATCCATACTCTTAGATAGATAGTTTAAGTTAATATTCCAAGTAATCTCTTTTTTGTCTCTATCCAATGTACCTGATTTACTTCCATTGCTACTTGAAATACTTGTTATAGTTTGCGTTGCATTCTTGTCAATGGGCTCTTTTATATTATCCCAGGTAAATCCTGCGCTATTGCTGTATGTTGCTTGACTATGAGCCTTTGATACCTGCCAAGGATCAAATTTGGTTTTATAGGTGATTGTATAAATTGAATCCTTAACATCATCTAAAAAGCTTATCTTAAATCCTTTAGTCCAATCTCCATCCACATTAGCCTGGAATTTATAATCAACATCCTTGATTAATGCAGCATTACCATTTTTAACTACAAAAGTATCTGGCAGCATAGTAAGCCCACCTCTTGGGAATGTATCCTCTATAACAAGACCTTTGATTGGTTCCCTCTTAGGATCTACTGTTATCTTCCAGCCCATGGTCTTTTCAGCATAATCTATACTGCCATCTGCTGACTTATTGAAACTATTTGTTATTTCTGCATCTACTGATACATTTCCTGTACCTATGCCATCTATAACTCCTTGATTTATGAACCCTTTTCCCCCATTTTTATCATTATCTGTAATATCAGTACGATAAACTATTCTATAGGCACTATTTATAGTCCCTAATCCTACTGAAAATTTATTAGAATCATTTTGATCGGGAGTTACTGTGTATTTACTACTTTCCACTTCACCGTTTGGAATAGCATCTCCGTTATCATTAAAATTCAATTTATACACCTTAATTGAATCTTTCACTAAGCTCAATCCAGGTCCAATGGTGTCTTCAACTATAGCATTATTTATTTCTTCCTCAGCTGTGTTTACATCAATTGTCCATGTAATGTATTTTTCATTATAATCTATTACAGGAACTCCACTTTTCTTTATTTTGCTTCCTCTTTTTATATCAACTGCAGCAGAAGTTTCAGTTCCTAAGAAATTTGCCTTATTTGTAAATTTGGTCTTAGTCATATTCGTGATTTCAGTATCATATTCTATTTGATATGCATCACTTATATTTCCCAATTTAACTTGAAAACTTAAAGGTTTGTCATTAGAATCATATTCTACCGTATAATCTGAAGCATTAACAGGACTTTTCTCAATTACATTTCCATTGTCATCCAAGGTTAATTTGTATACCTTTATTGAGCTTTTGTCCAGACTCAATCCTGCTTCTATACTATCCTTTACTATTGCTCCCTTAACATCAGATAAGGATTTGTTTATATCTATAGTCCATGTGATTTTTTTTCCGTTAAAGGATTTATCAACTGTTCCTTTTTTCTCTATTGTCTTACCTTTGGTTACGGTTACTTTAGCTTCCGATTCTCCTCCTTGAAACTTGGCTTTGTTATCAAATATAGTTTTAGTGTTATCAGCAATATCAGTATTATACACTATCCTATAGGCATTATTGATATTACCCAATTCCACTTTAAATCCGTCCGAAACCACATTCACCTTATATGCATCTTTGGAAACTGTTTCCCCTTCAGCGGCATTTCCATCCAGATCTACATTTAATTTGTGAACTTGTACTGAATCTTTATCAAGATGCAATCCCTCTCCTAAAATATCTTCTACCACTGCATTATCCAATTTATTTAAGGATTTGTTTACATCTATAGTCCATGCGATTTTGTCCCCATTGACTTTCTTATTTGCCATACCACTCTTTGCTACAGAACCCGATACATTATTAGGTTTAAACCTTATTACTAGTTCCTTTTCATAGCCTTCATAAATAGGGAAAACTATTTTTACCGGATTCTCACCTTTAATGACTTGTTTATTGAATTCACTGTTGAATTGTACTGTTCCTGATACTTCAGAATGATTTTCAGCATATTCATTATATACTAGCCTCAACTTACCACCTAGGCTCAAATAGAACCTGCCTACTGACTGCCCATCTTCTAAAATAAGATCTCCTTCAACATAATTGAATATACTGAATGCTTTTGGAACCTGGACTTCAGTATAATCTCCTGCCTTAACCCCCTGGCTGTCTTCAATTTCCCAAGTGTAAAACAGTGATACTTTTGAACCTTGTTCTATTGGATATTCAGTATTTTCATCAATTATATTTCCCGATGAATCCTTTACAACCACAGACTTAATAGTATCAATCATTTTATTTTCTGCACCATCTGTACCAAAGGCCTGTACCGGTAGTGATGGCTGAGATAACAGAGTTAAAATTATCATAAAAATTATACTAAGCTTACCTTTTTTGCCTTTTCTACTGAACATTTTTAATCCACCCCCCTTTCATTATTCAATTATATTGGTATCTATTCTTTATCTTTATTCCTTCCTGCTTACACTTATAACCTTCTTTGCTATATTCTGAATTAAATATAAAAAAAACGGCTTCATTTTTGTAAACGAAACCGTTATAATTCCTGTTATTGTTTTATCAGTATTTGTCAATAAATTAACAGCCTTATCTATTTGTGCAAAAAATGTATGAAGAAAAGGGAACAAAATTACTGTTCCCTTTTCTTCATATTTTTCTTTCCACTCACTAAAAAGTGGTTTGCACTTTTTTAGTACATTCCTTCTGCTCCCATTCCTGGTGCTCCTCCTGGTGCTGGAGTACTATTCTTTTCTGGAATATCAGCAACAGCAGCTTCTGTTGTTAAGAATGTTGCGGAAACAGATGCAGCGTTCTGTAATGCTGATCTTGTAACCTTAGTTGGATCAACTATACCAACTTTAATCATGTTTACATAACAATCATGTAGTGCATCATATCCAATACCTGGTTCACCGTTTCTAACTTTTTCAATTACAATGGAACCTTCTGCTCCTGCATTGTAAGCTATCTGTCTTACTGGTTCTTCAAGAGCTTTTCTTATTATATCTATACCAAGTTTGATGTCAGCTACATCTGAAGTTAACTTTTCGATTTCTGGAATTATCATAGTATAAGCTGTTCCACCACCTGGAACTATACCTTCTTCAACAGCTGCTTTTGTAGCTGCTAAAGCATCTTCTATTCTTAACTTTCTTTCCTTTAATTCAGTTTCAGTAGCAGCTCCAACTTTAACTACAGCTACTCCACCTGCAATTTTTGCAAGTCTTTCTTGTAATTTTTCTCTATCAAAATCAGAAGTAGTTTCTGCTATCTGAGCTTTTATCTGATTTACTCTATCCTGGATTTCTTTTTTGGATCCTCTGCCATTAACTATAGTAGTATTTTCCTTTGTAATCTTTACTGATTCTGCTGTTCCAAGCATATTTAATGTAACATCTTTTAAATCTCTTCCTAATTCTTCTGATATAACTACTCCACCTGTAAGAATTGCTATATCTTGAAGCATTTCTTTTCTTCTATCACCAAATCCTGGGGCTTTAACTGCTACACAATTAAATGTTCCTCTTAATTTGTTAACAACTAGTGTAGCTAATGCTTCTCCTTCTACGTCGTCAGCTATTATTAATAGTTTTCTACCCTGCTGAACAATTTTCTCAAGTAATGGTAATAAGTCTTGTATGTTTGATATTTTTTTATCAGTAATTAATATATATGGGTCATCCAATGCAGCTTCCATCTTTTCTGAATCAGTAACCATGTATGCGCTTAAATATCCTCTATCAAACTGCATACCCTCAACAACATCTAATTCTGTTCCCATACTTTTTGATTCTTCTACAGTGATAACGCCCTCATTACCTACCTTTTCCATAGCATCAGATATAAGCTTACCTATTTCTTCATCAGCAGCTGAAATAGCAGCAACCCTTGCTATATCTTCTTTACCTTCAACGGGTTTTGATATTTTTTTAATTTCTTCTACTGCTTTATCTACAGCCATCTTTATTCCACGTCTAACCAACATTGGATTTGCTCCAGCTGTAACATTCTTTAGTCCCTCTCTCATTATAGCCTGAGCTAACAATGTAGCTGTAGTTGTTCCATCTCCTGCTACATCATTAGTCTTTGTAGCAACTTCCTTTACAAGCTGAGCGCCCATATTTTCATATGAATCCTCTAATTCTATTTCTTTTGCTATAGTAACACCATCATTAGTAATTAGTGGTGCACCAAATTTTTTATCTAAAACAACATTTCTTCCCTTTGGTCCAAGTGTAACTTTAACTGTGTTAGCAAGTTTATCAACACCCTTTTGCATAGATCTTCTTGCATCTTCACCAAATAATAAGCTCTTAGCCATTTAAATTACCTCCTCTATATATGTTCATGTTAAATTTAATGTTTTAAAAACTAAATTATTCTAATACAGCTAATATATCTTCTTGTTTTAGTATTGTATAATCAATACCATCAAGTTTAACTTCATTACCTGCATATTTTGAGAATAACACCCTGTCTCCTTCTTTTACTTCCATCTTAATCTCAGCTGTACCTGGTCCTACTGCTACTACCTTAGCTTCCTGTGGTTTTTCCTTTGCTGCTCCTGGAAGAACTATTCCGCTTTTTGTAGTTTCCTCAACTTCAATTCTTTTAATGACAATCCTGTCTCCAAGTGGTCTAACTTTCATTTAAACCCCTCCTTAATGTATTTTAAAATATATTTTATATTATATAGTAATTTTGTTGTTAGCACTCATTGACCATGAGTGCTGATACAATTATAATAAATAATAGTATGTATAATATCAACCTTAAAAGAATGGATTATTTACTACTTTATAGCCATTACATTCATTTATATCCACTTAACTAATTAAATTATTATATTGCTACACTTTTCTTTATTTTACTTTATAGCATAATAAAACAAATATTTATATTTACAAAAAAAAAATAAACCGCTATAATTTAACTATATAATACTTGCCATAAAACATATATTAATATTCCCAAGGAGTATATATATTATGAATAAGTTAAAATTATTATCAAAGACTTTATTAGTAGTTAATTTTACACTTTTTTTTATAATACTTTCAGTTAAATTAACAGTGAATAATAAACAGCTGTACTATTTTGATATAAACTATTTAAACATACCTAATGAATCTGGATTTAATGTCACTGACATTAAGGCAAATTATAACTATCTAATAAACTTTATAACTTCTAGACAAAATATTGAATTTAATATGCCTACTTTGCCATCATCTTCAGAAGGTAAGATTCATTTTTATGAAGTAAAAAACATATTTATAAAAATGGATTATTTATTTTACATAAGCATTTTTATATCCTCAATAGGAGTTTATTATTCCCTAAAATTCAAAGATTTTTCTCTTTTTAAATATTTAAGTGGATTGCTATTATTTATACCTATACTGCTTTTAACGTTTTTTTCTATAAACTTTAACAATACGTTTACCATATTTCATAGACTATTTTTTAGAAATGATTATTGGATTTTTGATATTGATAAGGATCCTGTTATTAGAATGTTACCCCAGTATTTTTTTCTCCACTGTGCTATGTCAATTACTATATTTATGATATTTTTTAGCTTAGTATCTATTGTTATATATAAAAATGGCTCTGAATTTTAAATTAGTTCCCCCTATATTTAACTGTCATTTCCTTTTCCTAATAAATTTCTTATAATTTTTTCTCCCTTTAATACTCCAATTACAAACAATATTGTCATAACTACAGCAATAGTAATTAATACTGATACATCTCCTGAAGTAATCTTAGCTCCGAAATAAGCCGATATAAATATACATGGTACTCTTCCTGCTGTTGAATAAATTACAAAATTTTTAAATTTAATATCTGATATGCCACATATATATGCCAAAGCATCTTTAGGTATACCTGGTATTAAATATAAAAGAAACACCACATAATTTATGCTTCCAAACCTTAAAATCTTGTTAAAAAACTTAAGTTGTTTTTGGGATATAACTTTTCTAACAAAGGGTTTTCCATATAGACTTGATATAAGATATACTATTATTCCTCCCAAAGTTATTCCAATTAATGATATTATACTACCATAAATAGTTCCAAATATATACCCTCCAGCCACTTGTATTATTTCTCCTGGTATAAAAAATACTATAACTTGTATTATTTGTAATACAAGAAAAGCAAAAACGCTATATTTACCATAAGCCATTATAGCACTTTTTATTTTATTAGGATCTCTAAGTATAGAAAAATATTTAAGAAAATATTCGTATCCAATATAAATAAATACTAAAGAAAAAATAGCTAAAATTATATATCCTTTATATTTTGACAAATAATTATTTAGTTTTCCAAAAAAGTACTTAGACTTATGCCATAATCTTCTTATCATATCTTCTCCCTTAACACTGTTAATATACAGTTAGTATTTGCGTTTAGCTTTTTTAAATACCATACTAAAAATTACATTATTATATTATATATTGCATTTTATACTGGATAAAGTCAATAATAAAACACAACTTATGGGCTTTGTTAATGAAAATTTAAAAATAATGGGAACTTTTTTTATATGTTAAAAAAATAGCAAAAGCCTTGCATTTTGCAAGGCTTTGTTATAATCTTTATTGTTAATTTCCCAAACATATATTATCTTTCCAGATTTAATCCATCATATTTCTTTAAATTTTCATTGTCTACTACATCTTTTTTGGTAGATTCTTTGCTAAATCTTAATAGCTGTGATCTTGATTTCATAATAGGCACCATAGCAGCTGGTCCCCCTATACATCCTCCTTCACACATCATGCCCTCTATAAAGTTTCCTGAAAGTCTTCCTACTTTAGCCATTATCATTGTTCTCTTTATTTCAGCTGATCCACTTGCTCTAACTGGTTTAAATTCTATTTCTGTATCCTTGCTCTTCATATAATTTTGAATGGCAGCTATAACTCCACCGCCTTGAGCAAAACCTCTTCCAAATATTGAAGCATCGTCTGTTGCTATTGCTTCACACTCTTCAGCATCTATACCAAAGGCCCCCATAAGAGCAGTAATCTCTTCAAAAGTCATAACATAATCTACTGCATCCTTTATACTATCCCTTTTGATTTCATTTTTCTTTGCAGTACATGGGCCTACAAATACCACCACTGAATCTTTGTCCATACTCTTAACCATTCTACCTGCTGCAATCATTGGTGATACCGTACCTGAAACCCTTTCAATCTGATCAGGAAATTTCTTTTCTATATAATTCAAAAATCCTGAACAGCAGGAGTTTGTCATGTATTTATCTCCCTTTTCCATTCTTTCTATAAATTCATTTCCTTCATGAACTGCTACAGCATCAGCTCCACAAGCAGCTTCAATCATATCCTTAAATCCCATTTTCTTAAATGCCGCTTTTACTTGTCCTACAGTTACATTAGATCCAAACTGACCTGTTATAGATGGTGCTACCACTGCATATACATTTTTCTTATCCTTTAAAGCACGGATTACATCAACTATAAAACTTTTATCGGATATTGCTCCAAAAGGGCAAGCACCCATACAAGCTCCACAGTTCACACATTCTTCTTTATTTATTCTAGCTTTGCTATCCTTAGGATTCATTTCCAAAGCACCAGTTGGGCATACCCTTTTGCAAGGTCTCATAACCTCTGCTACAGCATTATAAGGACATACTTCTTTACATAATCCACATTCCTTACAGGTTTCATGGTTTATATATGCTCTACCTGCTGCTCTTGTTATGGCTCCTGCTGGACATACCTCCATACATTTATGCTGTATACATCCTCTACAAGCTTCCGTAACCACAAATCTGTTTATTGGGCACTTATCACAAGCTGCATCAATTACATAAATAATTTGATCATCATCTTCAACATTTACAAATTCATCAGCCACTTGACCATTCGGTAAGCAACCCATTGCAAGCTTGGATCTTTCATATACTATAGCCCTTTCCTTATAAACACAGCATCTATATTCTGCCTTATCGCCTTTAATTATTTCAAAAGGAATCTTATCTAATTCCTCTTTATTAAGTCTATTTTCTAATGCCATTTTAGCTACTTCTTTTAGCACAAGATACTTTAATTTTTTTAATTGAGTTTCAAATGTTATCATTATTTAAATTCCTCCTAATTTTCTAAAAAGTAATTCAATTTTGAAATACATTACTTTTTATATTAGTACAGTTTGCTAACCTCGTTAAATTCTTAACATATACTATTATAACAGAAACTCAAAAAAAATTAATACATATTTTTAATCTTTTTTTAGATAAATTTATACATTTATCTACATTATATAAATATAGCTTCAATTTTCACTCCCTTAATACAAATCTTTATATTATAATATGATTTTCTCTTGCATAATAAAATAAATATTGCTGGGCAAAACCCGATAACTCTCCAAATTTATTTCTTGCAAAATCTCTTATCTTTTTTAATGATACATCAGGTGCTAAATAAAAATGCTGCATAGCCCTTTTTACCCAAACATCCACCGGAAAAGCTGAATATTTTCCCATAGAAAATAACATAATGCAATCTGCTACCTTAGGTCCTATGCCCATAAAACCTTGAAGAGCATTATGACATATATCATCTTGTTGATCTTTAATCCAGTTTATATCAAATAATTTATTATATTCATTAGAATCAGGATTTATGTTATTATGTATTTTCTCCACAGTATCCTTTATATATTTAGCTCTAAATCCAGTACTGCATGCCTCTAATTCCTCTTGTGTTGCCTTATTAAGCCTTTCTATTGTTGGGAAGCTATAATAGGTATTACCTTTATATAATATTGGTTCTCCCCATTTTTTGCTTATATTTTCTATAGCTCTTTTTATCATAGGTATTCTATTATTAGCTGATATTATAAAAGATACTATTAACTCAAAAGGTTCCTGTTGTAACAGTCTAATACCATATCCAAAATCTACGGATTTTTTTAATAATTCATCCCTACTTAGTATACTTTTAATTTCTGAATAATCCCTATATAAATGAAAATAATTTACCCATATTTGGCTAAATTCTTTTTCATCAGTATTATATATTATTACATCATTATCTCTTTTTTCTACCTCTATAACCTTTCCAAAGGCCACTCCAATATAATTACCATTTTCTTGCTCATTCCATCTAAAGCACTGACCACATTCAAATATATGAGCCAATTCAAAGTTTTTTACATTTTTTATTTTTACTGATTTAACTCCATTCTGTATTGATTCTTCAACATAATCAAAATCCATTTAGTAACACCCCTTTTCAAAAATGTGAAACATTTTTTAAGAGCACAGATAACAGAGTACAGAGTACAGATATTGAGGCTTTTCTGACCTTAACACTACAGAAAAGCTTTAATTTAAAAATTTTTCATAATGTAAATGGAGAAAAATTCCCCTTATCTGTACTCTTTGCTCTGTACTCTAAAAAAGTTGCTTAGCAATCTTTTTTTATTATTTCTTTTTTTTCATTAATAATTCATCTATAGCCTTAGCAGCCTTTTTACCAGCTTCCATAGCAAGAATAACTGTAGCCGCTCCTGTTACCGCATCTCCACCGGCAAATACACCTTCTCTAGAAGTTATTCCAGTTTCCTCATCAGCACAAATGCATCCCCATTTATTTGCCTCTAATCCTTTAGTTGTTGAAGCTATAAGAGGGTTTGGAGAAGTGCCTAAAGACATTATAACTGTATCTACTTCCATTATAAATTCTGAATCCTTTATTTCAATAGGTCTTCTTCTTCCTGATGCATCTGGTTCCCCTAATTCCATTCTTATACATTTCATAGCTTTTACCCAGCCTTTTTCATCAGCTAATATCTCTACTGGGTTTGTAAGAAGATCAAAGATTATTCCCTCTTCTTTGGCATGGTGAATTTCTTCTTTTCTTGCTGGAAGCTCCTCTTCAGATCTTCTATACACTATATGAACTTCTGCTCCTAGTCTTCTTGCAGTTCTAGCAGCATCCATAGCAACATTTCCTCCGCCAACAACAGCTACTTTCATTCCTACTTTTATTGGCGTATCATAATCTTTTCTAAAGGCTTTCATTAAATTGTTCCTAGTTAAAAATTCATTAGCTGAAAATACCCCATTATAGTTTTCACCTGGTATGCCCATAAATTTAGGGAGTCCTGCTCCTGAACCAATGAATATTGCACTAAATCCTTCTTCCTCCATTAGTTCATCTATGGTTACAGTTTTACCTATAATTACATCTGTTTCGATTTTTACCCCTAATTTTTTTACATTTTCTATTTCATGTTTAACTACTGTGTCCTTTGGTAATCTAAATTCAGGTATTCCATAAACCAAAACTCCGCCTGGCTCATGAAGAGCTTCAAATATAGTAACATCATAACCTATTTTAGCTAAATCTCCAGCACAAGTAAGTCCAGCTGGTCCACCGCCTATTACAGCAATCTTCTTATTTTTCTTTTCACACTTTATTGATAAATCTATATTATTTTCCCTTGACCAATCTCCAATAAATCTTTCAAGTTTTCCAATAGATACTGACTCTCCCTTAATACCTAATATACATTTTCCTTCACATTGAGTTTCCTGAGGACATACCCTACCACATATGGCTGGAAGGGAACTTGCCTCATTTATTATTTCCGCCGCTTTTTTAAAATTTCTCTCTTTTATACATTGAATAAATTTTGGAATACTTATAGATACAGGGCAATCAGATACACAAAGGGGATTTTTGCAATTTAGGCATCTTGAAGCTTCATTAACTGCCTCTTCTTCCGAATATCCTAAAGATACTTCATTAAAGTTTTTTATTCTTTCATGTGCATCTTGTTCCTTAACAGGTGTCTTTTTTAATCTATCCATTACTTTTCACCTCCAAGTCCTACATGGCATATATGACCTTCTTCTCTTTCTTGCTGTTCTAGAAATTGTTTCCCTTCTTCTGTTTTATACATTGTCTGTCTTCTCATAGCTTCTTCAAAATCTACTAAATGTCCATCAAATTCAGGCCCATCTACACATGTAAATTTAGTATGGCCTCCTACAGTTACTCTGCAAGCTCCACACATACCAGTACCATCTACCATTAGAGTATTTAAACTAACTACTGTTTTTATACCATATTCTTTTGTAAGCTTTGCTACGAATTTCATCATAATCATAGGTCCTATAGCCACTACTACATCATATTTTTTATTTTCATTTTCTATTAAATTCTTTAATACTTCTGTTACTAATCCTTTATTTCCATAAGAACCATCATCAGTGGTAATGTATAAATTTCCAGCTTCTTTTCTCATCTCTTCTTCTAGAATTAAAAATTCCTTTGATTTACTTCCAACTATTACATCTGCTTTTATACCCAATGAATTAAGCCATTTTACTTGAGGGTATACTGGTGCTGTACCTACCCCTCCTGCTACGAAAACAATACTTTTTTTCTTTAATTCTTCTATGTTTTCATGTATAAATTCTGAAGGCTGTCCTAATGGTCCTACAAAATCCTGAAAGTAATCTTCTGCTTCCAATTTGGACATCTTCATAGTGGAACTGCCTACTACCTGAAATACTATAGTTATAGTTCCTTTTTCTCTATTATAATCGCAAATTGTAAGAGGTATTCTTTCACTCTTTTCATCAGCTCTTACTATAATAAATTGTCCTGGTTGTGCTGACTTAGCTATTCTTGGAGCTTCCACATCCATTAAATAAATATTGGGAGCTAATATTTTTTTTTCTACAATTTTATACATTTCTTTTCCTCCGTATCTTCAAAGAAATATTTCTTCTTATATATAATATTTATTATATATAAACTGTATATGAATTATCAACCTTATTATAATATTAAATATTAAAAAATAATCTGAAACCTGCAGAAAACTCCCTTGATAAAAAATTAAGAGAGTTTTTTGTAAATTAAATATTTAATTTTAAAAATCTACCTAAGGGAACATATATAATCATTATTAATTTTTTCACAATTAATTTTTGTTACTTCTTTAACTTCGTCTAAATCCAATCATAATTTAAAATTATTTTCTACATAAGCCATGAAAATTCACCACCTATAATACAACAGATACATGAAAAAAGTCATTGGGAAACCCCAATGACTTTTTAAAACTATTTTGCGTAGTTGTGGAATCCTTTTCCGGACTTTCTTCCTAACCAACCAGCTCTAACATATTTTCTTAATAATGGATGAGCCCTGTATTTTGAGTCCCCAGTTTCATTATATAATACATCCATGATTGCAAGACATACGTCTAATCCTATAAGATCTCCTAAAGCTAAAGGTCCCATTGGATGATTAGCACCAAGCATCATAGCCTTGTCAATATCATCAGCTGAAGCTATACCTTCTGCATAAATACCAACTGCTTCATTGATCATTGGTATTAATATTCTGTTTACAACGAATCCTGGAGCTTCTGCAACTTCTACTGGATCCTTTCCAATTGCTATTGATGTTTCTTTAACAGCATCAAAAGTTTCCTGTGAAGTATTCGCTCCTTTGATTATTTCAACAAGCTTCATAACTGGAGCTGGATTAAAGAAATGCATTCCTATAACTTTGTCTGGTCTCTTTGTGGAAGCAGCTATTTCAGTTATTGAAAGTGATGAAGTATTTGAAGCTAATATAGTTTCTGGCTTACAGATTCTATCTAATTCTGAAAATATCTCCTTCTTAATATCCATTCTTTCAACAGCAGCTTCAACTACTAAATCGCAATCAGCAGCCATGTTTATGTCTACTGTTCCTGTTAATCTTGAAAGAATATTGTCCATATCTTCCTGAGTCTTTTTGCCCTTAGTAACTAATTTTGATAAACTTTTGTTAATTCCATTTAGTCCTCTTTCAACAAATTCATCTTTAATATCTCTTAAAACAACCTCATATCCTTTTGCAGCAAAAGCCTGAGCTATTCCTGCTCCCATTGTTCCTGCACCAAGTACACATACCTTTTTCATTTTATGTAACCCTCCTATAATAACTTTTTACATTAATATAATGTACATAAATTATATTAAAATATACATGTTCGTATCTTAAAAGATGCAAACATGTATTTTAAATCTTAATTATTCTGCCTGAGCAACTTTTATTTGGGCTATTAATTCAGGAATTATTTTTTTGAAATCTCCTACTATTCCAAGGTCAGCAATCTGCATAATTGGAGCACTTTCATCCTTGTTTATAGCTATTATAAAGTCGGAATCCTGCATCCCAGCTAAATGCTGAATAGCTCCTGATATACCAACAGCTATATAGATTTTAGGTCTAACAGTTTTTCCTGTCTGTCCTACCTGATAAGCTTTATCTAACCAACCACTATCTATAGCAGCTCTTGAACCAGCTATGCTTCCTCCCATTAAATCTGCTAACTCTTTTAACATTCCGAAGTTTTCTTTATCTCCTAGTCCTCTGCCGCCGGATACTAACACTTCTGCTTCTCCGATATCTGCTATGTTCTTAGCAATTTTTGCAACATCTTCTACCTTAGTTCTTATGTCTGAAGCTTCTACTTTAGCAGCTATCTTTTCTACTTTGCCTTTTCTTGAAGTATCTTTAGCTAGTTTTTCAAAAACTCCTGGTCTTACTGTAGACATCTGTGGTCTATGTTCTGTACACATAATTGTAGCCATTAAGTTTCCACCAAATGCTGGTCTTGTCATTAAAAGATGGTTAGTTCCTTCTTCTGTGTCGAGTGCTGTGCAGTCTGCTGTAAGCCCTGTGCCTAATCTTGCTGATACTCTTGGTCCCAAATCTCTTCCAATGAAGCTAGCACCAACAAGAATTATTTCAGGTTTTCTTTCCTTTGCCAAATCGCAAATAACCTTTGTATATGCATCAGTTGTATAATGCTTTAATAATGGATTATGAGCATATAATACTCTATCAGCACCATAAGCAACTAATTCATTTGCAATTTCATCTATATTATCTCCAAGTAGTATAGCTGTTAACTCTACTCCTATTTTATCTGCTATTTCTCTACCTTTTCCTAAAAGTTCCAAAGCAACTTTTTGTAAATGTCCGTCTCTCTGTTCAGCAAATACCCATACACCTTTGTAATCTGCTATATTCATTCCAAATCCCTCCTATATTAGATATAGTGTTTTTCCTTTAATTTTGAAACTGCATACGCTGCTTCTTCTTTTGCAGGTTGATTAATTATTTCTCCCTTGCCCTTAGCTTCTTTAGTAACTGACTTCTTAACTTTTGTTGGTGATCCAGCAAGTCCAAGAAGGGATTTATCTACTCCTAAAAAATCTGCATTCCAAACTTTTACTTCTTTATCAAATGCTCCAAAGATATACCCTACATTCATATATCTTGGCTCATTTAATTCTTTTATAGCTGTTAAAAGAACTGGCATTTGAACTTTGATATTTTCATATCCATCTTCCCATGCTCTCTTAGCTACTAATTCTTTTCCACATACTTTAACTTCTTCAACGTAAGTTACCTGTGGAATATTTAAGTGTTCAGCTATTTCTGGTCCAACCTGAGCTGTATCTCCATCAATAGCCTGTCTTCCAGCAAATACGATATCGTAATCTAATTTTTCAATTGCTGCGGCTAATGCTCTTGATGTAGCTAATGTATCAGCTCCAGCAAATGCTCTGTCTGATATTAATATAGCTTCATCTGCTCCCATAGCTAAAGATTCTCTTAAAGCAACTTCAGCCTGTGGAGGTCCCATGCTTATGACAGTAACCTTTGCACCATTTTCATCTTTTAATCTCAATGCTTCTTCTAATGCATTTTTATCATCTGGGTTTATTATAGATGGAACACCTTCTCTAATAAGAGTTCCTGTAACTGGATCTATTTTAACTTCGTTAGTATCTGGAACTTGTTTTAAACAAACAACTATATTCATTTACGCGAACCCTCCTTATTATTTAAATATGTTTCCTGAAATAACCATCTGCTGAACCTGTGAGGTTCCTTCATATATTTCAGTAATCTTAGCGTCTCTCATCATTCTTTCTACTGGATAATCCTTAGTATATCCATATCCACCGAATAACTGTACAGCTTTTGTTGTTACATCCATAGCAACGTTTGCTGCATGTAATTTTGCCCTAGCTGCATCTACAGTATATGGCATCTTATTCTGTTTCTTCCAAGCAGCTTTATAAACTAAAAGTCTTGCTGTTTCAATAGATACTTCCATATCGGCCATCATCCAAGCTAATCCCTGGAATTTGTGAAGCTTTCTTCCAAATTGTTTTCTTTCTTTCATATAGTTTTTAGCTTCATCAAAAGCACCTTCAGCTATTCCTAAAGCCTGAGCTGCTATACCAATTCTTCCTCCATCAAGAGTCTTCATTGCTATACCGAAACCCTTTCCTTCTTTTCCAATTAAGTTTTCCTTTGGAACTTTAACATCTTCAAATATAAGCTCTGTTGTTGATGATGCTCTAATTCCTAATTTATCTTCAACTTTACCAATGGAGAATCCTGGCATTCCTTTTTCAAGTATGAATCCAGATATTCCTTTAACACCTTTGCTTCTATCAGTCATAGCGAATACTACGAAAGTATCTGCTACTCCACCATTAGTGATAAATATTTTTGAACCATTTAATAGATAGTAATCTCCCATATCTACAGCTAGACTTTGCTGTCCTGCAGCATCTGTACCAGCATTTGGCTCAGTTAATCCAAATGCGCCTAATTTTTCACCTTTTGCAAGTGGAATTAAATACTTTTGTTTCTGTTCTTCTGTTCCGTGTTCATATATTAATGAAGCACATAATGAAGTGTGTGCTGAAAGAATAACACCTGTTGTTCCACAAACCTTTGATAATTCTTCAACTGCTAGTATGTATGACAACACATCTCCGCCAGCTCCACCATACTCTTTTGGAAATGGTATTCCCATCATTCCAAGCTTAGCCATCTTTTGAACATTTTCCATAGGGAATTCTTCAGTTTTATCAATCTCTGCTGCTATTGGTTTAACTTCATTTTCAGCAAATTCTCTAACCATTTGTTTTACAAATTCTTGTTCTCTAGTTAATGCAAAATTCATTTACTCTTACCTCCTATCTATTTTTAAAGCATTTATCTCTTTTTTCAACAAATGCTGTCATACCTTCTTTTTGATCTTCAGTAGCAAAGCATTCACCAAATGCTTCTGATTCATATGCTATAGCTGTATCTATATCACACTGCATTCCTTTGTTTATAGCTGATTTACAAAGCTTTACAGCGATTGGTGCATTATTAGCTATTTTCTTAGCCATTTCTTTAGCTTCATCCATTAATTTTTCTGGTTCTACAACTTTATTTACAAGTCCTATTCTTAAAGCTTCGTCGGCATTAATCATTTCCGCAGTATAAATTAACTGTTTAGCCATTCCCATTCCAACAAGTCTTGAAAGTCTTTGAGTCCCTCCAAAACCTGGGGTAATTCCTAAACCAGATTCTGGCTGTCCAAACTTAGCCTTCTTTGATGCTATTCTTATGTCACAAGCCATAGAAATTTCACATCCACCACCTAATGCAAATCCATTAACAGCTGCGATAACTGGTTTCTCTAAAGTTTCCAACTTTCTGAATACTTTATTTCCAAGAATGCCAAATTTTCTTCCCTGGACTGCATTTAAATCTTTCATTTCAGTTATATCTGCCCCAGCAACAAAAGCTTTTCCTGCTCCAGTAAGTATAACTGCTAGAATTTCATCGTCATTTGCTAATGTGTCAACTACTATATCTAATTCTTTTAAAGTTTCTGAATTTAAAGCATTTAAAGCATTAGGTCTGTTAATAGTTACGATGGCAATATTGCCATTCTTTTCAAGGATAACGTTTTTAAATTCCATAATAACATGTTCCTCCCTAATAATATTTTATAGCATTTTGTTAATATTATAACAAAGCGCAATAAAAAATAAAATACTCTTGCCAACATTTTTATTATATACTCTAACGATTTAATTTTCAACAACAAACTTTGTATACTTTTATAATTTTTAATTTATTTCATCATTAAAATAAACTTTATTGTAAAATACACTCTTGGATAAAAATATAACTTTAAGGATAAATAAATAATTAACCTTAAAGTCATATGATCTTATATTGCAAGTTTCTTCGAATTAGCTTTGATGCATTAAATAACTTAATGTGAGTAAGCTATCACTTAAATGAACATCTTCTGTAAATACACCTTCTGGTACACTTAAATCTACAGGCGCAAAATTCCATATACTTTTTACCTTATTTTTAGTTAGAATATTGCATACATCTTGGGCACTTCTGCTAGGTACACATATTACTCCTATATCTATACTATTGTCTTTTAAGAAATTTTCTAGGGTATCTATATCTTCTATTTCAATATCTCTTATTTTTATTCCTACAAGCTTAGGATTTATATCAAATATAGCCTTAAGTTTAAATCCAAGTTTTTCAAAATTTGAATAATTAGCTACAGCTTGACCTATATTACCTGCACCTACAATTACAATACTATATTCCCTGGTAAGCCCTAAAATATTGCTTATCTGTTCATGTAATTCTTTTACATTATACCCATAGCCTTGTTGTCCAAAATCTCCAAAACAATTAAAATCTTGTCTTATTTGAGAAGCTGTAAAGCCTATTTTTTTGCTTAATTCTTTAGATGAAATTCTATCTACATCATTTTTTAAAAGTTCTTCTAAATATCTATGGTATTTTGGCAATCTTTTTATAACTGCCATTGAAATATTCTTATTCTTGTCCATCACTACACCTCTTATGCTAATTTTAATATTAATATAACATCAATTTTATATTTTATCATATTATTACTTTTCATACCACTGAATACATGATAATAATTTATAATGTAAAATAATTTATTATTATACATATTG
>ENA-UOOE01000955-UOOE01000955.1-fermentation-metagenome-genome-assembly--contig:-NODE-955-length-25909-cov-3.926240_pt1 | contig 25909 bp, 27 predicted proteins | sample MGYA00245776_ERZ724021 | MGnify/ENA primary metagenome ERZ724021 (study PRJEB28704, sample SAMN03018321) | fermentation metagenome | biome: anthropogenic terrestrial biome; feature: soil; material... | reverse complement strand
ACCAAAAGCTTTTTCTAAGTATATCATTTGCTCTTTATTAGGTTTTAGCCTAAATTTATACCCCTTATTTTTCTTAATCACAGATTTTCACCTCATTTCATCATTTATTACTTTTCCCCTATATTTAATAACTAATACTAAATGATAATTTGGTAAGAATACTGAATGATTAATCGAACCTAAAATAATAAGAGGGGTATCCATCCCCCACCTAAGAGAATGGGAGAATTCCGTCCATTATGTTAAATTTATAAGATATGAGCATATCAAAAGTTTTCCAATTCCTCAGCATTTAAAACCATTTTATAAAAGTTTAAAACCTAATTATTAATTCTAATAGCCAAATTAAAAAACATCCATAGATTTAATTTACACAAATCTATGGATGTTCCCAACTCCACCTGAACCTAAGAATCACTTGATATTTTATCCCTCTCCTCCATCATCGATTAGCCAAGGAGAATTATCATTTTCTTTTATTACTGTATACCATTTAGTGTATTTTCCGCTATCCTCAGGGCCTACACCATCCTTTTTATATTTAACTTCATAATCTACCTTATAAACTCGTACATTTTCTTCTTTAACCCCATTGATTTTTCCACGTCCATAATGCATATACGCATCTCTTTGAGCTTTTGTATCATCTTCTATTTTAATTACTTTAATATACTTTAGGTTATCAAAGCCCCATACTACATTAGGTGCCTTATGCCAATCCGTTAAAGTTGTAAGTAGCTTTTCCTTATTTTTTTCATTATAAAATTTAAAGTAGTTTTTTACTACCTGCTCTGGTGTTTGAGTTTTTGGATCATATATTTCACTCCAATCTTGTTTCTCCAGCATAGGTAGAAATTCCTCTTTAAATGTTTTTAATGAGGAAGAATATTCTCTTATATCTTTTTTAAATACACTATTAAAAATTTCTCGTTTAAATGAGAAACTACTAATTTTCTCTCCGTCATCAAATTTAAATGTAACTGTACCAACATTATCCACAAGACAAAATATTACCGCTGCATTTTCTAGCATATTACTATTTGCCTTACTAATATTATTCTGCCACAGTACTTCAGGCTTAATTTTATAGTTTACAGTTATACCATAGGGCTCAGAATCTGTTTGTAAAGAAAATCCATTCTTATACTCAGAATAATTTAAGTAATCAGTAAGATTACCAATTTTATATGCTGCTCCCACATACTGCGTCTTATACTGATATAGTTTTTCAGCATTGAACTTACTATTAACTTTTGTATAAGATTTCACTACTGGATTTGTAAGGCAAATGGCTGTAACTAAAATTCCAATGGAAATTGCAGCAATGCTCCATATTACCTTTGGCTTTTTGAAATAGACAATATATTTAATTCTTTTAGTTACATCCTTTTCCCCATTTTGCAGTGATGTAGTACCTAATATAAATTTATTTTTCTTTAAAGCAGTTTTAAGAAGTACACTAGCATATTCTTTTTTGTTTTTATTTATTTCTACAACTCTATAATCACATAAAATCTCCATGTCTCTTCTAAATATAAAGAAGCAATACCACATAATAGGATTATACCAATAAACACAAAGTAATAAAGTGCTTATAATATTCCATAAAACATCTTTATGCTTAAGATGTAAAAGTTCATGAGTAAATACACTGTATAGCTCTTCTATTGTATATCCTTCTGGCAATAAAATTTCTGGTTTTATTATGCCCTTTAACAAAGGGGTTTCTCCACCTAACTTTACTATAACTCCCCTATTTATTCCTACTGCTTTCCTGCATTTATCTAGTATAGAAAGGGTTTCTGAATCTTTCAGTGTCTGAAGTTTACTTGTTTTTTTATGAAATGAGTAATATGTCACTATCATAAACAATAATATAATTATTGCACCAATTGCCCAAATAAAAAATATATTATTCACTAAGGCTTCACTAAAAATAAATTTCTTCTCCCTTTCTCCCAAAACAATATTTCCTGTAACAAAGCTTTTGCTTTCAGCAGAAATATTCTCCACAGCCTTTTGAGAAATTTCAATATTTTTAATCTGAGGCACAGAATTAAAAATACTCATATTGCTTTCAGGGAAAACAGGTATTAATAATCTTATAGCAAGTATACTCCAAATAAGGAACTGCCAATTAGGTGAAATTTTGTTTTTCAGTATGGCCTTTACTATGAGTATAACAAATGCTGTGATAGAAGTTGTTATGGTTATATTTATGAAATAATCCATCACCACTACTTACCTCCATCCATGTTTTCAATAATTTTTTTAAGCTCTGCAATCTCTTTTGAAGAAAGTTCCTCCTGCTTAGCAAGTGTTGAAATCATCATTGATACAGATCCATTAAAAACTCTTGTAAGAAAACTTTTTGTTTCCTGTACTTTGCATTCTTTTTCCGGTGCAACAGGAAAGTATCTAAAATTCGAAGATGATGATTTATCTGCATCAATTGCTCCTTTTTCCATAAGTCTTGTTACCAAGGTTCTTATAGTGGTATAGCTCCACTTTGTATCTTTAAGGCTTTCTGAAATTTGTTTTAAGGTTAAATTAGGTTCCTTCCATAAACAGGTCATTACCTTCCACTCTGCCTCACTTATATTATATTTACTCATAATATATACCCTCCGATTACATTTGTAGTTATATTTAAGTTTACATTTGTAGTCATCACTTGTCAATATTAAACAGGCAAACTTTGTATTTTTTTAGTTTCATTATAAAATTTTATTTCATGATCACCAGCCTTTGACACATTAAATCCATATGCTATAATATGAAGTATACTTCATGTGAAGCTTACTTCATATTAATAAGGGGGTATATATTTGAAAAATAAAGTTAAAGAACTGAGGGTTGCTAACAATTTAACACAACAGGAATTAGCTGATTTAGTCTGTGTTTCATCACGAACTATTATTTCACTTGAAAAAGGGCAATATAATCCCTCTATTATGTTAGCATATAAAATAGCCTGCATTTTTAACACAACTATCGAAGATCTATATTGTTTGGAGGAGAATTTAAAAAATGAGGAAAAAAATATATAATAAAAAAGGATTTTTTAGTGGAATCATAAGCTTACTATTAGCTACAATACTTATTATAACTATGATTATTAAAGACTATCATCAAATGAGTAATATGAAAATCCAACTTAGCCAGCCATATTTCTCATTTTTTGAAATAGCTAAAAATACACCTCCTATTAGACACAAAGGAATACCTATGATAACTACTTTACCAAAATTATGAATATAAATACTTTGAATTACTATTAAAAAATTTCAATATAATGTATGAAACTTCATTGACATATATTACGTTTAGTGATATATTTATATTACAGTAAATGTAATAATGAAGGGGTGATTATATGAGGGACAATGTAAAAGGTGGTGCTTTAACGGAAACGACTTTATTTGTGCTGCTAGCTGTGTATCAGCCTAACCATGGATACGGCATAATGCAGTTCATCGAAAGTAAAACTTCAGGTCGCTTATCTTTGGGGGCAGGGACACTTTATGGAGCCATCAATACTTTAGTAAAGAAAAAGTGGATTGTTCTTTATGGGGAAGATAGCCGTAAAAAAGAATATATAATAACAGAAGAAGGAAAAAAAATTGTTGAGCTAGAGGTTAAGCGTTTAAAGAAACTTCATGATACTGCTATAGAAATTATTGGAGGTATAAGTAATGAATAAAAGGGTGTATCGATATTTTTTAGGTTTTTTAGAGAAACAGGAGAAATTTTTAAATGATATGTCTGCCAAGGGTTATCGCTTAGTAAAAACAGAGAAACTATTATATGAATTTGAAACTTGTACTCCAGAAAAATATGAGTATTGTATTGAATTTGTAGCTGATAAATCTTATAAAGAGATAAAGGAATATCAAGAGTTTTTAGCTTCAATGGGTTTTAGGAGCTTTAATAAAAATTTAAATCTGAATTATTCCCATGGTAAAGTAAGGTGGCGCCCTTGGGCAAAAGGTATGAGTCAAATTGCTGCAAATCCTGGAAGCTATAATAAAGAAATATTAATTCTTGAAAAAGAAAGGGATGGTAACCCTTTTAAGCTGCATACAGATTTTCGGGACTTGATAAGCTACTATAAATCCATTCGCAATATATATTTAACAACTATGGTATTAGTATTGGCTTTTTTCATATGGAGCTTCTTTCCTCATTTTATCACCAATGGAACCATTGTATTTAGAATGGCCATGGCTGCAATAGAGTTGATATTTTTAATTCCTACAATTATGTATACAAGGATAGTTTTAGAATATAAAAATGAATTGAAAATCTATGAATAATAAAAATTAAGGTAAGAGCTATTACTTCTTAGTTCTTACCTCTTACTTATCCATAAATTAATAATTTAATTTTTCGTAATGTCAATGGAGAAAAATTCTCTTTAACTGTCAATTGTCCATTGTCAACTGTCAACTAAATAAAGTGCTGTGCACTTTATTTAAAGTACTCCACTCCAGACTTAAATATCTTCATATCCATTTCGCCATATACATTAATGCTAACATTTTCCCCTATTCTCTCTGAGTGTGCCATTTTACCTAATACCCTTCCATCTGGGCTTGTTATTCCCTCTACTGCATAGTAGGAACCGTTAGGATTAAATTCAATGTCATAGGTAGCATTTCCATTAAAATCTACATATTGGGTAGCTATTTGTCCATTGGCAATAAGTCTTTTTATTTCTTCTTCACAAGCCACAAATCTTCCCTCACCATGGGATACTGGCACTGTAAAAGTATCTCCCACATTTACATTGCTGAACCAAGGAGATTTATTTGAAGCTATTTTTGTTCTAACCATACGGGATACGTGTCTCCCAATTTTGTTATAAGTCAGTGTTGGAGAATCCTCAGTTATTTCCCTTATTTCACCATAAGGTACTAGTCCTAACTTAATTAGCGCTTGGAAGCCATTACATATACCTAAAGCTAATCCATCTCTCTTGTTTAAAAGATTCATAGCAGCTTCTTTAATTCTTTCATTTCTAAATACAGTTGCAATAAACTTTCCTGATCCATCTGGTTCGTCTCCTGCACTAAATCCTCCAGGAATCATTAATATATTACATGAATTTATAGCCTTTACCATAGCTTCTATAGAATCTTCTATATCTACTATACTGTTATTTTTAAACACTACTATATTTGACTTTGCTCCTACCCTCTGGAATGCTCTACTAGTATCATACTCACAGTTAGTTCCCGGGAATACAGGTATAAATACTTCTGGTTTAATATTTTTTAATACTGAAACCCTCTTTACTTCACTATCGTATTCTATATTTTCTATATTCATATGAATAGCTTCTGTTTTAGTTTTAAATACGCTTTCTAAAGGAGCTTCCCACCCCTGTATTAATTTATCTAGGTCTATTTTTTCATCTCCTATAGAAAAATAAGATTCCGCTGTTGTTTCTCCTAATAATTTATAAGAAATATCCTTTAATTCTTCTTCCACTTTTACTTCATCATTAAATTCTACTACTATAGAACCATATTCTGGTGAAAGTAAGTTCTCTATATTTATCCAAGAATCTTTTTCAAACTGAACTCCAACCTTATTACCAAAGGCCATTTTGCTTACTGCCTCTACTATACCACCCCCTGTTACTGCATAAGCTGAAATTATTTTTTCTGTGTTTACAAGGGAGTTAATTCTCTCATAGTTTTTCTTTAATGCTTCAAAATTTGGCACATAGTACTTATCCCTTGGTAAGCTGATTAATACTACTTTATGTCCCTCACCTTTAAATTCTGGTGATATTACATTCTCTACATTTACTACATTTACTCCAAAAGCTATTAAAGTTGGTGGCACATGTAATTCTTTAAAGCTTCCTGACATACTATCTTTTCCACCTATAGCTGGTATATCTAAAGCAGTCTGAACTTTTAATGCTCCTAATAGTGCTGAGAAAGGCTTGCCCCATTTTTCTGGATTTTCACCAAGCTTTTCAAAGTATTCCTGACAGCTTAATCTTATTTTTCTGTAATCTCCACCAGAAGCTACTATTTTAGCTACAGCTTCAATTACCGCATATAATCCTCCATGAAATGGACTCCACTCTCCAATATAAGGATTATATCCATAACTCATTATAGTACCAGCATTAGTTTCCCCTTCTAGCATAGGAATTTTAGCTGCCATACTTTGAGAAGGTGTTAAAGAATATTTTCCCCCAAAAGGCATTACCACAGTTCCAGCTCCAATAGATGAATCGAATCTTTCTACCAACCCTTTTTGGCTGCATACATTTAATTTTTTTAATGTATTTATAAATGCGCTTTCAAAAGTTTCATAATTCTTATCATATTTATTAAAGAAGTTTTCACTTTCTTCTGGAGCTTTTACCATTATATTTGTATAGCTTGTTGCTCCACTGGAATTTAAAAATTCTCTATGAATATCTACAATTAAATTTTCTCTCCAGTACATTCTAAGTCTTTTTTCTTCTGTTACTTCTCCAATTTTTGTAGCTTCTAAATTTTCTTCATGGGCAAGTTTTATAAATCTATCTACATTATCTGGACTAATTGCTATAGCCATTCTTTCCTGTGATTCAGATATAGCAAGCTCTGTTCCATCTAATCCTTCATATTTTTTATGAACTAAATCTAAGTTTATATTTAAGCCATCAGCAATTTCTCCTACAGCTACGGACACTCCGCCAGCACCAAAGTCATTACATCTTTTAATCATTCTAATTACTTCTTCATTTCTAAAAAATCTTTGAATTTTTCTTTCTGTTGGTGCATTTCCCTTTTGAACTTCTGAACTACATTCTACTATGGATTTTTCATCGTGTTCCTTTGAGGAACCAGTAGCTCCACCGCAGCCATCTCTTCCTGTTCTTCCACCTAATAGAATAATACAATCCTTCGGCATTGGAGTTTCTCTTATAACATTTTCTTTCTTAACTGCTCCAATAACTGCTCCTACTTCCATTCTCTTAGCTACGAAACCTTCATGATAAACCTCTGACACATGACCAGTAGCTAATCCAATCTGATTACCATAGGAACTGTATCCTTTAGCAGCTGATAGAGTTATTTTTTTCTGAGGTAATTTTCCCTCTAAAGTTTCCTCAATGCTCTTTCTAGGATCTCCACTTCCTGTTACTCTCATTGCCTGATATACATAGGATCTTCCTGATAGTGGATCTCTTATGGCTCCTCCAAGACAAGTAGCTGCTCCACCAAAAGGTTCAATTTCTGTAGGATGGTTATGGGTTTCGTTTTTAAACATAACTAACCATTCTTCTAACTTTCCATGTACTTCTATATTCACCGTAATACTACATGCATTTATTTCTTCACTTTTATCTAAATCTTCTAATTTGCCTTCCTTGGATAACTTTTTCATGGTAATAGTAGCTATATCCATAAGTGAAACTTTTTTATCTCTTCCTTTATATAAATCCTTTCTAATGTTTAAATAGTTTTCATATGTTTCTTTTAATGGTGCATTTTCTTCTTTATCCTCTATATTAACTTCTTCAATTACAGTGTTGAAAGTAGTGTGCCTACAGTGATCTGACCAATAAGTATCAATTACTTTAATTTCTGTAATTGAAGGATTTCTATTTTCCTTTATAAAATATTCTTTACAGAACTTTAAATCATTTAATGAAAGAGCTAAGCCTTCACTATCTATAAATGCCTTTAACTCTTCCTCACTAAAATTAATAAAATTGTCTATAACTTTTATATCCTTTGGGGTTTCTAAATTTAAATCTAATGACATAGGCTTTTCAAGACTTGCTTCTTTAGAATCTACAGCATTTATGCAATATGATTTTATTTTTGAGAATTCTTCTTTGGTTATATTTCCTTTTAAAATATAAACTTTCGCAGTTTTTATGTTAACACCATTGCTTTCAGTAAGTATTTGAACACATTGAATTGCTGAATCCGCTCTTTGATCATATTGTCCTGGTAAGTATTCTACTCCAAATACTTTTTCTCCAATTCCTACAGGTAATTCTTCATCATATATATAATCTACCACTGGTTCAGAAAAAATTATATTCTTAGACTTATCTAACTCTTCCTTAGTAATTCCTTCTATGTCATATCTATTTATTATTCTTATATTTTCTATGCTGTTAATTCCTAAAGTTAATTTTATATCCTTTAAAATTTCATCTCCTTCTACATCTAATTCCTTTTTCTTTTCTACGTAAATTCTAAATATTTCATTTTTCATAATGCTATTTATCCCCCTCATTACGAACAATATTTTATTAATCATATTATTTATTCGCCTTTATTATAACATATAATATTTAACATTCATAGATAAAATCAAAAATTAATAAATAGTTTATTGTTATTAAATCTCCATTATGTTATTTTAATTAGTGGGTAATGTGATAATTATTTTCATCTAAGGAGGACAATTATGATTTTGCTGAAAAAATATATTAAAAAGCTTTATAATTTTTCATGGAAGTTTGAGGATATTATACTATTTATCTTTATCTTTATAGTTAAATCCTATATTTTTCAAAAGAATATTTCTCCCACATATTTTAACTTTAAGAGTATATTAAATCCAATTTTATGTTCCCTACTAATTATAATTTCTATAGGACTTTTATTGACTAGGAGATTAAGATGGATTTATCTATATATAGTAAACATTTTTATTAGCATACTGTATATAATTGATTTAATTTATTACAAAAGTTCTGGAGATTTATTATCCTTTGTTTCAATAAATAATGGATATCTAAAAGATATTATTTTAACTAGTCCTTTAAATAATTTTTTAAATATACAAAACTTATTATTTATTGCTGATTTTATAATTTTATTTCCTCTTATCCGTAAAAATGCTACTAAGCGCAGTAAAAATATACACTATATGACAAGAATAATAATCTCCCTAATGCTTTTTTTAGTAAGTATTGTAACTAATAATTCATTTATAAATACTTTAGATAAAGAACAACCTGGACTTTTAAAGAATATGTCAAACAAAACCTATGTGAGCCGAGTTATTGGAGATTTAAATTATCATGCCATTGATGCTTATAATTATTTTATAAGAAATAAAAAGGACATCATTTCAATAAATTATAGTGATAAAGAAATAAAGGATTTTCTATACAGCAATTTTAATAAAAAAGCTGCCAATAATTATACTGGACAAGGTAAAGGCAAAAATTTAATAGTAATACAGATTGAATCACTACAAAATTTTCTTATTGATAAGAAAGTTAATGGCGAAGAGATAACCCCTAACTTAAATAAATTTATAAAAAGAAGTTTATACTATAATAATTGCTTTTATCAGGTTATGGATGGTAATACTTCAGATAGTGAGTTCATGTTAAACAATTCACTATATCCTTTAAGCTCTGGGGCAGTTTATTATAAATATGCATCAAACTATTTTAATTCATTGCCTAAGTTACTTAATGATAAAGGCTATACTACTGCCGCTTTTCATGGAAATAATGAGGGCTTTTGGAATAGAGCTGTTATGTACAAGTCCCTTGGCTTTCAAAATTTTTTTGGTGCTCACAGTCTTAATATCGATGAAGAGATAGGTTTAGGACTTAGTGATAAATCTTTTTTTAATCAGAGTTTAGAAAAGATAAGTTCACTTCAGGAACCTTTTTATTCTTTCTTAATAACCTTAAGCAGTCATTATCCTTTTACAAACACTGATAACACTTTTAATAAGGGAGAATTAAAAAACACCTTTTTAGGTGATTATTTTAGCTCCATACACTATACAGATGCTCAACTAGGAATGTTTCTAGAAAAGTTAGAAGCTGAAGGACTTCTTGACAAATCCATTTTAGTTATCTATGGAGACCATAATGGTGTTCCCTATGGCTATATGGAGGATTTATACAAATTAGATAAAGTCAATAATCCAAATGAGCTGGATTATTTTATGTATCAAAAGGTGCCTCTTTTAATTCATTTTCCAAAGGATGAGTACAGTGGATTGAATAATAAATATGTAGGTCAAATGGATATATATCCTACTATAGCAAATTTATTTAATTTGAATAATCCCTATATGTTTGGAAATGATATTTTAGATTCTTCACAAAATAAGGTACTTTTCTCTAGTGGTTCATTTATAGATAAAAATATAGTATATTTTTCCTCAAGTAATTGCTATTATGATATAAGCTCTGGTAAGAAAATGCCTCCTTCTGAATATCTTAAAAATTTAACTAACCAATATAAAAAAGAATTGAATTACTCTGAAACCATATTAAAAAATGACTTGATTAAAACATTTGCTAAAAACAATCCATAATAATTTTAATAGAAAGGTTAATATGTTATAATGATTATGTTTGAAAACATTTTAGCTATATAAAATAATAAACAAATCATATTTCAAGGTGGGAAGCGCATGAAAAAGAAATTTACTCTACTGTTTACAATAATTTTTGTATCTTCTATTTTATTTTCATCCTGTGCTAAAAAAGAAGAACCTTCAGTTACTAAAGAAAATTATTTATTAGGCACCATAGTTCAGTTAACGGTTTACGGAAAAAATGCAGAAGCAGCTTCAAATAAGGCTATGGATGTTATTTCTGATTTGGATGATAAAATGTCACCTAGCAAAGATACTAGTGAAGTATCCAAGATAAATAAAAATGCAGGTAAAGCCTTTGTTAAGGTTAGTGATGATACCTTTACAGTAATTAAAAAAGCTTTAGAGTATTCATCCCTTTCAAATGGAGCCTTTGATATAACTGTAGGACCATTAGTTAATCTTTGGGGAATAGGTACAGATAAAGCTAGAGTGCCTTCTCCACAAGAGATAAAAGATAAATTAAGCTTAGTAAATTATAAGGATGTAATACTAGATGAGAACAATAGATCCGTTAAATTAAGAAAGCCAAATGAGGCTATTGATTTAGGTGGTATAGCAAAGGGTTATACTGCAGATAGGGTTAAAGAAGTATTAGTTAATGAAGGAATAAGGACTGCTTTTATAAATTTAGGTGGAAATATAGTTACTTTAGGGAATAAGCCAGACGGTTCTTTATGGAACATTGGCGTACAAGATCCATTACAGACTAGAGGAGAATACTTTGGTATAGTTAAGGTATCTCATAAATCTATAGTCAGCTCAGGTAATTATGAAAGATATTTTATGAAGAACGGTAAAAGATATCATCATATTTTAGATACAAAAACTGGATATCCTTCAGATAATGGTATAATTGCTACCACAATTATATCAGATAAGTCTATAGATGGAGACGCACTTTCCACTACAGCCTTTGTACTAGGTTTAGATAAAGGAATGAAATTAATTGAATCCTTAAAGGGTGTGGAAGCTATTTTCATAACAAAGGATAAAAAGGTATATACCACCTCTGGATTAAAGGATAATTTCAAAATTACAAATCAGGAGTATATTTATGAAAAAGGGAGATAAAGTAATTCTTATTGTAATATTAGTTGTGATTATATTAGGATTCTCAGGTACTTTTATTTATAAAAATTATATGAAATCCTCAGATAAAATTGCTGTAATAAAACAGGATGGAAATGTACTAAAAAGAATCAATTTAACTAAGCTGACTAGTTCTACAGAAATGACTATAAAAACTAAAGATGGACATTTCAATAAGATTGTTATTGAAAAAGACAAGATAAGAATATTAGATGCAGATTGCCCTGATAAAGTTTGTGTAAAAACGGGTACAATATCACAGCCAGGAGACAGTATTGTATGCCTTCCACATAAGCTGATTATTACTATTGAGGGAGATAAAACTCATAGTGAAGTGGATGCTACTGCTTATTAAAATTATTGGATACGTGCAGGTGATTAGATGAAAAATACAAGAAAGTTAACTTTTTTAAGCTTATTAATTAGTATTGCCTTAGTTATATATATAGTGGAGGCTCAATTTCCTTTAATAATCCCAGGGGTTCCAGGTATAAAATTAGGTCTTGCTAATTCCGTATCACTTTTTGCTCTTATTACCCTGGGAGGCAAAGAAGCATTACTTATAATGTTTCTAAGAACTATTCTAGGTTCCTTTTTAGGTGGAACAATGTCCTCCTTCATTTACAGCATAGCAGGAGGATTATTGAGCAACCTAGTTATGATACTGCTTTATAAGAAATTTAATAAGCATTTAAGCCTTTGGAGTATTAGTATATGTGGAGCTGTATTCCATAACATTGGACAATTATTAGTTGCTTCTTTGGTAATACAAGATTTTAGAGTTTATTTATATCTGCCAATACTTTTAATTGCTGGTGTAATTACAGGTTATTTTATTGGTGTATTCACTAGCTTTCTATATAAACATACAAAAAAATTGCCTCTATTTAATGACTTAAAAACTTTAAATTAAAAAAAGCGTAGGTTTAAACCTACGCTTTTTTTATTAGCTATTTACAGCTTTACTTTCTACTTTTGTATTTAAGTTAGCAATAGCCTTCGTTGGACATTTTCCTACACATACACCACATTGTGTACATTTATCATAATCTATTACAGGTAAATTATTGACCATAGTGATTGCTTCACTTGGACAATTTCTTACACATATACCACAGGAAATACATCCTACTGAACAAGCATTTTTAACTTCTAGTCCTTTATCATGTGAGTTACATGATATACGTACTTTCTTTGATACAGGTGTTAATTCAATAACATTCTTTGGACAGATATTGACACAAGCTCCGCAGCCTGTACATGCTTCTTCATCTACTACAGCTATGCCGTTTACTACATGTATAGCATCAAATGTACATGCCTTAACACAACTTCCTAATCCCATACATCCAAATCCACAGGACTTTGAACCTGCTCCTGGAATGTTTGCTGCGTCAACACAACTCATAGATCCAAAATATTCATATTTTTCTTTAGCTTTATCACAAGTTCCCTGACATTTTACATATGCCTTTTTAGGTTCTGATGTATCAACTTTTACACCCATTATATCACCTATTTTTGCTGCAACAGCTGCTCCACCAACTGGGCATCTATTTGGCTCTGCACCTGCATTTACAACAGCGTCAGCATAAGCGTCACACCCTGCAAATCCACATCCACCGCAATTTGCGCCAGGTAATGCTTCTCTAACTTTTGGAACTCTTTCATCAACTTCTACAGCAAATTTTTTAGATGCATATCCCAATAGAATACCGAACACTATACCAAGTCCACCCAGACTTAGCATAGGATATAATATAGCACTATCCATTATTTTGCACCTCCCTTAAATTAATCCTTGGAAGCCTAAGAATGCAATAGACATAAGTCCTGCTGTAATTAAGGATATTGGTAAACCTTTTAAACATTCTGGCATTCCTTCATTTAAATCCATCTTCTCTCTTATTCCTGCAAGGAGAACTATAGCAAGAGTATATCCTAAAGCTGCTCCTAATCCGTTTACAATAGATTGTATTAAATTATATTTTTCATTCATATTTAAAACAGCAACAGCAAGAACAGCACAGTTAGTTGTTATAAGTGGAAGATATATACCTAATGCTTTATAAAGATCAGGACTTGATTTTTTAATAACCATTTCAACAAACTGAACCAATGCTGCTATAACAAGAACAAAGGCAAGAGTATATAAATATTCTATATGCAATGGTACTAAAATATAATTAAATACTAAATATGCCATTGTAGATGCTAATACCATAACAAAAGTAACTGCTGCTCCCATACCAGTTGCAGTTTCAACCTTTTTAGATACTCCTAAGAATGAGCATATTCCAAGAAATCTTGACAAAACAAAGTTATTTATTAATAACGCACTTATAAATATGGCAAAAAGATTCAATATGGTTCACCTCTCTTTTATTAAAAACCAAAATACAAATTAATTGTTTTTAGCTTTCTTTAAGTTGTTTTTTGCTATTAAAGCCATGATAATTCCAAGAGTGAAGAATGCACCTGGAGCGAGTATCATTATTAGCGCTGGTTGATAGCTTCCAGGCATTATTTGGTATCCAAGTATTTTACCTGTTCCTAAAATCTCTCTTATGGATCCCAATATAACTAGTGCTAAAGTAAATCCGAGTCCCATACCTACTGCATCCCAAAATGATTCAATAACAGTATGTTTATTGGCATAAGCTTCTGCTCTTCCAAGAATTATACAGTTAACAACTATAAGTGGAATAAATATACCTAGAGCTTTATTTAACTCAGGTGCATATCCTGCAAGTAAAAACTGAATAACTGTAACAAAGGCTGCTATAATTGTTATATAGGCTGGTATACGTATTTCATCAGGTATAACCTTTCTAAGAAGGGATATAGCTATGTTCGAACCTATTAAAACTACAGTAGCAGCTATTCCCATACCAATACCATTTTTAACACTTGTACTAACTGCTAAAGTTGGACACATACCTATAACCTGAACAAATATAGGATTCTCTTTAAAGACTCCCGCTTTTAACCTTTCGGACATTACGCTCATTGTTATTTTCCTCCTTTCAAATTGGAATCATAAAACTTAACTGCTTCGTTAACTCCAGTTGTTACTGCTCTAGAAGTTATTGTTGCGCCAGTCAAAGCAGAGATTTGGTCATCTCCTGAAGCTTCACCTTTAACAACTTTTAATTCTTTTGCAGGCTTATTTGTATATTGACCCGAAAATTTTGGGTTAGGAGCGTTAGCACCAAGACCTGGAGTTTCTGAATGGCTTAATATCTTAATTCCAGTAATTTTTCCATCAGTTGATATTCCAACCATCATATCAATTAATCCACCATATCCCTTTGGATCAACTCTTAATATATAGCCATCTATTTTACTTCCATTATATCCTTCATTTACTTCTTTAATTAACCCAGAAGCTTGTTTATTGGAAGCCTTAAATTCAGTAGCAGATGGAAGGATTATCTGCATTGCTTCACTTTTAGTTTTTTGTTCTTGTATAGCTATAGGTTCCTTAGTAATCTTTTGTGCAAATCCTAAAAGGAAACCAGAAACTGCTGTAATTATAAGTAAAATTATACCTAATCTAATATCATCCTTCATTTTATTTCACCTTCCCGAATATTTTTGGAGTTGTCCATCTTTCGATTAGTGGAACAAATAAATTCATTATAATTATTGAATAACAAACACCTTCTGGATATCCTCCTAATATACGGATGATGGAAGTCAATACTCCGCAGCCAACTCCAAATATAATTTTACCCTTAGGAGTAATTGGTGATGTGGCATAGTCAGTAGCCATAAATATAGCCCCTAGCATTAATCCACCTGTGAATAATTCATAAAAAGGATTTGGAGCTCTTCCAACTATTGCAGTAATTACAAAGGTTGTTCCTATAAAGGTTACTGGAATTCTCCAATCAATTACATGTTTATATAATAGATAAGCTCCCCCTATTAAAAGGGCTAAAGCTGAAGTTTCACCTATGGATCCACCAACATGTCCTATAAATACATTCATTAAACTTGGAGCAACAGCACCTGTTACTTCTTTGCCTTTTAATATAGCAAGTGGTGTAGCTGTTGTAACTCCATCTAATGTCCAAGTAGTCATTAGTACTGGCCATGATGCAAGTAAAAATGCTCTAGCTGCTAAAGCAGGATTCATTATATTTTGACCTATTCCACCAAAAAATTGTTTCACAATTATTATTGCGAATATACCACCTATAACTGGTATCCAAAGTGGTACTGATGCTGGTAAACAAAAGGCTAAAAGTAATCCTGTTACAACAGCGCTCAAATCTCCAGTAGTATTTTTTTGTTTTGCTGCTTTTTGCCAAATATACTCAGAAGCTACACAGGAAATTACTGATACAAGTATTACTAATAATGCCTTTAATTTAAAGAAGTATACTCCTGCAATAGCTGCTGGAAGTAATCCAATTATAACATCTCTCATAATTGACTGTGTAGTGTCTTTTGCACGTATATGTGGAGATGAGGATACGGTATACATTGTTGTTTCAGACATTTATATTCACCTCTTCATACTTTCTATTATTATTTCTTCTTAGAAACTGCTTTTTTGCCTGTACGAATTCTTTGTAATAAGTGACGTTTTGCTGGACATATAAATGAACAACATCCACATTCAATACAGTCTCTCCCGTTGAATTCATTGAACATTTCAAAGTTATTTAAGGCTGCTGCAGTAGCAATTTTTGTAGGCATTAAATTCATTGGACAAACTTGTAAACACTTTCCACAACTTATACAGTTTGATTCTTCTCCAATTTCAGCTGCACTCTTAGTTAGGCAAAGAATTCCTGATGTTCCCTTAGTTGCTGGTACATCTAATGAATACATTGCCATACCCATCATAGGACCACCAGATATAACCTTTAATGGTTCTTCTGAGAATCCGCCTGCAAAATCTACTAATTCTCTTACAGAAGTTCCAATTTTAAATCTAATATTCCTTGGTTCCTTTACAGCGTCACCAGTAACGGTAACAACTCTTGATGTTAAAGGTTTACCATTTACAACTGCATTGTATATTTCATATACTGTATCTACGTTTTGAACTATACAACCTGCATCTGCTGGAAGTCCGCCTGATGGTACTTCTCTCTTAGTTATTGCATAAATCAACTGTTTTTCTGCTCCCTGAGGATACTTTGTTTTAACAGCTGCAACTTCTATGTTTGCTATATTTTTAACAGCTTCCTGCATAGCTTGGATAGCATTCATCTTATTATCCTCTATGCCAATATATCCTTTAGCATTTGGGAACAATTTTAAAATTATTTTCAAACCCTCAATAATTTCATTAGTTTTTTCAAGCATCATTCTGTGGTCACATGTTAAATATGGTTCACATTCTGCTGCATTTACAATTATGAATTCTATCTTTTTATCTGGTGGTGGAGCAAGTTTTACATGAGTTGGAAAAGTAGCACCACCCATACCTACTATTCCTGCTTCTTTAATAGTATTAAGGATTTCTTCATTTGAAAGCTTGCTATAATCTTTCTTTTCAGTTGGTATTTCTTCATACTGTCCATCATTTTCGATGATAACAGCTGTAGATTTAGCACCATTAAATAATGTTACTGGAACTACATTTTTTACAGTACCAGAAACACTAGCATGTACATTGGCTGAAACAAATCCTTTGGCTTCACCTATTTTCTGTCCAACTAATACTCTGTCTCCCTTTTTAACAGTTGGTTCAGCAGGTGCGCCAATATGCTGTGACATTGGAATAACAATATCTCCCTTTGGTAAATATTCTTCTATTTGTTTGTTTTCAGTATAATGTTTACCATGAGGAGGATGTACTCCGCTTTTAAAAGTTAATAATTCCATAAAGACCCTCCAATCTATTAATTTATACATTAAATTACCAATATTGAATTTGGTCAATTTATAATAATGCCCAACTTCAATATTAAATTGTTCTGCGAATCATGTCAAGGGTTTTTAAATATTTTTAATTTTAAAACGGTGAAATAAAGAATATATACTTTCAACCAGTTTATTATTCTACAATAATATATAAATTACTCTATTTTTATCAATTTGAATACATATTTTATCCCATGTAATGATGAGAATACTTGCTATATTTCAACTATTTACACTATTCTGATGAGGAATTCCACTTCCTACATAACACTGTAACCTCATCATTACAATACCAATATATCCATTGGTTAACACTGCTATAATTAAGGAATAATTATAGATAATTGAATATTTTTTTTATTATTTATTCATGCATCTATTTCTACCTCTCCAAATATTATAGCATTACCACCCAAATATATGGAGCCATTCTTATTAAGTATATAAATTATACCCTTTTTATTCATAATCCACCCTTGTTCTACAGAAAATTCTTCTAAATCCTTATTCCAATAGGATTTTAAATATTCTCCTAAAGCTCCAGCAGCAACCCCTGTAATGGGATCTTCATTCACTCCAAATAGTGGATTAAATTGCCGAGCATGTATTAAATTTCTTTTATCTATAGTATCAAAAGTAAAAGGATAAAACCCCTTACTATTGGTGCGTTTTGATATTTCCTTTAATTCCTTAAAATTTGGTTTCAAATTAAATAATATCTCTCTATTCTTTAAAGGTATCATAATTTTAGGTGTACCTATAGAAGCTATTTTTATGGGTAAAGAATAATCCCTTTGTTCTTGACTGATGCCTAAAGCTTCTAATATTATATTTTCTTTTATATTTATATCCTTTATTTCAGCCTTTGCCCCTTGCATAAATATTTTATCTTCATTAATAATCACATTAAGTTTACCTGCTTTGGTGTGCATAAATACTTTTCCATTAATGTTTTCTTTAATCTTCATATATTTAAAAGCGGAAATAGTGCCATGTCCGCATAGGTTTGTTTCCACCTCTGGAGTAAAATATCTCAATTCATAGTTTAAATTATCCATTTTCCTTATAAAGGTGGTTTCTGAATAACCTAACATCTTTGCTATCTTTAGCATTTCATCTTCTTTAAGTCCTTCATTTAACACTATTCCTGCAGGATTACCCTGATCTTTTGAATCTGTAAAAGCTTTAAATAAAAATACTTTAACCATAATCTTACCCCCCAATTCCCCTTATTTATATTATAGGAGATTAATTTTTTCTTGCAATAACATATATTCATTTTATTATGATATAATACCGTTGTAAATATATGAAATTCTAAATGTAATGCTTAGAAATGGAGAAATGTGATGGATACTAGTAGAATACTTTATATAGCAGCATTTGCTGGAGAAATAATGCTTCAAAGCGGCGGGGAAACCTATAGAGTAGAGGAAACTATTTCTAGAATTTGTACTTCCTATGGTGTAAAAGATGCAGATAGTTTTGTAACACCTACTGGAATAATTATTTCCGTAACAGATGTGAAAGGTACTACTATCTCTAAGGTAATACGAGTTAAACATAGGACTGTGGATTTAGATAAAATCTCTGAGGTTAACGATTTATCTAGAAGAATTTGCGCTGAAAATTTATCTTTAGATTTTGTTGAAAAAGCATTAGATGATATACTTAATAACACTAAATATAGTAATCGCACTCTGATTTTTGCTTCTTCTATAGCAGCTGGCTTTTTCACATTACTTTTTGGTGGAAATTATAAAGACTTTTTTGTATCATTATTTATAGGGGCAGTCATAGAAGTTCTTTCTATAGCATTAAGCAGAATAGAAACAAATGCATTTTTTATAAATGCCATTGGAGGTGCCACTGCATCTTTTATCGCTCTTTTAAGTACATCTTTAGGTATAGGAAACAATACAGATAAAATAGTTATTGGATCATTAATGCTTCTTGTTCCTGGTCTTGCAATTACCAATGCAATAAGAGATTCAATAGCTGGAGATTTAGTTGCTGGCACTTCAAGAACCGCTGAGGCATTTTTAACAGCTATTGCTATTGCTGTTGGCAGCGGTATTGTATTTACACTATGGATAAAATATTTTGGAGGAGCTTTTATATGATTGGTAATATATTACTTTATTCTCTTTATTCCTTTATTGCTACTTTTGGTTTTGCAATTATTTTTAATATAAAAGGCAAAAAGCTTTTCTTTGCTGCCCTAGGCGGAGGTTTAAGTTGGTTTATATATTTAATATCTTTACAATGTAATATGACCAATGTCTTATCCTTTTTTTATGCTTCTGTAGTTGGAGCTATTTACTGTGAAGTCATGGCAAGGATTTTAAAAACTCCTGTTACCACTTTTATAATTTGTACTATAATTCCCTTAGTTCCTGGTGGAGGTATGTATTACACTATGTTAGAAACTACTAGAGGAGATATAAACAAATCCTTAAGCACAGGTTTAAATACAATTATAATTGCCGGAGCTATAGCCGTAGCATTGGTTATGGTATCATCCATTACCAAACTTATTACCTATAAGAAAAGGAAAAAATGAGCAAATCCATTCTGCTCATTTTATAAACATAGTTAATGTACTTAACAGTTCATCTACTTTGCCTTCTGATTTATCATTGTCACCTTGAAGAAAACAGTCCTTAGCATAGTTTTCTAAAACCAAGGTCCCAACCTTATTGATTGCCGCCCTAATAGCCGCTATTTGAATCAATATATCTTTACAACAGGTTTCATTATCCACCATTTTTTCTATTCCCTTTACCTGACCTTCAATTCTTTTAAGTCTATTTTGAATATCTTTTTTTGCTCCGCAATCTTTCGCCATGATATCACTCCTATTCCGAATACCCTTACCAGGTATATGGGTATTATATCATTTATCTTTAACTTATTCAATGATTATTATTCAATACTTATTTAAAAACCTTTTTATTTAATCTATATATAAAATGTAGTGAATAATATCCATGTTTAATACATATTCTTCATATATAAATAAATTTAAAGGTGATTGATTTGAAAAAGAAAAATTACATATTAGTGTGGATTATTATAGGTGCTTTATTTTCACTGACTTCCTGCAATAATATGAATACAATAGGCAAAACTAAAAAAAATAATTATTATTATACAAATATAATTGCCAAAAATATTAAAATGGAATCTGAGTATAAATGTGCTATAGTAGATACAAACTTTTACAAAGGAAAAGAATTGACAAACAAGGATTCACCTATTATAGATAACTTTATAAAATGTTTAAATACTAAATATTTTATATCCAAACCTAAGGATCTGCCAGATAAGCCTCTTTATAAAATGTTTTTAACTTTTAAAGAGGATAAGTTTGTGATAAATGTATATAACAAAAAATATGTATCTATTCATCCCTGGGATGGTTATTATGAAATGGACTTTATAGATATGACCAATATACCTTCCTCCTACAATCTTTTTAATCTTTGTAATTATCTTATTCCAAGATAAAAAAAGTGCGATGCACTTTTTTATTTTGTAGATAAGTAAGTGGCAAGAGCTAAGAAGTAATAGTTGTAGTTAAACTCTTACTTCTTACCCATTAGTTCCTACCTAAATAACACTGTACTCTAAAAAAGTGTTTCACACTTTTTTATGCTTCAATTAAGAAAGCATGGTATCCTTTCATAGTCTCATATATATCCGCCTTGCTTGCTATTTCCCAAGGTGCATGCATATTATGTAGAGCAACACCGCAATCTATAACTTCCATACCATATTCAGCTAGAATATATGCTATAGTTCCACCGCCTCCTTGGTCAACCTTTCCAAGTTCTGATGTCTGCCATGATACATTATGCTTTTCCATTATATTTCTTATCTCTGCTATAAATTCAGGATTAGCATCATTACATCCTGATTTACCCCTGGCTCCAGTATACTTGTTAAATACTATTCCCTTTCCAAAATAAGCTGCATTTTTCTTTTCCATTACTGATGGATAGTTAGGATCAAAAGCTGCACTAACGTCGGAAGATAACATCTTTGAATTTGATAGAGCTCTTCTTAATTTTAAGTCATTATATTCTTCACAAAGATCTATAATTTCCGCTACAGTATTTTCAAAGAATCTTGAATGCATTCCAGTAGCACCAACACTGCCTATTTCTTCTTTATCTACTAATAGAGTAACACAAGTTTTATCCGTGGATTTCATTTTCATCATTGCTTCAAAGGAAGTATAAGAGCAAACTCTGTCATCTTGTCCATAAGCCATAACCATGCTTCTATCAAAACCATAGTCTCTAGCCTTTCCTGATGGTACAATCTCTAATTCAGCGGATACAAAATCTTCTTCTTCTATATTATATTTTTCATTTAAAAGTCTTAATATATTTAATTTAACTCTTTCTTTAGTGTCCTTATCCTCTGCTGGAATACTTCCAACTAAGATATTTAAATCTTCTCCCTCTACTCCTTTAGCTAACTTTTTGTCCATTTGATCTCCAGCTAAATGAATTAAAAGATCGGATACTCCTATAACAGGATCATTATCCTCTTCTCCTATAACTATATTTATTGCGGTGCCATCTTTTTTAACTATAACACCGTGGATAGCAAGAGGTAATGTAACCCATTGATATTTCTTTATTCCGCCATAATAATGAGTTTCGCATAGTGCTAAATCTGTATCTTCATAAAGCGGATTTTGTTTCAAATCTAATCTAGGAGAATCTACATGGGCTCCTAATATTTTCATTCCATTTTCCAAAGGTTCCTTACCTATTAAAAATAATGCTAAGGTTTTATCCTTATTATTAGCATATACCTTATCTCCAGCCTTTAGTTTCTTTCCGCTTTTAATAATTTCCTCTATATTCTTATATCCATCTTTCTCAGCTATAACTATAAATTCCTTTACACATTCCCTTTCGGTTTTGCATTTTGACATAAAATTTTTATACCTGTCAGACAATGAAAATACATCCTTTAAATCCTGCCTTGAGTACTTTTCCCAAGCATATTCATATTTTTTGGTTAAATTCTTTTTATTTTCAGCCATATTTTCTGCTCTAAAACTTTTTAGAGCATTTTCACCTCCATGTCTAAGATTTACTATATACATTTTATCATAAAAGGAACATTTTCCATAGAACTTGTTATATTTAAAACCATTTTTTTCTTCTGAATAGCCAAATCAGCCATAAGGATATTGATATCATCATAATAATCACATAGTAATACCCATATTCTAAATGCATGAAAGGAATATGCTTTACATTCATACCATATATACTAGTAATTAAATTTAAGGGTAAAGAAATAGTAGCGATAATAGTAAATATCTTCATAAGTTCATTGGTTTTATTAGCTATCTCTGATTCAAAGGCTTCTCTTGCCAAAGCCAAATCTCCAACTAAACTTTCCAGAGCCATCATTAATTTATCTATTTTATTGTTTAAACTTTTAAAATGATCTATAAATCCATCATCTATCATAGAATTATCATTACTTATCAAACTATCTCCAATGTATCTTAATGGATTTAAATATTTCCTTATCTTATATACCTGTCTTCTTAAGTTTATTAGTTCATTTAATTGTTCATGCCTGGGATTTTTTAATACCCTAATTTCAATTTTATCTGCCTCTGCTTCAAGTTCTGATATAACCTCATAATTCTTTAGTATAATTCTGTCTAAAATATAGTATAAAAGCATAGATGGATCGGGATTCTTCTTAAGCATAAAACAATTTCTAAATTCCTTTAAGTCCTTTAATATATTCTTAATTAAGTCTAAATCCTCCTTATAGGAAGTTATTATGTAATCTTTATTTAAGAATATATATAATTCCCTAGAATGTACTCCTTCATCATAATAATCTAATATGTTAAATATGATAAATATGTATTCTTCCAAGAACTCAATTTTTGTGGATTTATCAAAATCCTTGCAATCTTCAACATTATCTTTACTCATTTGAAATATATGTTTTATGCTATCTAATTCATCTACATAGCAGCAAATCCAATATTTGCTTTCCTCAAATTTTTCTTCTCCATGAACTTCACTAAATTTATTCAAAACATCATATACCCTCATTGATGATATCACCCATTGTATATTATGCCATCAATCTTTACATCCAATTCATCCATAGGAACTTTATCTATTATCTGCACATTATAAGCTATTGCAATTTTAGGGACATCTTCTCTGAGTTTAACTAAAAATCTATCATAAAATCCTCCCCCATACCCAATTCTGCCACCTTGCATGTCAAATACAGCCCCTGGTACTAATACCAAGTCTATATCCTGCTCATTAACCTTCTCATTTTCTATACCCGGTTCCAGTATTCCATATTTACCGGGTTTTAAATCAGAGAATTTATTAATTTTGGCACCATGCATTCCATCTTTTTTAGATATTACCTTAGGAACACATATAGTTTTTCCATCCTCCAGTGCTTTTTTAATTATTTTATGTGTATCCACTTCTGTTTTATAACTTACAAATATAAAAATATTCTTTGCTTCCTTATAATACTCACTTTTAATTACCTTATTAAAAATTTCTTCATCATATTTTTTTCTCTCATCTGTAGAAATTCCATCTCTAATTTTCAATATTTTTTCTCGTATTATCTTTTTATCTTCCATTTCTTTCCCTCCTTATAGCCTCTTCATCCATTCTTGCATTTATAATATCCACCGGTGTAGTATCAGAGTTAAGGGCATATCTATAATTTACTGCAGCTGTTTCTATTATTACTGCAATATTTCTTCCAGGTCTTATAGGTAATGTTATTTTTCTTACAGATACATTGAGAATTTCCGCAGTTTCTCCGTCCACCCCGAGCCTATCATAGTCATGTTCCTGCTTCCACGGCTCTAAATTTATAATAAGTCCAATAGTTTTTACATCCAAAACAGAGCTCAATCCATATAGAGCTGGTACATCTATAATTCCCATTCCTCTAACTTCCATCATACCAGAGGTAATGTAAGGTGATCTTCCCAAGAGTTTCCCATCTATTTCTTTTATATCCACCGCATCATCAGCTACTAGCCTATGACCTCTTTTTATAAGTTCTAAAGCCGTTTCACTTTTCCCTATACCACTTTCCCCGGTTATTAAAATTCCAATACCATGTACATCTACCAATACACCGTGAAGTCTTGTCTCTGGCGCAAGACTTTCATCTAAATAATTGGTAAGTTTACTTATAAATCTGGTAGAGATACTATTAGTTCTTAAAACCCACCTATTGTATTTTTCGGCACTTTCTAAAAGTTCTTTATGTGGTTCTAAGCCTCTAGTAATAATTATACAGGGAGTTTCAAATTGAAAAAACTTTTTGAGTCTCTTTTTCCTAATTTCTGACTGCATTACATCTAAAAAACTCCATTCTGCCTTTCCTATAAGCTGAACCCTTTCATTGGCAAAATAATTATAGAACCCTGAAAATTGTAATCCCGGTCTATTTATATCACTAACAGTTATCTCTGTATTTTCTTTTCCTCTATTTATAACTTCTAATTTTAAATCCTTTATAAGCTCTTCTACAGTTACTGCCATGTCTAACCTCCTAATTGTGCAATTTATTTTTTATTATAACATAATTATATTATTTAAACCTATTATGTATATATCAATTAGAGGAAATATTATGATAATTGTAGAATTATTTATTAAGGAGATGATTTAAATGAAAATAGGGATTATTGGAGGAACTGGTGTATATGATAGTTCTTTCATAGATAAAAGTGAAAATATAGAATTAGACACCCCCTATGGGAAAGTTCAATTAATAAAGGGTTATAGAGGAAACAAAGAAATTTTCTTTTTAGAAAGACATACTAAGGGTCATAAACTAATTCCTTCTAAAGTTAATTATAAAGGTAATATTTACGCATTAAAGTCTTTAAATGTAGATTATGTAATATCCACTGCAGCCGTAGGAGCTATAAATAATTGCAGTGTAGGTGATTTTGTTATATTAAATGATTTTATGGATTTTACTAAAAATAGAAGCTATACATTTTTTGATGAGGAAAATTCCGGAGTAGTCCATGTTGATATGACTGAACCCTATTGCAAAACTTTGAGAACTAATCTTATTGATGCATTACAATGGTCAAATGCACCTATAATTAAAAATGGTACCTATGTATGCACAGAAGGTCCAAGATTCGAATCTCCTGCGGAAATATCTATGTATAAAAAATTAGGAGGCGATGTGGTAGGAATGACCAATGTACCAGAAGTTATTCTTGCTCGAGAAGCTGCTCTTTGCTATGCCACAGTTGCTTTAGTTACCAATTATGCTGCAGGTATATCTAAAAAAGGTCTTACCCATAAGGAAGTAAGTGAAAATATGTCAAAAATGATGGATACCTTAAAAAAGGCTTTTATATACTTAATAGATCATATGACTTTAGATAAAATATGCAACTGCAATGAAGCTTTAAAAGAATTAAATACATTAAAATAAGGGGCTGTCGCACTAAAATTAGTGCGACAGTTTTTTGCATAAAAAAATAAACCTC
>ENA-UOOE01000954-UOOE01000954.1-fermentation-metagenome-genome-assembly--contig:-NODE-954-length-25923-cov-4.285758_pt1 | contig 25923 bp, 29 predicted proteins | sample MGYA00245776_ERZ724021 | MGnify/ENA primary metagenome ERZ724021 (study PRJEB28704, sample SAMN03018321) | fermentation metagenome | biome: anthropogenic terrestrial biome; feature: soil; material... | reverse complement strand
TCAGCGGCCTCCTCCATTTTCCGAGTCAGGACGCGCGTGCTCTCGGCACTTCCACCTCGCAGAAAATCGAGCGCTTCAGAAACAGTTTCTGAATATTCCTCCTGTGAAATCTTTCCGTGGCATGGAGCACAGCAGCGCTTAATGAAATAATTTAGGCACGGCCTTCCCTTTCCAATGTCTTCCGGAAACCTCCTGTTGCAGTCCGGCAGGCGGAAAATCCGCTGAGCTTCCTCCACTGACTGCTTCACCGACCAGCCGCTGACATAGGGACCGATGTACTCGGCACCGTCGTCCAAGACCTGCTTTGCTTCGCTGATGCGCGGCCAAGGCCCTTTTGTCACACGGATATAGCTGTACCCTTTGTCATCCTTCAGCAGAATATTGTATTTCGGCGTATGCTGTTTAATCAGGCTGCACTCAAGGACAAGTGCCTCAAATTCGCTGTCGGTCAAAATATACTCGAACCAGTCCACATGGGCTACCATCTGGCGAACTTTTGCGTCATGGTTTTTTTCAGAACCAAAATACTGGCTGACACGGTTCTTAAGGGCTTTTGCCTTGCCAATATAAATAATCTTTCCCGATTTGTCGTGCATCAGGTAGACACCAGGGTGCAGCGGAAGGCGCATGGCGCGGGCCCGTAGCTCTTTGATATGCTCTTCGTGATCCGTCACGGGAACCCCTTCCTTTCTCCGGAAAAGTGTTTTTCCCTGTCGGGAGCTGACAGGATATAAAAAAAGCACCGCAAAAAGCGGTGCCTCTCTCCTTTACACAATCACTCGGTAAAGCCTGACTGAACCAGTTTGACAAGGCTGTCTACCGCTTCTTCTTCGTCAGAGCCGTCTGCAATGATTTTAATGGTCGTTCCGCCTACAATTCCAAGGGACAGAACTCCCAAAAGACTCTTTGCATTGACGCGCCTTTCTTCCTTTTCCACCCAAATGGAAGATTTGTACTCATTGGCTTTCTGAATAAAAAATGTCGCAGGGCGGGCATGAAGGCCCACTTGATTCTGGACCAGTACATCTTTTACATACATTACTTCTTCACTCCTTAGCAATATCAAAACCGAACAAAGGAAACATACGGTCGGTCAATATCATGCGGGTAACAAAGGTATGAATCAACACAATGTCATTATATCACATTTGCAAAAGCCGTCAAGAAATGTAGAGAAACTTTGGATTGATAGCTGATTAGGTGAAGCAGAAAAGGCTTTTCTTTGTGCAAATTAATGGTATTGTTGAAAATTTTTTAGCTCCTCTGCCCTAATTTAATTCCTTATCATCAGAATATATTCGGTTTTACCGATCCTTCCCCTGCAACTGTTTCAGCTTCTTTCAGGTTACGAAGAAACGTACGCTCGTCCGGGGAAAGGTTAGCGGAAGCAAGCAGTTCCGGCCTTTTGCGGAGTGTACAAAGAAGGGCCTGCCGCCTGTGCCAGCGGCGGACTTTTTCATGGTCGCCGGAAAGCAACACTTCAGGCACAGGCTGCCCGCGCCAGACGGAGGGTCGGGTATACTGCGGATACTCAAGGAGAGAGTTGTAATGGCTTTCTAACTGAAAGCATTCGTCGTCCGAAAGGACGCCGGGAATCATGCGGCAAACAGCATCCGTCAGAATAAGCGCCGGAAGTTCACCGCCTGTAACAACATAATCCCCAACCGATATTTCTTCATCGACATAGTCAGTAAGAACCCGTTCATCCACACCCTCATAATGGCCGCAGAGGAGGATAAGCCCGTCCATCGTGGAAAGCTCTTTCACACGTTTCTGCGTCAATGTTTTCCCCTGCGGGGAAAGGTAAATTGTGTGCGGTTTGTAGCCGAGCTGGCGGACGACGGCGTCCATGCAAAGGGCAATCGGTTCTGCCATCATCAGCATCCCCATCCCGCCGCCAAAGGGGGAATCATCTACCCGCTGGTGCTTGTCAAAAGCATAATCCCTGATTTGGTGGCAGCAAACCTGCACAGCGCCCTTGCGGCGTGCGCGGCCAATGATGCTTTCTGACAGGACAGCTTCACACATTTCAGGGAACAGAGTCAACAAGTCAATTCTCATCGTCAAAAATCCCCTTAATTGGCCGGATAAACATTTTCTCCTTTTCAAAGTCAATTCTGCTGACTACCGGCGCAACCGCAGGAATCAGGTAATTTTTTTTGTCTATCGAAGTAATCTGATAGACATCATTTGCGCCTGTCTGCATTACGTCCGTAAGCGTGCCATAATAAACGAAGGTATCTGCGTCATAGACGCTAAGCCCAATCAGGTCATCAACAAAATAAATTCCCTTTGGGATTTTCACGTCCGCACGGTTAAGGTAAAGGACTTTCCCCCGGTAGACATCAGCCTTCTCAACAGTATCCACTCCATCCAGTGCAGCAATCAACTGATTCTTTTGGACGTGGGAAGAAAGCACAGTCACCGGTACATCGCCTTTGGCATCCAGATAAAGCGTATGAAATTTTTTCAGGAACTCGGCGGAATCGCACCAAGGCTCAATGCGCAGCTCCCCATGCACGCCATGCGTTCCGATAATTCTTCCGGCTTCCAGATACTGCTTTTGCATAATGATCCCCCTGCAACAAAAAGCCGCAGGCGATTTCCTGCCCGCGGCCGGATTATTCAGCTCTCATTTCTCAAAATCTGCGGCAAGCAACACCGCTCAATCACCTTCAAAAGCACATACAGCACAACCGTGTCCGGCAGCAGCTCCGAAAAACTTGCAAGGGCCCGCACAGAAACGGCTGCCCAGAATGTTTTCCCATACATCATTGCAAGCCACAGTGGATTTAGTAAAAAGCTTACCAGCAGCGTGACAAGCGCTTTTGCGGTAAAAGCGCGCCAAAGCTTTACCGGTCCGCGGTAAAGCAACAACCCGTATACAAAACCGGAGAGAAAAGCACTGAGTGTAAAACCGGGAAAATATGGGCCGGTTGGAAAGATAAAATACCCCAGCAGATCGCCCAGCGCACCTACCGTGCCACCAACTACCGGACCGAACAGCATTCCGGCCGCTGCAATAGGCAGATAAGCAAGACCTATCTTCAGCAATGCAGAAATATTGATTGTAAACAGATTCAGGACAAGCTTCAGAGACAAAAGCACACCGCAGACAGCAATCGTCCGGATGCTGCCAAGGCTGCGCGCAGACAGACGGATAGAACCACAGATTTTTTTCATGAGGAAAAGCTCCTTCCTGCAGCAGTGCTGCAGCGGAGGCTTTCCCCAGGTGCAGCAGCGGGATGCGGCCCCCACACCGCAAGCTGAAGCTTTTTGTCCGCCCGGCAACTCCCCGTCCGGACGGCACTGGGCACCGGAAAAACCGGTACAGCGCGCGGGAACCTACTCTGCATTTATTTTTATTTAGTCTGTATTATAACAAATATTCCGCTTTTTTGCAAGATCCCGGCAAAATACTGCCCTCCAAAAAAGGAACGCCGCAGCATCTTCATAATACTGCGGCAGATCCGGGAATTCAGTCAATTTCGACGGCTACTCTCATGTTGTTCCGGGTCGCTGCGGAACGCATAACAACGCGGATTGCCTTCGCAATGCGTCCCTGTTTCCCGATAACACGTCCCATATCGCTTTCCGCCACATGGAGGTGATAAACGACAGTTCCGTCTTCAGATGGCTCGTCAGCTTCCACACGGACAGCAGACGGGTTTTCAACTAATCCTTTTGCAATGGTTATAAGAAGTTCTTCCATGACAAAGCACCCTCCGAATCACAGAACACCGTTCTTTTTAAACAGGACTCTGACGGTATCTGTAGGCTGCGCGCCATTTTTGATCCACTCTTTTGCCTTGTCGGCGTCCACCTTAACAACAGACGGATTTTCCAAAGGATTATAATATCCGATTTCCTCAATGAAGCGGCCATCGCGCGGATAGCGTGAATCGGCTACAACAATGCGGTAAAAGGGGGCTTTCTTGGCGCCTACTCTGCGAAGTCTGATTTTAACTGCCATTGGTCATTCACCTCCCAAAATTCAATCTATATCTTCACCGGCTTTTGCCGGATGAATCCTTTTAATGCGGTATTCTCATACCGGGAAAACGCTTCCAGATGCCTTTCTTTTTAAACTGCTTCATCATCTTCTGCATCTGCACGTAGCCTTTCAGAAGCCGGTTGACATCTTCAATTTTTCTGCCGCTCCCTGCGGCAATCCTGCGCTTGCGCGACGGATTGACAAGCTCCGGCTTTGCACGCTCCGCTGGCGTCATGGAAAGGATGATTGCTTCCGTCCGGTCAATCTGCCGGTCGTCAATTTCAACGCCGTTAAGCTGCTGCGCCATGCCCGGGACTTTAGAAAGGACATTCTTCATCGGGCCCATTTTTTTCATCTGACGAAGCTGCTCAAGAAGGTCATTCAGGTCAAGGCCTTCGTGGAGCATTTTCCGCGCAGTTTCTTTTGCAGCTTTCTCATCAACTGTCTTCTGCGCATTCTCAATCAGCGTAAGCACATCACCCATACCGAGAATACGGGACGCCATGCGGTCGGGATGAAAGACTTCGAGGTCTGCAAGTTTCTCGCCTGTACCGACAAACTTGATTGGTTTTCCGGTCACGGCACGGACAGAGAGTGCCGCACCGCCTCTTGCATCGCCATCCAGTTTCGTAAGAATGACACCGGTAATATCCAACAGATTGTCAAAAGCTTTCGCTACATTCACAGCCTCCTGGCCGGTCATGGCATCCACCACAAGCAGGATATCCGTCGGATGGACAGACTCCTTAATATTCTTCAGCTCATTCATAAGCTTTTCATCAATTTGCAGGCGTCCGGCTGTATCAATCAGGACATAATTATTGCCGTAATCCTTTGCATGGGCAACAGCGGCTTCTGCGATTTTTACGGGGTTCTGCGTCCCCATCTCAAAGACGGGAACACCGCCCTTTTCTCCGACAACCTTCAACTGGTCGATTGCCGCTGGACGGTAAACGTCGCACGCAACGAGCAGAGGCCGGTTTCCTTTCTCCCGGAGATGGTAGGCAAGTTTTCCGGCTTGTGTTGTTTTACCAGAACCCTGAAGGCCACACAGAAGAATAACGGCAGGCGGAGTTGACGGGCGGTTCAGGCGGACTTCGCCTCCCCCCATGAGAGAGGTAAGTTCTTCATTGACAATCTTAATCACCATCTGCGCGGGGGTAAGGCTCTCCATGACTTCCGCACCGATGGCACGTTCCGTCACCTTTGCAGTGAAATCCTTTGCCACCTTGTAATTGACATCGGCTTCAAGCAGCGCAAGCCGAACTTCCCGCATCCCTTCCCTGACGTCTGACTCACTCAGTTTTCCCTTTGACTTCAGCCGTTTAAATACGGCTGAAAGCTTTTCCGAAAGGCTTTCAAATGCCAAAGCGGCTCCTCCTTACTGACTGTTCAGATCCTGCGCAATGGAAAGGATATGCTGTGCGCTTTCGTCAATTTCCTGCACGTGGCTATAACGGTTGTTAAATTCTTTGATTCGGTCTGCTTCCTGTGCAATCTGCGCAAGGCCGCTACGCTCTTCGCAGTAATGTTGTGCAAACCCAAGACAGTCTTCCATTTCAAGCAGTTGCGATTCGGCGCGCTTAATGGCGTCGCGCACTCCCTGGCGGGTAATGCCCTCATTCTCGGCAATCTCAGAAAGTGAGAGGTCATTGTTGTAATAAAGCTCGATGACTTCCCGTTGTTTCTGTGTCAACATATTGCCGTAAAAATCCAGCAAGAATGAGATTTTCATATCTTTTGCCATCGGCTGCACCGCCTTATGTAAAGTCTTTATTCTTTACACATTTCGGATTATACTCTGTTTTTCAGCAGGTGTCAAGGCATTTTTCTTTCATCCAACGGAAACCTGCAAAGAAGCAGCAGTTTTTAAAATCCCGTTTTCCATGCGGAATTCACTTAGCTTTGCCGAAGCGGTCACCATGAGCACCGACACACTCGCCGTCGGGCATTTACACGATACGGTGTTCCCTTCCAGAAGGAGACCGGACGGAAACCGGCTTTCCGATTTTTGGAGCAGCCATCCCACCGGAACCGGCAGCCTTCCAATATGCGCAGCATTGACGCGGAACAGAAGGCGTTCTTCCGTCTTATCGAGGGAAGGGGTAACATTCAGCAGGATACCGAAACGTTTGCTGTGGTATTCAACTGGAAGGTAAAGGTCTACGCTGTTCCCGCTGCTGCCGGTAATCGCTGCGGCAAGCAGTTTTACATCCTTTTTTGCCGCTCCGGCATTGTGCTTTTGAAACAGATAGGCAAGATAGCCGTTGACATCATCTTTGGAAAAAGAGCATTCGCTCTGTTTGACGGCCGCTTCAACAAATGTTTTCGGCAGACCGTCGGAAGGCATAACATTTTCATAGCCTTTCCCAGCAAGCGGATCGTTCAAAGCGAACCAGGAAACCACCCCAAATGCCGCAATCAGGACAGCCAGGACAATCAGGACAATGGTGAGCGCCGTATTTTTTTTCTGCGGTGCGGGCTCACGGAAACGGGCAAGCTCTGTCCCATTCATAATGAAAAAAACCTCCTTGTCATCCCCTTCTTTTCCGGGGAAATCACTTCATCTCAACGATTGTGACGCCGGACTCCCCTTCCCCGAAGGTACCAAGCCGGAAGCTCTTTACACTCGGATGCCTGCGAAGATGCTGCTGAACGGCGTTGCGCAGGACACCCGTGCCTTTCCCATGGATAATGGTAACATGGCTAACACCGGAAAGCACCGCTGCATCAAGCGCACGGTCTACATCCATCAGCGCTTCTTCCGCTGTTTCCCCCCGCACATCCACTTCCGTAGCGGCAGATGCGTTTGAGCGGCCTACATTCTTCGTAACTGTGCGGAAAAACGGCCTTTTTTGTTCCTCCTTCAGAAGACGGAGATTGGAAAGCGGCACATGTGTCTGAAGAATGCCTGCCTGCACAAGTATGTCGTTTGAATCCTTACTAGGCAAGCGGAGCACTGTGGCCTTTTTATCAATATCATAAATCAGCACACTGTCACCTATTTTCAGCGGACGCGGCAGGCGGTAAGAAGAGTCCAATTTCTTTTTGCCGACAGGGTCCGCCGTGTCCTCCAGTGTGCGCATGCCCGCATGGAGCTTTGCCTTCTGCTCGGCAGAAAGCGCTTTGTTTTTCTGTTTCTTCAGGTCTTCCATTTCATTGAGAAGACCATTAATCTGTGCACGGGTGCGGTCAACAAGGAAACCTGCTTTGCGGTGTGCTTCTTCCATTTGCTTATCGGCTTCCGCACGCACATGGTCGCGCGCTTCTTCCGCTTCCCTGCATGCCTGTTCGGACTTCTCGCGGGCTTTCTGCGCTTCAGAACGCTCTTCTTCCAAGGCGTGGCGGCTCTCTTCCAAACTTTTCACAACGTCTTCAAAACGGCGGTTTTCACCGGAAACAAGCTCTTCCGCATGTTGGACAACATCTTTGTCCATGCCAAGACGCAGGGAAATTGCAAACGCATTTGAGCGTCCCGGCATACCGATCAGGAGTCGGTAAGTCGGTTGCAGAGTGGCAACGTCGAACTCACAGCAGGCATTTTCCACACCTGCCGTCTGAAGTGCATAGGCTTTTAGCTCCGCATAGTGCGTTGTCGCGGCAATTTTTGCACCTTTGCGCCGAAGTGCCTCCAGAATTGATTCCGCGAGGGCGGCACCCTCAACAGGATCCGTCCCGGCACCCAGTTCGTCAAGGAGAACAAGGCTGCCTTTGTTGGCACATGCCATAATTCCAATAATATTCTTCATGTGTGCAGAAAATGTGGAAAGAGACTGTTCAATGCTTTGTTCGTCGCCGATATCCGCAAGCACCTGCTGATAAGTGGAAATTTCACTGTCTTCTTCCGCAGGAATCATCAGGCCGCACATGGCCATCAGCGTCAGCAGACCAACCGTTTTCAGGGCAACCGTCTTGCCGCCGGTGTTTGGCCCGGTAATTACAAGCGTATCAAAGCGCGTCCCAAGTTCAATATCGGTCGGGACAACTTTTGCCGGGTTAATCAGCGGATGGCGCGCTCGATGCAGCACAATGCGTCCAGAGCTGTTCAGCTTTGGCTTTGTTGCTTTCATTTGGTACGCAAGCGATGCTTTTGCAAAGATAACATTTAGCTGAACCGCAAGGTCGTAGCTGCGGATAATGGTATCGGCAAAGTTCCCAGCCTCGGCAGAAAGCTCGCTGAGGATACGTTCTATTTCCTGCTTTTCTTCAGAAAGCAGCACCTGCACCTGGTTATTTGCCTCCACAGCGCTCATTGGCTCGATAAACAGGGTGGAGCCGCTCGCCGAGGTATCATGCACAAGGCCCGGCACTCCACTCCGGTACTCAGACTTCACAGGGACGACAAAACGCCCGTCGCGGATTGTAACAATGGGCTCCTGTAAATATTTTTGATATGTCTGCGAATGAGTTATATGTTCCAGTGACTCACGGGCACGCAGGGACGACTGTTTGATCTTCCGGCGAATCTCCGCAAGGGCCGGAGAAGCGCTATCCGCTATTTCCTCATCCGAGATAATCGCGGTTTCAATCCGGTTTTCCAGGTACTGATTCGGCGTCAGAAGGCTAAACCGGCTGTCCAGGCTTGTCTTGACGCTCCCACATTTCTGCCGCCACTCCGTAATGCCTCGCAGCGTGCGCAGCACAACGGCGATTTTCAGCAGCTCCGCCATGGTAAGCGTACTGCCTGCTTCGGCCCTCCGAAGGGAGTTTGTCACATTTGCAAGGCCGCCAAACGACGGTGAACCAAATTTCGCTATCAGCACAAACGCATCGTCCGTTTCCTGCAACAGGTGCTCCGCACCATCCGGTGAAGGCTTCAAAGAAAGTGCGGCCTGCGCAGCATCTTCACAGGCAGTCTGCTCCGCAAGCATTTTCAAAATCTTATTCAGTTCCAGCGCCCTCGTGTGTTTTGTTTTATCTTCTTCCGTCATATTTTCGGATAATCCTTTCTCGCTTATGGTTTCTTCATGGTGCCGCCAGCGCAGAGCGTAAGCTCAACAAGCTCCGGGACATTGCCGATGCGCGGCCCGGCCGCAAGCCCACGGCTGACAATCATCTCATGCTCCCCGATAAAATAGGCACCTGCACTGTATTTTGGAAAGAACGTCCGCTCCGGGGACAGCAGCCCCCGGCCCCCGGGGAGGCGGATCATGCCGCCGTGGATATGGCCGCAGAGCGTCAGGTCTGCACCCCACGCGGCATATGCTTCAAAACAGAGCGGGTTGTGTGCCAGAAGTACTGTGTATTCTTCCGGCTTCACGCCGACAAAGTGCTCCATTTTTTCTTTCGTCAGGACCGGCCGCGGCTTTGCACCCACTCCCGCCCTATAGTACCGCAGCGGAACCCGCAGCCCGGAAATACAGATATCTGTGGAGCCGCGGCGTATCTCTTCCGAGTTATTGTCGAGTATTTTTACACCGGCAGACCGCATTTCATTTTCAAACTGGATGCGGCATTGCCCCGGAAGGCCCTGCTCATGGTTTCCAAACACAAAGCAGACATGGTACGTCCTGCAAAGTGTTCTTACAAAACGGACAGCCCCTCCAAAATCCTGAACCAGCCGGTCAACGATATCCCCCGTCAAAGCAATCAGGTCAGGGTGCTCACGGCCGACCGCAGCCAGCAGGCGCTGGTTTTCACGGCCAAACGAGCGGCCATGCAGGTCGGAAATCTGCACAATGCGGAAGCCGTCAAACTCTTTTGGAATTCTGCCGGAAAGCACCCGGTAATGGGTGGTTCCCAGAAAATAATTTTCCGGAAAAATAGCAAATGATTTATTTACAAGCGTCCTAAGCAGATGAGTATTCTTTTTTTCCCTTTTCATTTGGCAGCCTCATCAGAAGTACTTGCTGTCTTGTGGTAAAAGTCGAGCGTAGTAAAGCCATGCTGCAAAGTTTCAAGGATATACCGTTCGGATGCCTCCGAAAGCTGGCGGCCAGTTTCAGCCGAAACACGGAAAGAAAACAGCTTTTTGGGTTCTGCGTAAACGGTATGCCTCAAAGCTGTCAGTGCACCGCGGCCAAGTGCAACAGCCGGTTCTTTTTTCTGCTTTATACGAAAGCAATTATCACACAGAATTTCCCCGCTGCGCGGCAAAAAATACATGGTATCCGCCTCATAGCAGCCGCACCCTGCGCAACATACCAGGTTCGGTTGATAGCCCGTAAGCGACATCATCCTCATTTCCACAGCCGGCTTCAGGACGGAAAGCGGGTATTTTCCTTTGCTGAGAAGATACATTGCGTTAAGAAGCAGGCTGAGAAAGCCCTCCGCTTCGGAATCCTGCGGGGCAAGTGAAACCGCCAACTCACAGAAATACTGGGCAAGCGAAAAACGCCCGATATCCCGGCAAAGGTCAAAAAAGACTTCAATCGGCTGGGCATCGTCAATTATGTAGCTGTCCCGCCCCTCAAAAATTGAGAAACGGGAATAGGTAAACAGCCTGGTAGCGGAAAGCCGGGCGCCGCCTGCCTTGCGGGAACCGCGGACAAATGCCCGGAGGACACCCTTTTCGCCCGTAAGGACAGTAACCAGACGGTCGCTTTCACCCACGCGCTTCTCCGAAACCACCAGGCCCCGGGCATCTATTTTCATAAAGGCCCTCCTCACGGGTATCTTCCTGCTTTTCTTCTTCCCTACAGCGGGCATAAGCCAGATAATCCTGGACAGAACCCGTGTGGAGGAAAGCTTCCCATGCTCTGTTTTCGTCCATGTCAACCGCTCCTTCAAACTTGCCTGATAAAAAAAGTATTCGCAGTCCAAAGGATTCTATCAGTGGTAAATAGATGTATGAAAGGCAGAAAATAGCAGTGGACTATTGATCAAAATCTGAACTGTCATAGCCAAAGGCGCGCAGCGCAGCCTGCTGATTCCGCCAGTTTTCCTTAACCTTCACCCAGAGTTTTAAATTGATTCTGCACCCGAAAAAGTGTTCCATATCCTCCCGCGCATATGTCCCGACCTTTTTGAGCATAGAACCGCCCTTCCCGATGATAATGCCCTTATGAGACTCCTTTTCACAGTAAATTGTCGCCGTAACATCCATAATATTGCTGCCGTCGTCACGGTCACGCATCTGCTCCACCCGGACCGCAATGCCGTGAGGAACTTCATCCGAAAGCAGTCGGAGCAGTTTTTCACGGACAATTTCTGAAGCAATCACCCGCTCCGGCTGATCGGTAAGTGTGTCGTCATCAAAAAGATGCACGCCCGGCCGGGCCAATTTTTCCAGCTCTGCCATAAGGTCTGCAATGCCGCTCCCCGTAATTGCAGAAACAGGAACAACGGCCGCAAAATCATACAGCTTAGAAAACTCGGCAATCTGTGCCATCAGCACGGATTTATCCGGCAAAAGGTCAATCTTGTTGAGGGCAAGGACAGCAGGCATTTTTAATTCACGGAACTTTCCAATCAATTCCCTTGCGGAAGGGGAAATTCCCTTCCCTGCTTCCTCAACCAGTATACAGGCATCAACCCCTGAAACGGATTCCAGGACGGATTTTACCATATATTCACCAAGGCAGCTCCTCGGTTTCAGGAGGCCGGGTGTGTCAATAAAGGCAAACTGCGTCGGGCCTTTTGTCAAGATGCCCGTGATGCGCGTGCGTGTCGTCTGCGGCTTACTGGAAACGATAGCGACTTTGCTGCCGATTATTTTGTTAAGGATAGAAGACTTGCCCGTGTTCGGGCGGCCAACGATAGAAGCAAACAGGTTTTTTTCTTCTTTATTCATGGTGCTTTTTCCTTCCCGCCAGACGGCGTTTTACGAAATCCCGGATACCGGGCGGCCCCAAGGCAATATAAATTGCACTTGCTGCTGTAACGGCAGCGAGCAACACCACCATTCCGGGCCGCACCCGGAAGAAGTCCCCGATGCGGATGAATCCTTCCGGTTCCCGAAACAGGCAGACCGCCACACAGACAGCAAAGAACGCCCCCACAAGCACGGCACCCGCGGCGATGTCTTTTACAGTGCGCACTGCCGAATTGTAGGCAGGTGAAACGGCATTGGAAAGATACTCAACCGCAGTATTGAGCATCTCGCCCATCAGGACTGCCGCAAAAGTGAGAAACAGCACGGCATACCCCGTAAATGATAGATGAAAAAAGGACGAAAATACGAATACATACAGAGCAATTACCGTGTGTATTCGCATATTCCGTTCTTTATTGATGCAGAAAACAATGCCACGGAATGCAAACCGGAAACTTTTTAAAAAGTTGCAACTTCTAATTCTCATCGTCTTCCATTACATAGCTGCTTGTGCTCGGAAGTCCGAGCTCCGTCATAACCTGCTCTTCCTTCTCACGCATACGGACCTTTTCAATTCCGCCCTTCTCGTGGTCGTAGCCAAGCAGGTGCAGCATGGAGTGCGCCGTAAGGTAGCCAACCTCGCGCTCCAGGCTGTGGCCGAAGCGTTCCGCCTGCTCCACTGCCTTCTCCATAGAAATTACAATATCCCCCAGGATTTTCGCACCGGTTGAATGGTTGATGTCGTAGACACCATTTTCTCCCATTGGGAAAGAGAGCACATCGGTTTCCATATCTTTATTGCGGTACTGGGCATTGAGCTTCCGAATCTGCGCATTGTCCACAAAAACAACACTGATTTCCGCAGGCCCTTCAAATTTCTCCATGCGGAGAACCGCGTTGCAGCAGCGGCGCACCAACATTCTGAGGCCGGTCGGAATTTTTACTGCCTTCTGCCTGTTATCAATGATTACCTTAATCTTTTCCATTGCAACATTCACCGTCCCGATTCTTTTTCATATTTTTCATAAGCTTTAATAATATCCTGAACCAGTTTGTGCCGCACAACATCTTTTTCCGTAAAGCGAACCTGTGCAATATCGTCGATGCCGCGCAGAATATGGAGGACTTCCTTAAGGCCGGAACGTTTGCCGTCCGGCAAATCAATCTGCGTAATGTCCCCCGTAATCACCATGTGCGAGCCAAAACCAAGGCGCGTCAGAAACATTTTCATCTGCTCCGGCGTCGTATTCTGTGCCTCGTCCAAGATAATGAAACTGTCGTCCAGCGTTCGCCCGCGCATATACGCGAGCGGCGCCACTTCAATGTTTCCGCGCTCGACAAATTTCTGATACGTTTCCACGCCGAGCATGTCAAACAGCGCATCATACAGCGGCCGCAGATAAGGATCCACTTTCTGCTGGATGTCGCCCGGAAGGAAGCCGAGTTTTTCACCTGCCTCCACTGCCGGCCGCGTTAAAATAATCCGGTTGACTTCCTGTGCGCGGAAAGCCTTCACGGCAAGCGCCACGGCAAGGTAGGTCTTTCCCGTACCGGCCGGCCCCACACCAATGGTAATGGTATGGGACTCAATGGCATTGCAGTAGCTTTTCTGCCCGAGGGTTTTTGCCTTAACCGGCTTGCCCTTTGACGTCAGGCAGATGCAGTCACCCGTAAGCGAACTAAGCCTGTCTTCCTTGCCTTCGTTGACAAGCGCAATGCAGTAGCGCACATTTTGTTCCGTAACCGGTTCACCCCGGTCAATGAGGGAAAGAAGTGCCCGCACAGCACGGGCCGCTTTTTCCACTTTTTCCGGTTCGCCGGAAATTTTCATCTCGCTGCCGCGGCAGACAATGCTTGCGCCATACGCCTGCTCGATTATTTTTACGTTACCGTCAAGATTTCCAAATAACGCGGCTTCCTGTTCCATCCGCTCAATATCAATCTTTTCTTCAAACATCCCATCACCCAGTATAAACCTTATTGTGTTTGATATTTGTTATAATTATAGCACAGTTCATCAAATTCGTAACTATAAAATATACAGAAATTTTGCCTTATTTTATGAATATTTCCGACTCTTTTGCAATATTCTCCTCGCAGGTCAGTTTTGCTTCACAGGTTAGGCCATCTTTTCCCCAGTGTTCCGTCAGTTTCTGCCCCGTAACCCGGCCCAGCCCCTTGAGGAGCGCGTCTGACTGCTTTTTAATCTGCTGCCCTGCAAGCGAACGGGCCTCAGACTTCGTCAGGGTAATTTCCTGCGAACGGACTTCTTTCCATGTTTCCATATAAATGCCAAGTGGCAAGGGCGTACCAAAAAGGGACACTGTCGTCCGCTCACACTCACAACGCCAGGAGCCCTGCGGTTTTCTTTGCAGTGTCAGGGGGATGTGTGCACGAAAGATATCAAGGTTTCTCCGCACGGCTGTTTTCCCTGTGGGAACATCCACCTGCTTGTGAAGAGGAACCTTGACTGTCACTTCGCGGCTGGTTTCCGCGATGATTTCCGCCGAGGCGTGAGTCATGGTGCTCCCACCAGTCTGGTCTTCTACCACTGCATTGACAAGGAGCTGCCCTTCTACAACCGCGTCCCCTTTTTTTACTTCAGGGGTTCCCGCAAAAACTTCCAAGGAAAGGATCTGCCCTGTCCGGGCAGCTATGACATTACAGACGGATTTTTGGTCGGAAATATTTGGTTTTTCCGTCGTTTCGCGCACGGCTGCTTCTGCCATGCTGCCCCGCAGGTTGATACTGATCCAGCGGATTTCAGGGCACTGGAGCATGACACGCCTCTCAACTTCCTGCGGATTAACCGAGCTTCGCAGGGTGCCGGACACAAGGCCTGCTGATGCAAGTGCACTTTCAATTTTGCCAGCCGGTACATCTTTGTTCCCTGTGACCTGAACACACCAGATATGCGTGGAAAGCGAAAAGGACAGGACAAGGAAAGCTGCAAATCCCGCCCAGAGGCCGGCATGGCTTTTCGTTCTCCGGAGGGAAAACGGCAGCCCAGTCCTTTCTCGGACACGCAGGCGGCACCCGGCCCGGCGGGCATTGCGGCGCAGGAACCGGTAACGACGGGCCGCTACACATGCCCCGGCATTCCCGCCCGAAGTCATATCCCACAGATATGCACCGGAATGGGCACAGTTTGTGTAAAAGCGCTCAGGGCTGCCGCCTAAGACCGAAAAGCGGACATAGCCAAGAAGCCAGCGGGTCAGCCGAAGGGAAATCATGTACACATCTCACTCCATAAATTCAATTTGAAGGATATATCCTGTTACAACAAGAGCGTCCTCCGTCATGCAGCGGATTACAAGGCCGCGTCCGGTAAAGCGGACAATACGCTCCTGCGTACGGATTCGCACAACACCGTCACCATACTCCAAGATTCCGCAGCAGCCTTCGATAACCGCTTCACGGTTCCCGCAAATTTCAATGCGGGACTTTGCAGAAAGGGCCCCCAGCTCGGACAGTTTTACGGGTTTCCGCATATTCCGCCCCCTTCCGGTATTTCTTTAAATGCTATGCGCCATGCGGATGAAATATCCGCATGGCACATATACATAACAGGTGAGGTGGTTCCATGGAGAAAAAAGTAGGTGCACTCACGCTGCTTGTCCTGGCGGCAGCCTGTGCACTGCTGCTCTTTCCCGCTGCGGCAGTACAGGGAGCCAAAAATGGCCTTGGGTATTCCCTGGGCATTCTTGTTCCATCGCTGTATCCTTTTCTTGTTCTTTCCATATTTGTGGTGAAAAGCGGGATCTCCGAACGCATGGGTCATGTGCTGGAACGCCCGACGCGCGCTCTGTTCCACCTTCCTGGCAGAGCTGCCGCTACTGTGCTGATGAGTGCAGTTGGCGGCTATCCGACAGGGGCACGGTCCACGGAAGCTCTTTACGAAGAGGGTGCTGTGACGCAGGAGCAGGCGGAACGCATGATGAGGTTCTGCGTCAATGCCGGTCCATCTTTTGTTATTACCGCAGTCGGTGTTGGCTTCCTTCACAGTGCACAGGCAGGAATAATCCTGCTTATTTCCCAGTTAATTGCATTTTTTCTAACGGGCCTGATTTCAGGAAGACAGTCCCAAGGGGAAAGGCAACGCCCCGAAAAGCAGAAAAAGCAGGCGGCATCCCGTCCAATGGCGCAGGCTTTTGTCGAGTCCGCATCCGATGCCGCATACTCTATGCTGATGATGTGCAGTATGGTTATCCTTTTTGCGGCATTGATGAACCTTCTCAGGTTGGCAGTACGCAATCCAAATCTCAGCGCCATCCTTTCATCCCTGCTTGAAGTAACGGGGGGCTGTGCCGACCTTGCACGCCGCGGCGTGCCCCTTTGGGTAGTTTCTGCGGCAATCGGATGGGGCGGAGTGTGTGTCCACTTTCAGATTTATGCCTGTCTTGGCAAACTTTCCGTCAAAAAATCCCGTTTTGTTTTCTGGCGCGCAATACAGGGGGCTGTTTCCGGCCTGGTCTGTTTTGGGATTTGTCTGTTTTTCCCGGAAACGGAGGAAGTCTTTTCCAATTTTGATGGCACGCCTGTTGGCACCCTCTCCGGCAGCATACCCGCAGCGGTCGCGCTTGCACTTCTCTGTTTGGCGCTTTTGTTCAGCCTCCCCCGCAAAAAAGTGGAAACAAATGAGGAAGGATGATATAATGGCAGGTGTGTAATGCCAAAGCCGCCGACGGCGGCTTCCGGAGGATACTGCAATGCTTTTTAAGAAAAGGAAAAAATTATTTGGAAATTCCATTGAGCCGGACTGCGCTTATTGTGTCAATGTTGAAAATGGAACCTGCAGCCCCGGGCACCCTGCCCATCCCTGCGGCAGGTTCCATTATGACCCTCTTCTCCGCACGCCCGCTGGGACACCGGACCTAAAGCCGCATAACCCGGAGGAGTTTAAACTCTAAAAGGATTGCCGGAATTTTTCCCAGTTAAAATAATCTGCCCTGCCGCAAAACAGTCGGGCGGATTTTTTTTGCCCAAAAACAGAATTTCAGTCATGGAACGGTAAAAGATAAAACGGGGCTGCAAGGTTTTGTCTCTATGGCCTAATAACTTGTAATTAAACTTATATAAAAGTATTGACATATTATATAGCTATGTTATACTAGTTAGTATTGAACTGGGGGAAAAGCAATGGGAAAAAACGTTTATAGCTTGGTCCTGCTTGACAACGTTGTGGATGCACTGGATAAGCTTGCCTGCGAGCGCAGCATCAGCCGCTCAGGACTTGTAAACCAGATTCTGGCAGAATATCTCTCCTGCCCTACCCCGGAAAACAGGATTCGGGACATCTTTTCCTGCATGGAAAAAATATCCGACGGGACGGAGTATTTTCAATCCTGTGAACCGCGGGGCAACAGTGCAGTCTGCTTCCGGAGCCCGCTGCACTACCGCTACCACCCGGCTGTGCACTACACTCTGGAGCTTTCCTGCAAAAGCGGGCCGTTCCTCGGTGAGCTACACGCATTTTTCCGGACTCAGAATTCAGACCTGCTGGAGTGCTCGGGAGAGTTCTTCCGCTTCTGGGCCAGCCTCGAAACAAAGTGGATTGGTTCGCGTTTCCCAGAAGAAAGGGTTCCATGCGCTGCGGGGGCAGGGCGCTACATCCGTCGGCTTTGCTGGCCAAAAAGCGAATCAGACCGGACAAGTGAACGGGTTGCAGAAGCAATCCTTGCTTATCTCAATGAAATTGATTCTGCGCTGAAAACCTATTTTGCCGGTGCAGACGGTGCAAATTCATCCGTTGAACAGCATTACCTAACCTATCTAAAAAATGCCATTATCCTTTAAAAATCAAGTGAACCGCAAAGGAGGTTCTCACTATGGATTTACAGAATTTTACACACAAATCTTTGGAAGCTATTCAAAAAGCTCAAAGCATCGCGCTGGAAAACAACTGCATGCAGATTGAAGAAGAGCACCTTGCAGAAGCCCTGCTGCAGCAGGAAGGCGGCCTGATTTCTCAGTTGCTGACGAAGATGGGGCTTGACTCTTCCGCCGTGCTCAGTGCCGTGGATGAGCAGGTAAAAAAGCTGCCCTCCGTTACCGGTCCAGGCCGTGAGCCCGGAAAAATCTATATATCTTCCGATGTGGACGCCGTCCTTGCAGACGCTGAAAATCAGGCAAAACGCATGAAGGACGAATATGTCTCCGTAGAGCATATCATGCTCTCGATGATTGACCGCCCCAACAGCGCCATGCAGGGTGTTTTCAGCCGTTTCGGCATTACCCGTGATAAATTTCTCGCTGCACTTTCTTCTGTGCGCGGCAATACGCGTGTGACAAGTGACAGCCCGGAAGAAACCTATGATGCCCTTTCAAAATACGCAACTGACCTTGTGGCCCTCGCAAAGAACCATAAGCTCGACCCGGTAATCGGGCGTGACGATGAAATCCGAAGTGTCATTCTCATTCTCTCACGCAAGACGAAAAACAACCCGGTGCTGATCGGTGAGCCCGGCGTCGGCAAAACGGCTATCGTGGAAGGCCTCGCAGAGCGTATTGTACGCGGGGATGTTCCAAACAGCCTTAAAGACCATAAAGTCTTCTCGCTTGATATGGGCGCCCTGATTGCCGGGGCAAAGTACCGCGGTGAATTTGAGGAGCGTTTTAAGGCCGTCCTTAATGAAGTGAAAAAGAGCGAAGGCCGTATCATCCTGTTTATTGACGAGCTGCACAACATTGTTGGCGCAGGCAAAACAGAAGGCAGCATGGATGCCGGCAACCTTCTGAAACCGATGCTTGCGCGCGGTGAGCTGCACTGCATCGGTGCAACGACGCTGAACGAGTACCACCAGTATATTGAAAAAGATGCTGCCCTTGAGCGCCGCTTCCAGCCTGTGATGGTGGAGGAACCGTCCGTTGAGGACACCATCGCCATCCTGCGCGGCCTGAAGGAGCGTTACGAGGTCTTTCACGGCGTGAAAATCACAGACCAGGCGCTCATCGCCGCGGCAGTCCTTAGCAACCGATACATTTCCGATCGTTTTCTGCCCGACAAAGCCATTGACCTTGTGGATGAAGCCTGTGCAATGGTCCGTACGGAAATTGACTCCATGCCGGTAGAACTTGATGAGATTTCACGCAAAATTATGCAGCATGAAATCGAGGAGGCTGCCCTGAAAAAGGACAGTGATCCGCTTACTCAGGAGCATCTCAGGGAAATCCAGAAAGAGCTTGCCGACGAACGTGCCGAACTGAAAGAGCGCAAGGCAAAATGGGAAAATGAAAAGAATGCAATCGGCAAAGTGCGCAACCTGCGTGAGGAGATTGAAAAGGCAAATGCCGAAATTGAAAAGGCCGAGCGCACCTATGACCTGAACAAGGCTGCCGAGCTGAAATACGGCAGACTGCCCGAATTGCAGAAAAGCCTGAAAGCCGCAGAGCAGACCGTCGAAAAAACGCAGGGTGACGAAAACTCCCTTCTGCATGACCGTGTAACCGAAGAGGAAATTGCAAAGATTGTTGCAAAATGGACTGGAATTCCTGTTGCCCGTCTGATGGAAAGTGAGCGCGAAAAACTCCTCCATTTGGAAGATATCCTTCACAAGCGCGTAATCGGTCAGGATGAAGCCGTGAAAAAAGTCTCTGAAGCCATCCTCCGTTCCCGCGCTGGAATTCAGGACCCGAACCGCCCAATAGGCTCGTTCCTGTTCCTTGGCCCCACCGGCGTCGGCAAGACGGAACTTGCTAAGGCACTGGCACAGGCATTGTTTGACGATGAAAAGAACCTCATCCGGATCGATATGACAGAATATATGGAAAAATTCTCCGTTTCCCGCCTGATTGGAGCGCCTCCGGGATACGTTGGCTATGAACAGGGCGGCCAACTCACCGAAGCCGTGCGCCGCCACCCCTACTCGGTTGTGCTGTTCGACGAAGTCGAAAAGGCGCATCCGGATGTCTTCAATATTCTTCTTCAGGTTCTGGACGACGGCCGCATCACGGATTCTCAGGGCCGCACGGTAGATTTTAAGAATACCATTATCATCCTGACCTCAAATCTCGGTTCCAACTATATTCTGGATGGCATCAGATCGGACGGGCAAATCAGCGAGGATGCAAAGAAAAAGGTCAGCTTATTGCTGAAACAGCAATTCCGTCCGGAATTTCTAAACCGCCTCGATGAAATTGTGTTTTACCGTCCGCTCACCAAAGAGGAAATCTACAGGATTGTTGACCTGCAGATTGACGACCTGAAACGCCGTCTCGCAGACAAGCAGCTTGGTATAGATCTGACCCCCGCTGCGAAGGATTTCATCGTTTCAAGCGGCTTCGACCCGGTTTACGGCGCCCGCCCGCTTAAAAGATTTATTCAGAGCCATATGGAAACGCTGATTGCAAAGAAAATTATTGCCGGCGGCCTCAGGCCAAAGACAGTTTTAACAATCGGCTGTAACGGAAAAGGCCTTACAATTTCTGATAAGTAGCTAAAGCAATCCCCCGTTCCGGGCAATGCCCGGAACGGGGGATTTTCCGTTTTCCCAAGGAAAGGTTTTATTCTTCGTTGTTGCGGAAAGCGGAGCATTCAGTTTTGACCTGGCCACCGTTGACAAGCGTTGTGCGGATGTCGATATGGTCGGCCGTGCAGGAATGGTTCCGGTTATAGGAGCAGTTCGCAGCTTCACAATGGATATCGGGAGCTGAATTTGGAAATGCGTCGCTTGCTGTGCTGTTCTCAGCGCCCTGCGCACGGTCTTGGAAATCCGCGCAGTAGGTCTGATCCGAACCGGTCGCATTCGGGCCGCTCACCACAATACCAGGACGGCAACATCTGTTGTCACTGTTGTTTGCGCAACCACTTACGCTGCAGGAAAGATCAGTCATAAGATGACACCTCGTAAAAGTAGTTTTTTAGGGACTGCTTTTATTCTGCGCCAGCTGCCCTACAATTATTCAAAATGATGCAGGACATGCTTGCGAAGCGGGCAGGCAACAGCATAAGCCGCAATACCGCCGAGGATTGCTTCAGGAATCCCGTTGGTCAGGACGACGGAACCAATAAGCGCCGGGAGCACGCCGAAGTTCTGCCCAAGCGCAGAAGCATAGTTGCTGCCAAAAAAGAAATAAATTCCGCCAAGAACAAGAAGAGTGTTCATAAGGCTCCCAATCACGCCGCTGAGGCCATAGGAGAGCGGTTCTTTCCATTTTAGCCGAGTGAACAGGCGGAAGCACAGCCCTGTTACCGCACCAACAAGGATACGCGGCACGAAACAGATGACGAGGCTCCAGAAGTTACCCTTTGATGCCCCAAGCGAGTATGCCGGTGTAAAAGCAAAGGCAACAAGCGGATTTGGCGGCATAAACGTCCACACAAGGAAGCTAAACAGTCCGGCAAAGGCGCCCATAAGCGAACCAGCCCCTGTACCCATGACGATGGCCGTAATGATAACCGGGATCATGCCCAGTGTTGCAACAACCGGCCCGATAGCCGGAAGCGAGCCGAGTGGTGTGAAACACACAACCGCCTCAATGGCAAGCATCATGGCGAACTGGGCCATCCGAATTGTTTTCCCGCTGATGGATGCTCTCATTGCATGATTCTCCCTTTTTTCTTCATCGGCCGTACCGCTGCCAGCGGACGCGGCATTTTTTAATTGGCTTTAAGCAGCTGTCATTATATCACAGATTCGTGAAAAAATAAACAATCTTTTACGATTTTTCCTTGAAAAAGCACTTGACAAATCCGCCTACCGCAGCATATACTGGTAGCAATAAATTTAAGAACTAAACCGGTGAGTAAGAGAAGTACTTTGGGGCTTGTGCATTAAGAGAGTCACAGGTGGTGGGATTGTGGCAGCGCATCCCGGAGGAATGGGCTTATGAGGGCGACGCAAAAGGCTGGTTTGCCGAGTAGCTATCGACGGGAACTTCACCCGTTATCATGGAAGCGTACATAAAAAGTGTGCGGAAGAGTGGGCGTTTTCGCCAATCTGGGTGGTACCGCAGGATTTGCCAAGTATGGCTCCTGTCCCTGTTTTCAGGGACAGGAGCTTTTTCTTTTTCATTTTAAAACAGGAGGTGGTACCGATGCAAGACGGCTGGTGGCGCGAGCCAAATCAGAAAGACTATCTGGAAAATAATCTCAACTATTATTTTATAAGGAGAAAGATAAACATGAAAACAGCCTTAAAAAAATTGATTGCCATTGGAATGGCAGCAGCCGTAATCAGCACCGCGGGGGCCTGCTCCACAATAACGGGTTCTTCCAAACCGGCATCCTCTGCACCAGTTTCCGGCGCAGCTGGAAGCACCGGAAAGAAAGTCACGATTGGGGTAATCCAGTATGCACCGCACCCATCCCTCGACAACTGTTACAAAGGTTTCAAAGAAGGCCTGACGGAATCCGGCTATCAGGAAGGGAAAAACCTCACCATTGATTTTCAGAATGCACAGGCGGAAAATGCCAACTCTGACCTGATGGCAGAAAATATGGTCGCCAAAAAATACGATATGATTATGGCGATTGCAACCCCAGCGGCAATGTCTGCTTATAAGGCAGCCAAAAATACAAGCATTCCGATTGTATACACCGCCGTTTCCGATCCGGTTGCAGCACAGCTTGCCGTTTCTCTCGAAAAGCCTGGGAACAACTGCACCGGTTCTTCGGACGTTTTGCCGTTGGAATCACAGGTCAAAATGATCCGCGCTTTCCTGCCAAAAGCGAAGAAGATTGGGATTCTCTATACAACAGGCGAAGTCAATTCGGTTTCCAACCTTAAACGGTTCAAGTCGATTGCGCCGAAATATGGTTTTGAAGTGGTCGATATTGGTATCACCAACTCTTCCGAGGTTGCGTCAGGTGCTGCTTCCCTTGTGGCAAAAGGTGTAGACTGTGTAAACAACTTTACCGATAATAATGTTGTCAACAACCTTTCAACCCTGCTTCAGGCTACAAACAAGGCTAAGATTCCGGTCTTTGGTTCCGAAATCGAACAGGTTAAGAACGGATGCCTTGCATCGCAGAGCATCGACTATGTTGCACTTGGCAAAGAAACCGGCAAAATGGCCGCAAGGATTTTGAAGGGCCAGGCAAAAGCCTCCCAAACACCGATTTATGTTGTCACAGACGGCAAGCCCGTCTACAACAAATCCGTTATAAAGCAGTTCGGGCTTACCCTACCCGCTGCTTATGCAAATGCTGAAGCTGTCTCTCAGTGAGCTTTTTCAGCCGCCCTTTATCCTTCCGGATTTTTCACAGAAAGCTGGTTTTGCTGAAATATGGATATTTTTCTCGGCCTTTTCAACAATGTCCTGACAGAAGGGTTTATCTACGCAATTATGGCCGTTGGCGTTTATGTCACCTACGCAGTAATGAACTTCCCCGACCTTTCTGTAGACGGCACTTTTCCGCTCGGGGCATGCGTCACGGGCGCATTGATTCTAAACGGAGTAAACCCATGGGTTGCCTGTCTGGTCTCATTCCTATGCGGTGCTGCGGCAGGCTGTGTGACTGGCCTTCTGCATGTGAAACTGCATATTACAGACCTGCTCTCCGGTATCCTTGTGATGACTGCACTGACAAGCATCAATCTCGTTGTAACCGGTGGCACCTCAATGGTGGCCTATTTCAGCAAACCGACTATCTTCAATTATGGCCTCGGTGCGGCACTTTCCGCCGCCGCAGGTTCCTGGGGGCCTGCCCTGCTTGCACTGATTTGCTGCGCCGTTGTCAAACTGGCAATCGACCTCTACCTGAAAACGAAATCTGGTCTTCTGCTCCGCGCGGCAGGAGACAACCCGCAGTATGTCATCTCGCTTGGTAAAGATCCGGGCAATATGAACATTCTCGGCCTGATGATTGGCAATGGGTGCGCGGCACTTGCCGGTTCAATTTTGAGCCAGCAGTCCGGTTCAGCCAACGTTTGGAGCGGCACAGGAATGGTCGTGATGGCACTTGCCTCTGTTATTATTGGCACAAGCCTTTTTGGCCGGGCTAAAATTATCCGGCCGACACTTGCGGCCGTTTTTGGCACCATCATCTACAAAGCCTGCCTGGTTGCGGCAATGCAACTTGGACTGCCGACGAATTACCTGAAACTGCTCATGGCCATTCTGCTCACCATTGCCCTTGTAGCTAATAACATGGCACCGGTCGCCGGAAGGAGGAAAAAACAGGATGTCAACCCAACCCAAATCTGAGCCCCTGTCTGATAATCTGGCGGAAATGCGCCATATCTTTAAGACTTTCAATCCCGGTACAGTCAGTGAAATCAGTCTGTTCCAAGACTTTGGCCTTTCCCTCCGCAGGGGTTCGTTTACTGTCGTCGTTGGCAGTAACGGCTCCGGCAAGACAACACTCCTGAACATCCTCTGCGGCAGCATAGCACCAGATTCCGGTGAAGTAATAATTGACGGCAGGGAAAGCAGCAGGTTTTCCGAATGTCACCACGCAAAACTGATTGGCCGGGTATTTCAGAACCCCGCCGCAGGGACCTGCCCAAAACTGACCGTGCTGGAAAACCTTGCGCTTGCAGACAATAAAGGAAAGTGTTTCGGTCTCTCCAGAGGCATCTCCAAAAAGCAAATTGACTTTTACCGCTCACAGCTTGAGCTTTTGAAACTTGGCCTAGAAAACAAGCTGAATCTGCCGGTCGCAAATCTTTCCGGCGGGCAACGACAAGCCCTGGCCCTCCTGATTTGTTCCATGACGCCCATTTCCCTTCTGATCCTCGACGAGCACACAGCAGCACTCGATCCAAAATCCAGCGAAACCATAATGGAGCTTACAGACCGTTTCGTCCGGGAAAAGCACCTCACCGCCTTGATGGTAACGCATAACCTAAAATATGCCGCCAATTTTGGAGACCGGCTTTTGATGATGCACCGGGGAAATATCGTTTTTGATGTCTGCGGAAACAAGAAGGCATCTGTTGGTATCCGCGACCTGACCAAAAAATTTGACGAAATCAGCATCGAGGACGGAAATTCAGTCTGAATATGCCTTATGGAATCCCCGCTGTTTACATTTTTATGTTTTAATGATATAATATGGCTTATATAATTTCTATAATCAGGGGGTATAATATGGCAGACTACATCATCGCTACGGCTTCTACCGCCGATATGCCGTACGAATTTTACGAAGAGCATAATATCCCGGTCATCAGTTACTCCTATATGATCGGAGATAAAACGTTTGAAGATGACAGCCGCGAATCGTCACGCGAGTCCATTTACAAGCAGATGCGTACCGGTGCCCTCCTTTCAACTTCGATGATCAATTCTTATACTTATTATGCTTTCTTTAAAAAGCTCATGGATACAGGCAAAGATGTCATTTATCTTGATATGTCACGCGAATTATCTCATTCCTATGCAGCCGCAGGCGAAGCCGCTGAACAGATTAAAAAAGAGTACCCAAAGCAGCGTTTTTATGTAATGAATACCCTGTGCGTTTCCGGCGGGCTTGGAATACTGGTGCAGAACATGGTCCGCCTGCATGAAGAGGGTAAGTCCTTTGAGGAAGTAATTTCCTGGGGAGAAGCCCATAAGCTGAAGATTGCGCACCGCTTCACGGTGGACAACTTGAACTATCTAAAGCGCGGTGGACGTGTTTCCAATGCTTCGGCCCTTGTTGGCTCTCTGCTCTCCATTAAGCCTGTGATGTATGTCACGGATGATGGAAAACTTGTTGTCACTTCCAAAGTCCGCGGGAGGAAGGCCGCGCTTTCTGAAATTCTGAATGGCATAAAGCGTGACTTTACTCATCCAGAGGGACAGGAAGTTCATATCCTTCACGCAGACTGCTTAGAAGACGCAAAATTCATGCGCTCAAAGATTTTAGAATCGTTCCCGACCGTATCGAAGGTCACAATTTCAAGCCTTGGTGTTATCATAGGTGCTCACTGTGGCCCAGGGCTTCTAACGTTCTTTTATCTGTGTGACCACCGTCAGCCTTAATACATCATGTTATAAAAGCTGTTATTCAAAAAGCCGCATGGAATACCGGAAAAAGCCGGCCATCTGTGCGGCTTTTTTATCATATCTATATAAAAGTAAACGGCTGCATCTATAGCAGATTTCTTTTTTCATCAAAGGGGGGCTTTGTTTTGAAGTTATCAGAAACAGAAAATGATTCCGGAAAGCAGGATATTACAAACGCGTTTTTGGGGGAGATAGAGTACAATAAAGTTTGCAATTTGTAGGTGAGAAAAAAAGGCCACCGGGA
>ENA-UOOE01000952-UOOE01000952.1-fermentation-metagenome-genome-assembly--contig:-NODE-952-length-25927-cov-4.452110_pt1 | contig 25927 bp, 27 predicted proteins | sample MGYA00245776_ERZ724021 | MGnify/ENA primary metagenome ERZ724021 (study PRJEB28704, sample SAMN03018321) | fermentation metagenome | biome: anthropogenic terrestrial biome; feature: soil; material... | reverse complement strand
AAATGTTTGGTTATTCCGCTAAGGAAACCTTATCAATAATGCAAAGATTATATGAAAATCACAAGATATTAACTTACCCAAGAACGGATTCAAGATATATCACTGAGGATATAGTACCTACGCTAAAGGATAGACTGAATGCAGTAAAAACAGGTCCATATACGAAATATACTGCGTCTGTATTATCAAAGCCAATTATCAGCAACAAATCCTTTGTGGACAATTCAAAGGTATCAGATCACCATGCAATCATTCCAACCGAACAAAGAGTAGTATTATCTGATCTTAGTGACAAGGAAAGAAAGATATATGATTTAGTTATTAAGAGATTCTTATCAGTATTGTACCCACCTTTTGAATATGAGCAGACAAATATAAAGGCACAAATATGTGGAGAGAATTTTATTGCAAAAGGGAAAAGGGTTATCAAAGAGGGATTTAAAGAGATTTATTCAAACAATGATGACGATAATGATTCAGATGATGATATTAGAGAACAAACATTACCTTTAATAAGTAAAGGGGATGTATTGGACATTAATTCGTTAATTCAAACAAGCGGAATGACAAAACCACCAGCACCGTTTAATGAAGGAACCTTGTTATCTGCAATGGAGAATCCAACAAAATACATGGAAACAACAAATAAGGAATTGGTAAAGATAATTGGTGAAACAGGTGGTATTGGAACTGTAGCTACTAGAGCAGATATTATTGAGAAGCTATTTAAAACCTTTCTTATTGAAAATAGAGGTAAGGATATCTTTATTACAGGTAAGGGAAGACAATTGTTGGATTTGGTACCTACAGACTTGAAATCTCCAGATTTAACAGCAGAGTGGGAGAAAAAGCTTGGTTTAATTACTGAAGGTAAATTAAACAGCAACAACTTTATTAATGAAATGAAGGAATATTCTAAGACCATAACTGAAGATATCAAGAATAGTGAAGCAAAATTTAAACATGATAATCTTACTAGAGTCAAATGTCCGGAATGTGGGAAATATATGCTTGAAGTCAAAGGGAAAAAAGGTAAGATGTATGTATGTCAGGATAGAGAATGTGGATATCGAAAGAATATTTCATTAATCACTAATGCAAGATGTCCTAATTGCAAGAAAAAGTTAGAGCTTAGGGGTGAAGGAGAAGGACAAATATTTACATGTTCTTGTGGATATCGAGAAAAATTATCCAGTTTTGAGGAAAGAAAGAAGAAAGAAAAGAATCAAGTCAATAAGAAGGAAGTAGGCAAATTCTTAAAGGAACAAAAAAAGCAAAACGAAAGCTTAAATACAGAACTTGCAGATGCGTTATCTAAATTGAAGCTATAAATTTGATGATTTCAGCTTTTGTTATCCGATTAATATCGTGTAATATTTTTAAAAATATAGTTAAAAATTTAATAATTGTGGTAGAATATACCTAACAATAAAAAAGTAGGTGCAATATGATAGAATTAGGTGAAATACAAAAATTAAGGATAAAAAGATTTACCTCAGTAGGTGCTTTTCTTAATGAAGAGAAACCTGAAGATGAAGATATATTACTTCCAAAGGCACAGATACCAGAGGGAGCTAAAGTTGATGATGAAGTAGAGGTAATGGTATATAGGGATTCGAAAGATAGAATAATAGCTACTACAAGGAGAGCAAAGGTATTATTAGGAGAATTAGGCCATCTTACTGTAATAAGTCAGTCAAAGATAGGTTCTTTCCTGGACTGGGGATTGGAAAAGGATTTATTCCTTCCATTTTCTGAAACGGTGGGACACATCGAAAAAGGAAAATCTTATCTAGTTGGAGTATATTTAGATAAGAGTCAAAGATTAGCTGCAACAATGAAGATTAAGGATTTATTGAGTACTGAATCACCATATAAGGAAAATGATAAAGTAAAAGGTACAATCTATAGTATTAATCGTGATATAGGTGCATTTGTTGCAGTTGATGATAAATATGACGGACTTATTCCTATAAGAGAATTATTGGGTGCATATCAGGTTGGCGATTCAATTGAAGTAAGAGTAAGCAAGGTCCTGGAAGATGGGAAGTTGGTTTTAAGCCTTAGAGATCGGGGCTATATTCAAATTGATGAAGATGCTAAGGTGATAATAGCTAAGATGAAGGAAAATGGTGGTGAACTGAATTTAACTGATAGAAGTTCTCCGGAAATAATAAGAGAAAAATTATCTATGAGTAAATCAGGCTTCAAAAGAGCTATAGGCAGACTATACAAAGATGGTGCTATTGTAATAACAGATAGAGGTTTAAAATTTAAAGATAAATAAGGAGTCTTGGAATTGGCTAATATAATTGTAAAGAATGATATATTGGAGATGATGCTCTATATTTGGGATTCAGTATCTCAAAGAGAAAAAATTGCAGAATCATTTTTTGTTGAAGTAGCAAATAATGAGGATATGAAATATCTATATGATGATGACTTTACCAAAGAATCTGTAAGAAAGGTATTATCTGCAATATCTAATAGAGAACTAATGAATAAACCAACGAAGAAGGAAAGCAAGTTCTGGAATAATAATATGTGGATGCTTGAAGATTTAGAATTCACTAGAATGATGGTATCACCAGTAAAGACATTAAATTTAGATAGTATCAAAGACAAATTGACTAAAGAAGAATATGAGATAATATTTATACCAGGACATATGGATGAATATTACATAGATGATAATAAGCTTATAATAAACTTCTTCAAGATAATGGTTGATTTATATATTGAAGGTAAAGTTACAATAGCCGATAAACCATTTAAGGAGTATATTGAGGAAAAGCTATTAAGTATGTAAAGCAGTATACTTTTTATACTTAAAGAATATAATCTATTATTATAATTGGAAAGGAAGTTACCATATGATTACAACTACAACTCCAACAATAGAAGGTAAAGAAATAATCGAATACAAAGGAATAGTTTTTGGAGAAATTATATCAGGTGTTGACTTTATAAAGGATTTTGCTGCAGGACTTTCAAATTTTTTCGGAGGCAGATCGGGCTCCTATGAAGGCGAATTGATAAAAGCTAGAGAAAATGCGATAAAAGAGATGGAGTCTAGGGCAATGTCAATAGGTGCAAATGCAGTTGTAGGTGTGGACATTGACTATGAAATACTAGGTTCTGCTAACAATATGCTAATGGTAACTGCATCAGGAACAGCAGTGGTAATAAGATAATGGATGCGATGCATCCATTATTTTTTGTATCCAAATAGTAAAAAGGATTAAATAATGGTATAATAAACAAATAAATACAGTTATCAACGGAGGAAGATTATGAAATATACATTTGTGTGTTATCCTAGATGAACAACATGTAAAAAGGCCAAGGCTTGGCTAGATAAGAATAATATTGAATATGAAGAGAGAAATATCAAGGAAGATAATCCAAATAAAAATGAATTAAGAGAATGGATTTCTAAGAGTGGCAAACCTATTAAAAAATTCTTCAATACAAGTGGAACACTATATAAAGAACTCAAGGTAAAGGATAAACTTCCAAATATGAATGAAGATGAACAAATTGAATTGCTAGCTACTGATGGAATGTTGGTAAAGAGACCTATATTGGTTGGAGAGAATAAGGTATTAGTTGCCTTTAAGGAAGATGAATGGAGTATTCTAGGAGGTAATGATGACATTTAGTGTAGGGGATATTTTACAAGGTAAGATATTGGATTTTACTCACGAAGGTAATGGCGTTTTAAAGGTAGATAATTTTACCTTTTTCATACCAAATAGCATTATTGGGGACAAGGTAGAATTTAAGATAACTAAACTAAGAAAGAATTTTGGAATTGGCTCAATTGTTAATTTGATTGAGCCTTCTAAAGATAGAGTAAATGATATGGATATCGAAAGTGGCGAGGTTCCATTAATTAATTATGATTATAAGAAACAATTGGAATGGAAAAAACATAAAGTTAAAATTGACTTAATGAAATTTGCAGGTCTTTCGGATATTAATATTAATGATACTATTGGGATGGATAACCCCTATAGATATAGAAATCACACACAGATTCCAGTTGGAAGCAAAGACGGAAAAGCAGTAATTGGATTTTATGCTAAAGGAAGTCATGATGTTGTAAATATGCAGGGCAGTATACTACAACCGGAAATTGCAGATAAAATTCTTAGTGTTATTAGAGAATGGATAAATAAATATAATATAAAACCTTATGATAACAGGTCAAATAAAGGTGTACTTAAACATATCGGAATAAGAACAAATAAAGATAATCAAGCGATGGTAATCATAGTTACTGCTACAGATTATTTACCTAAAAGTGATGAATTAATAAAGATGCTAAAAGGTGAAGTTAAGGGAGTAAAAAGCATTTATCATAATATAAACAATATTAAATCTGCACCTACCTATGGAAGAAAGTATATAAAGCTATATGGAGAGGATAGATTAGTTGACTATATAGGTAAATTTAAATTCAAAATTTCACCTAATTCATTCTTTCAGGTCAATAGAACTCAAGCTAAAATTTTATACGATAAAGCTATAGAATTCTTGGATTTACATAGTGAGGATGAAGTATTCGATATCTACTGTGGAATAGGGACAATATCGCTATTTATAGCTGATAAAGCAAATAAGGTCTATGGAATAGAGTCTGTAAAATCAGCTATAGATGATGCAAAAGAAAATGCAATACTAAATAATATAGAAAATGTTGAGTTTATAGTGGGAAAGGCTGAAGAAGTATTCCCTAAACTAACAAATGAAGGAGTTAAAGGCAATAAAGTAGTAGTAGATCCTCCAAGAAAAGGTTGTGAAAAGGAGGTATTAGAAGCCATAGTAAAATTAAATCCTAGGCGAGTAGTATATGTATCCTGCAATTCAACTACTATGGCTAGGGATGTCAAATATCTTTTGGATAATGGATATAAGGTAAGAGAGGTTCAGCCAGTGGATATGTTTGCGCATACGAGCAATGCGGAGTCAGTGGTTCTTTTATCCCACAAAAATGCAGACACACATATCAACATAAATGTGGAGTTCGGTGATGAGGAAGGACAGATTTCTATTGATGAGATAACGAGAAAATCTGAAATATCAGAGGCCAATCAAAACTTTTCAAAAATAGCAAGAATGGTAGATGAAAATGGTGTAGCAGTAATACTAAAAAACAATAAGCCAAGCCAAGATATGTATTGATAGAGTATAGCCAATTAGATAAGGAAGAGTTAATTGATGATATGGAAGTGGAGGATGTAGCTAAAAACATTTTATCTAGACATATGAAAGCCTTTGAGGAACTGGCAAAATGATAATGCTTAGCAAAGAGCAAGTAATTAAAATTCATAGTATGCTAATAGAATAAACAGGTGGCAGAGATGGAATTCGAGATTCTAATTTCTACCAAAGGGGAACTATCTATCTTTGGCATCAGAATCATCGCTTCAACACACATAGAGGTTGTAGTTAAATTATGTAGAAGATGAAAGTGAGGTATGTAGATTTGTATAATTGGGAAAATGTAACCGAATTTTTTTCAGAAGAGGACAGGCATTATAAGAATACCTATATGGAAATTAATGAAGTATATGATGGAAAAGTTGAAGTGAGTTTATTTTCTTCAAAAGATGGATTGTATGAAATATACTTTTCGTATGACATATTATATGGAATTATTTATGTAGATGCGAAAAATGCTGATTCAAAACGTGAAGATATAAAAAACGAACTTGCACAAGAATATCAGAATCATAAGGAGCCAACAAGTGAATTTATAAATTCATTTTGTGAAAAACATAAAGTGTGTATACCAGGTGATATCTTTTTTGATGCCTCGGCTCTGCTTGGTGGGGACATCATTTAGTAGAGGGAGAATTTGTGAGAATCCATCCTTTTATTGATGGTAATGGACGGGTTGCTAGATTGCTAATGAATACATCATTGATACAGGATGGATATTTACCGTCTTTAATTCCTCCAATCTTAAGAATAGACTATATTTCACTTCTTGAAAAGGCGCATGAAGATGATAAACCATTCATTAAATTTATAGTAGAGGGAATTAGAGGAATTTATAGTAAAGAGTATTTATATAATCTCTTTTTATTGTGCAGAAAAAGAGAGGTAGAATTAGTTGAAGTATAGTATTTTATTGTTAGGAGTGAAAATATGGAATAGATAATGAGATTTTACTTTCAAATTTAGATAAAATTCATACCACTAAAATGGGTATTGACAGAATAAAAAGAAATTTAGGATTGGATACAAAAGATGTGGTGGAGTGGTATAAAGATAAAATTAAACTTCCGAATTCTTCTATAATAAAACAAGGGAAAAATTATTATGTAACTATTGATAACTGTGCAATAACAGTAAACTCTTATAGTTATACGATTATTACTGCACATAAAACTAAGGGAAAATAACAAATTCCGATTTTATAGCTTAATTGAATATAATTTCTTTAATAAGAGTTGCCATTTGGTAGCTCTTTTTTCATGCCATAAAGGAGGTGCTATTCATGGCAACAACCCGTTTAAGGTAGAGAGCAAACAAATAGATTTTGACTAATGAACAAGGCCTTCAAATCAGTATTTGAGGGTTTTGTTGCTTATAATTTTGATACAAAAAGTATTATAATGTATTAGCAAATATTAAGATAATTCTTATTAAAAAGATTCTTTAATAGCTGGTCGATGATTAGGTGGAAAATTTGTATATAACTTTGTCCTTATTTTTCATTCCAATAAAAAGGTGAACAGTCTGGCTTTTGATTTGTAAAGTCAGACTGTTCAAGAAATTAAAATTGCGGAGTTTTATTATATTCATAACAAAATGTTACTCTAAATCTTGAATATTCATTTTATCAAGCTGGGAACGAATCTTCATTTTTTCTCGACAGCCGAAGTAGATGCTAAGCAAGACGATAGTTGGGATATTGCTAATTAGAAATGTAGAAGCAATAGTCATAAATATCTCACCGCCTGTCATTCCATTAAAAACAGCAATATTGAAAACCATTAGCAAAGAATATATAAATGTGATTATCGGGAGTATAAGTCCAAACCATTTGTTCTTCTTTTTAGATAAAAATATTTGTAGAAAAATTCCTCCCACTAACAACATAAATATAAAAAACAACATTATTGTTACCCTTTTCATGTTATTCAGATCCTTTCATTTTCTTATATTCTGAAATCAATAGCTTAGCAGTTTCAAAATCAACCTTGTCATTTACGGCCAACCGCTTAATAAGGGCGATATAAGGCTCGTTTGCGGTATCTTCACTTATTTGAATTTTTTGTATCAGTTTATCTAGCCTAAGTCTTACTGTAGGATAAGTGACTGAATATTGTTTAGCAATCTCTTTTAACGAGCCTGAAGCTAAGAGAAATTTTTTGATAAACGATACATCTTCATCGCCAAGATTGATCATCCATTCAGGTACAATATCTATTGCCATATTATAGCCTCCTTTAATAATATTGAGTATATACTATAATATTGTTAAAGTAAATGTTAAATATTACATTTAATAAAATAATTACTTGCACATCTGAAATTGATGTGTTTTTTTATTTCTATGAAAGAAAACAAGCAAATGTAGACAGAAAGATATGAAGATTATGATAAGAAGTGGTGGGTGGTACTTTAGGATGTATAAATGTTAGTAACTGTAAGTTTATTAGATAGAATGTATGTGCTATAATATTTATAAATAGGTATTTGAAGAGGAGTGTATTCTACGCTAGCATTTGCTGATGTATTCCAATTTATATAGATAATTTTTGAAGAAGGGACTGAAGAGTAAAATGAAGAATAGAACCTATATCGCAATAGATTTAAAATCCTTCTACGCTTCAGTGGAGTGTGTGGAAAGAGGACTTGATCCGTTGACAACTAATCTTGTTGTAGCTGATGCAAGTCGTACGGAAAAGACCATTTGTCTTGCTGTCTCTCCCTCCCTCAAATCATACGGTATTCCTGGGAGAGCGAGACTATTTGAGGTTGTGCAGAAGGTTAAGGAAGTAAACGCATTACGGCTAATCAAAGCACCAGGTCATGTCTTTTCTGGTTCGTCTTTCGACGATACAAAAGTAAAATCCTCATCGGGTATCTCTCTAGACTATATTGCTGCTCCACCAAGAATGGCATATTATTTAGAGTATAGTGCGCAGATTTATAATATATATTTGAAATACATTGCACCTGAAGATATCCATGTCTACTCCATTGATGAGGTATTCATTGATGCCAGTGATTATTTGAAAACCTACAATCTTTCAGCTCGTGAACTTGCTACAAAAATGATCTTAGATGTTCTTAAAACCACAGGCATTACGGCATCAGTGGGAATTGGTACAAATCTATACCTAGCTAAAGTTGCAATGGATATTCAAGCAAAAAAAATTCCGATAAATAAAGATGGTGTTCAAATCGCCGAATTAGATGAAATGAGCTATCGTCGCTTGCTGTGGTCACACCATCCGCTAACAGACTTTTGGCGAGTTGGAAAGGGATATGCTAAGAAGTTGGAGGAACAAGGTCTCTTTACAATGGGAGATATTGCAAGATGTTCTATCGGAAAGTTCAATGATCATTACAACGAGGATTTACTATATAAGATGTTTGGTATCAATGCGGAGCTGTTGATTGACCATGCGTGGGGTTGGGAACCATGTACTATTGCTGATATTAAAACGTATAAGCCGAAGACGAACAGTATTGGCTCGGGGCAGGTGCTACACTGCGGGTATACCTTTGATGAAGCCAAGCTGATTGTGCGGGAAATGACGGATTTACTCGTACTTGATCTAGTGGATAAAAGGCTTGTGACAGATCAACTTGTTTTGACAGTTGGATATGATATTGAAAATCTGACAAATCCAGAGATAAGGAAATCATATCAGGGAGAGATTACTACTGACCACTATGGACGTTCCGTCCCGAAGTCGAGTCATGGAACGGCAAATCTTGGTAGACAGACTTCTTCCACAAAACTGATTATGGATGCGGTTACAGAGTTGTTCGAACGTATTGTTGACAAAAGTCTTCTAATCAGGAGAGTCAACATTACAGCAAATAATGTTGTTGATGAGATAACTGTTCAAAATACGGATAATTCTGAACAACTTAGCCTCTTTACAGATTATGTGGCTCTACAAAAGAAGAAAGACAAAGAAGAATCTGAATTTGCACGAGAAAAAAGGATACAGAAAACAATTTTGGATATAAAAAAGAAATATGGCAAGAATGCCATTTTAAAGGGTATGAATTTGAAGGAAGGGGCTACAACATTGGAACGAAACAAACAGATTGGAGGGCATAAGGCTTGACGAGAAAATATGATGATATCATACATTTACCACACCATGTTTCTAAGACACGACCCCAGATGGCAGTAAGTGATAGAGCGGCTCAATTTTCTCCTTTTGCTGCCTTAACTGGTCATGACGCTGCTATAAAAGAAACTGCAAGATTGACTGAGAAGAGGGTTGAGTTGGACGAATACATAAAGGAGGCTATAAATCGTAAGCTACAAATTATAGTAGATCGGATTAAAGAGCATCCTGAAATTGTAGTAACATACTTCAAACCAGATGAAAAGAAGGATGGAGGTGCCTATGTTACTGCTGCTGGTATGGCAAAAAAAATAGACCAATATCAACGTGTTGTCATTATGAATGATGATACAGAAATTCCCATTGATGAAATTATTAGCATTGATGGGAAGATATTTGATACTATGATGTTTCAATAAGTGATGAGTGAGTAATGTAACAAAAGTTCCTACTAATAATCAAAGTGGGATAAAAGGTGTTTCATATAGAAGAGGTTGTAATCATTAGCTCTTGACAAATAAAATTAAAACAAATATTATAATATATAGCATTACAAAGGAGTTTTATCATATGAGGCATAATATTTTTAAATAACTATTAATAAAATAGAATGAGTACATTTTCCGTACGATATAATATTTGTATGGCTTATTAATTGTACTTTTATTTAAAAATATTCTCATAATAATAAATTTATTTTTAAGTATTATATAGCATTGATTAGATTAAGATATAACATCATGCGTTATGTCCAATTATGTATGTTATATTTACCTAAGTGATTATATAAAAAACAAGTTCCCCTGTGAAGAGAATATTTTTTTCATAGGGGATTTTTATATAATTATGGAGGTATAAATGAAAATTATTAATATAGGAATTTTAGCACATGTTGATGCAGGAAAAACAACTGTTACAGAAGGTTTATTATATAGAAGTGGTGTAATTAATAAAATAGGTAGAGTTGATAATGGTACAACAATAACAGATTCAATGGAACTTGAAAGAGACAGAGGTATAACTATACGGGCTTCTACAGTTTCATTTAATTACAATTACACTAAAGTTAATATCATAGATACTCCCGGACATATGGATTTTATTGCTGAAGTTGAACGAACTTTAAGAGTGTTGGATGGTGCTGTTTTAGTAATTTCAGCGAAAGAAGGAATTCAAATTCAAACTAAAATTATTTTTAACACTTTGGTAAAATTAAATATTCCAACACTTATATTTATTAATAAGATAGATAGAAAGGGCGTATGTTTAGATGAAATATACACTCAAATACAAGAGAAATTAACTTCTAACCTTGCAATAATGCAATCTGTTAGAATAAAAGATAAAGGTGATTTTGAATTGATAAATATAAATGATGATAAAGTAATTCAAAATCAAATATCAGAAAAATTGTTAGATATAAATGATAATTTGGCGGGAAAGTATATAAATGGATATTTAATTACAGAAAATGAGTACTACAATGTATTTTTGGATGAAATCAATAACTGCAATCTTTATCCTGTTTTTCATGGTTCTGCTTTGAAAAATATTGGAATTGATGAGCTGCTATTTGCTATTACAAGTTATCTTCCCATAAAAAATGATAATACTGTAGATAATTTGTCTGCATATGTTTATAAAATTGATAGAGGGGAAGAATCTCGTAAGCTTACTTATTTAAGAATATTCAGTGGAAATATAAAAACACGCCAAGATGTTCCCATAAATGATACAGGAGAAACTATTAAAATAAAAAATCTTGAGTCGATTATTAATGGAGAAATTGTGAGGGTGGATCAGGTTAATAGTGGGGATATTGCTATTATTCCTAATGTTAATTCTCTTAAGATTGGTGATTTTATTGGTGAGAAATATGATGAGGCTCTAGATATAAAGATAGCTCAGCCAGCATTGAGAGCCTCAATTAAACCTTGTAATCTAAGTGAAAGGGGAAAACTCATAAGGGCATTATTTGAATTAACTGAAGAAGATCCATTTCTAGATTGTGAAATTAACGAAGATACTGAAGAAATTATGTTAAAACTATTTTGAAATATTCAAATGGAGGTAATAGAGTCATTGCTTAAAAATAGGTATAAAATAGATGCTAAATTTGGTGAACTGAAAACAATATATAAAGAACGACCTAAAAAGAACTCTAAAGCAGTAATCCATATAGAAATTCCACCAAATCCTTATTGGGCATCTATTGGTTTATCCATAGAACCACTACCAATAGGCTCAGGATTATTGTATGAGACCAAGGTGTCCTATGGATATCTTAATAATTCATTTCAATATGCAGTAAAAGATGCAGTAAAAAGGGCTTGTAAAGAAGGACTTTATGGATGGGGGGTTACAGATATAAAGGTGACCTTTGTCTATGGATTATACTATAGCCCTGTTAGTACCCCTTCGGATTTTAGGAATTTAACACCTTATGTATTTTGGGAAGCCCTTCGAAAATCAGGAACGGAAATATTAGAACCTTATTTAAAATATATAGTTCAAGTTCCAAATGATTTATGTGGAAGAGTTATGAGTGATCTTGAGAAGATGAGGGCTTCTATTTCAGATATAATAGCTAAAGGAGAAGAGATAACTTTAACTGGAAAAATACCTGTTGATACATCAAAGTTCTATCAAGCAGAATTACTTTCCTATTCAAATGGAAAGGGTATTTTTATTACTGAGTCTTGCGGTTATGATATATATGACGGTGAGCTGATAATTAATAATATTAAAAATAACGATAGTAATAAAGCAGGATTAAGATATTTATTTCAGAAACAAGATGAAAATTAGAATCTATACTATTTTTCAACGTGGGAAACCAAAGTGGCTATATTTCCAAATGAACGAACAGTTGTTTTGTACAAATGCATAGAAAAATTACTTGTAGACTAAAATCCTAATAAGTGTTATAGTAATATGTTTGTTTATTGACTATAGTTGATATTTACGGTAGTATAGAATAAAGTATTTATTAAGGTGGTGTGATGAATGAATTTGGAAGATAGAGTAATAAAAGAGCTTCTGAAAAGAAAGTTTGGTGGGAATGCAAGAAAGACCATGAGTGGTGTTGTAAAAACAATATAGAGGTTATTGATATTATAGTGACCTTTGGTAGATCTAACATGATCTGAATAACTACTACTATAGGGATATCACAAAGATATCCCTATAGTTACCCTCATTAAGCTCGTCTTTTTTAATTAGTCTAATTTAATTCTAATACAATCTAGTTGTTTATGAATTAGTTGTCTGTCCTCCATCAACGTGAAGAACCTGACCAGTTACAAATCGAGAATCATCAGATGCTAAGTATACATATGTAGGAGCTAGTTCAAATGGTTGACCAACACGCATCAGCATATTATCTTCGGGGATTGCTACTACATCCGCAGAAAAACTTGCAGGAATCAGAGGTGTCCATATTTCTCCTGGAGCCACAGCATTGACCCGTATTCCCTGTTTACCTAAATTCCTGGCTAAAGCTCTTGTAAAACCAACGATGGCCCCTTTGGTAGAGGTATAATCAATAAGCTGGTCTGAGCCCATATAAGTTACAACTGATGTTGTACCGATTATCGAACTACCTGCATGAAGGTGGGGAAGTGCTGCTTTTGTAACATAAAAATGTGGATAAAAGTTTGTCTTAAAGGTTTCATCGAACTGTTCGTCACTGATATCTAAAAGACTTGGCTGTGGAAATTGTACAGCTGCGTTGTTACATAGAATATCTAATTTCCCGAAAGTTCTTATCGTGTCATCAACTATATCATAGCAATGTTGCCTGTCTCTTAAATCTCCGGGAAGCAAAAGACATCTGCGTCCTAGTTCTTCTATACGTCTTTTTGTTCTCATTGCATCATTTTGTTCATCAAGATAGGAAATCGCCACATCAGCTCCTTCTTTAGCAAAAGCTATAGCAGTGGCCGCACCGATACCACTATCACCTCCTGTAATCAAGGCAACTTTATCCAAAAGTTTATCAGAACCTTTATAATTTGGATTTTCTATGATTGGTCTCGGCACCATCAATTCTTCGAGTCCGGGCTGACGAAATTGATGTTGTTCAGGAAAACTGATAGGTATATCCTCATATCGTGTAATAGTACCATAATTTGGGTACATTGGATATGGTTTAAGTATCAAATTTTTTTCGAAATATTTCAGTAAATCATTCATGATTTGCTCATTTGTAGGATTGTTAGTTGAAGAAGAATTCTGATTATTATTACTATCCACATTAATCACCTTATTTTATAAGAAATTCATCTAAATTTCTTATAAATTCCCTTTCTTTTTTATTTATTTCTACTACTTTTATACATTTTAAATTACAGGATAATTTAGTTCATACCTTGGATTAGTATAGTACGGAGGTCTAGGTCCAATCAGGGGCATTGTCCATACAAAGTTAAGGTATTTTACAGGCATGGTTTCATCGGAATAGTTTAAGAGCAGCAATTGTACAAACTGGTTGATTATGAGCATTACACATCCCTCACTTTTATATTTTAGTTAAGTATATTATCTATATTTTATATTATTCTAAAATATTAGTTTTTTATACCGGTTATTTACCGCAGCATAGGTCATGGGAAGTAGGAGAGGGTGTAAGGCTTTCCCGCAAAAATGTACTTAGTTACAAAGTTATTGTTTAAAAAGATCTCAAGCTATTATATAATTAATGAATATAAGCGGGTACGGCAAGTAAAGATTATTTATTCTAAAGCTGTCACTTTGAGGAGGAAGTTCATGAACTGGAAATTCTGGAAGAATAATAAAAGACTTAAGGAAAAACAAACACTAGAAATGTTGATAGATGAAGTGTATCAAACAAATAAGAAATTATGTATAATTGAAGAGTATATACAAAAATATGATGAAAAATTTCAAGAGATGAATGAGCATATAGAAAATAACGAGGACTTAATTCAGAAATCCTTGAGGGTACACTTTAAATCAAACCAAGAGATTACAAAAAAGCTAGAGCAAATTAATGATAGAATCGATAAAACAGTGGATTATAGTAAAAAATATGTTGAAGTTCTGCATGATAAAGATAATTTAATAAAGGATAGAAACTTCATATTAGAAAAGTATATTCAGTGGTTGGATGATATTGATTTAATTTATGACAAGCTTAATGTACAGGGGCAGGAATATTGGATCTCTTTATTAAAAAATTGGCAAAGTCAAATTATAAAAGCTTTAGAAGTAGTAGGCATATTTGAAATTGATATCCTAGGTAATAGCTTTAGACCTGCAATTAGTGAATCCGTAAGCACAAAAAAGAAAGAAAAAAATAAAGAGTATAAGCCCTATGAGGTTGTGGATGTATTACAAAGGGGTTTTGTCTTTAATGATGGAACTTTATTAAGAAAAGCAAAGGTTATAACTATTGATGAGGGGGATAAAAAAGAATGAAGAATAAGGACTATGAAGAAAAAAGTTTTAGACCTATTGTAGGTATAGATTTAGGAACAACCAATTCCGCTGTGGCTTATATCCGAAGTGGAAAACCTCAAATAATACCTTCCCCTAAAGGAGAAAAAATCATACCTTCTGTGGTACTGATTGATTTGGAAAATGATGTTGTGGTTGGGAAAGATGCCTTAGATGCATTAGTTGCTATGCCAAATCGCACAATTGCTGCTATAAAGCGAAAAATGGGATCTAATGACCCGATAACTATTGCCGAGAAAGAATTACTACCCCATGAAGTATCTGCACTAATTCTAAAAGAATTAAAAAATTACGTAGATGATTTATATGGAGAAGGAGAAAAGGAAGCTGTAATAACAGTGCCGGCATATTTTACAGATGCACAACGTAGGGCTACAAAGCAAGCCGGAGAATTAGCAGGATTTGTAGTAGAACGTATCATAAATGAGCCGACAGCCGCTGCCCTAGCCTATGGGCTTGATAATTTAAAAAAAGATGGGCATATACTTGTTTATGATCTAGGTGGAGGTACTTTTGATGTATCCATAGTGGAAATGATGAGTGGAATATTGGAGGTAAAAGCTTCTACCGGAAATAATTCTTTAGGTGGAGAGGACTTCGACTGGAGACTTGTAGATTACCTTTCAGAAAAAATAATAGATGAACACAAAATTGATCCTAGAGAAGATATTAGAGCAAAAGCCTTATTAAAAAAAGAAGCAGAAAACATAAAGATTAGACTTTCATCTGAAGAAAGTGTTAAGGTAGTTATGCCAGTTGTAACAGTTAAGGATAATCAGCCAATAGGTTTAAATATTATAATTAATCGTGGGGAATTTATTAGCTTAATTGAAGATTTGCTTCAGGAAACCGTTGATTTAACAAAAAGTGTTTTAGGGGATGCAGAGCTTTCGGTTACAGATATAGATGAAATACTTCTTGTTGGAGGTTCAACGAGAATACCTAGGGTATATGAGTTGATTTCTAATATTTTTGATAAAAATCCAAGAAATGAAATTAATCCCGATGAAGCAGTTGCTTTAGGTGCAGCGGTACAAGCAGGATTGAAATCAGGGCAACTTTCTAAAAGTGGACTTATTGCTACAGATGTAGCACCGTTTTCTATGGGTATAGCAGTACTAAAGGAATGGAAATCCTCAACCTTAAGACCAGGTTGCTTTGCTGTGATTATCCCTAAAAATACAACTATACCAGTAACGCGAAGTGAAAAGTATACTACATCCTATGACGGTCAAACTGCAGTATCCATTGAGATATATCAGGGTGAGAATGAATGGGTTCGAAGCAATTATAAATTAGGAGAATTTTTGCTAGAAGGAATTCCAGCTAATGGTGCAGGTCAGGAAATTATAGAAGTGAAATTTAGATATAATCTCAATGGGATATTGGAGGTTCATGCAAAATGTGTTTCAACAGATAAAGAGATGACAGTGACTGTACAGGATGCTCTAGACCGTGATTCTGAAGAGATGTTTAAAGATAGTATGGAAAAAATAAAATCTCTATATGATGAAATAGAGGAAGAAGACATAGATTTACAAGAATTAATTACTTTAGACGATGATGATAAAATTGATGAAGAAGAGTCATGGGAAGCCTTAGTGGAAGAAGCAAGGACTCAGATAGATAATTTAAACAATCTAAAGGAATCTATGACTGAAAAAAACCAACAAAAAAAGGCGGATAAATTAATTAATCGATTAGAAGAATCAATAGAGGAACAGGATATGGATACCTTGAGCTCGACAATAGAAGATGCAGTAGACTTTATGATCGATTTTAATTATAGGAGTTGAACTTATGGCAGAAAGACCATTTTTCAGAAGAAAGAAACGAAAAAAAGAAAAAATTGAAAACCTTTATAAGATATTAGGTACTAGGTCTAATATTAGTCAGGAGAGAATTAAGGAAAAATATATAGAGAAGCTAAGGGAATTCCCCCCTGAAACTCACCCGGAAGAGTTTCAGGAGATTAGAAGAGCCTATGAAACCCTAAAAGACCCTAAAAAACGTAAGCAATATGATATGATGCGAAAATATGGAGATAAAATCGAGAGCATCATGGAAGAAGTTAGGTTTCTAATGGTAATAGAAAATTATAAAAAGGCTGAAAAACTATTAAAATACGTAGATGAGATTGATCCAGATAATATAGTTGTTAAGCTAACACAGGCTGAATTAGCATTGGCACAAGAGAAGTTTGAGAGATTTTATTCCCTTATAGATGAACTCTTAGAAAAGTGTGATACAGAAAAGAAAGAATACATTATATTTATAAAATTTACTATGCTTATCACAAATGGTTACGAGGATAGAGCCTTAGAGGCGCTTGAACATGGAAAAGAGTATATTGTAAATAAAAAGGATTACCATAGGCTTCGAATAAATGCATTTGTTGAAATGGAAGATTATAAAAAAGCTTGGGGAGAGTTTAAATATGCTATACCTTCTATCGAGGATATAGGCATAGATGAAGTGGATATTTTAATTACCTGGTTAAATACTGCGATAGATCTTGAAAAGTGGGGAGAAATATCAAAAATTCAAAATTACTTTAGAAAGTTATCTAAAACAATCATAGATGAAGAAGAGATATCCATATTAAAGGATCAATTGTTAGAGGAAGCAGAGTCTTATGCAGATGCCGCCCGTTACAGGGCAGCGGACGTCTTTATGCAAATTGTTAGTCAAATAGACCAAAAGGATATATATATCAAGGAACGTAAAAGAGAAATTCAAAGAATTGCAAAACTAGACATGGAATTATCTCGTTCACTTAAGGACATGGAAATGTTTCCATATGTTCATATGAAGGTTTTAGATCTATATTATTCTAAATATTCCTGTGACGAATGCTATGCTGATTTTCTAAATGAATATCCTCATGACATGATGAGCGAAATGGAATGTATGAAGGAAGAAATTGCTTATGGTGTTCTACGAATGAAGAAAAAATACCCTTCTCTATATAAAGAATTTAATAAAGAATTGGTAGAGTTATTTAATGAATCTACAGAAGGATTAAATCGAGAGCAAAGAAGGAGATTAAAGTAATCTTCTTTCGGCTGTGTTAATAATTTGCTAATTTTAAATAAGGAGCCCTAGGGCTCCTTATTTAAATCTAATGGAAGTATTAAAATAATCGGAATTTATTCCACTTTATGAGTTAAAAATAAAAGCACTATTTATGCTCTAGAACTTCAACGAATTTTCCTATGATGTTTATTTCACTTATAGGATGTTTAATCGGCGGATATGCTGGGTTGGCTGAACGAAGCTCACATTCTTCACCAATCAGGTAAAAGTATTTGATTATGGATTTACCATTTATATTGATTAAAGCTATTTCTCCATTCTCTACCTTTGGTTGTGCTTTGAAAATGACTAAATCACCATCTTTTATGTCTGCATCTATCATACTGTCTCCTCTTGCCCTAATGATAAATGAATTAGGTAAATCTCCTTTATATACTTTGATACCTTCAATTGGAACTCCCGTAGCTATATCTCCTAAAATCGGGAGATATACTGTAGGTTCTTCTCTTACTATTTTACTTAAATTACTCTTATATACAGTATTTATTTGTTCTTTATAGGTAACTTCATGGACATCCTTTTTCCTTCTTAATATTAGGAATTCTATAAAAGTGTTTAAGTCCTTTTTATCAGCTTCTGTAAGATTCTTAAAACCATATGAGAGTAAAGGATTTATGTTATTAGCTTCTTTTCCGGTTAATAACCAATCTGAAGTAACATTAAAAAAAGTACTTAAAGCTAATAAATTCACTGTTGAAGGACTTGAATTGCCATTTTCCCAGTCACTTATGTTACTTGAGCGAACGTTAATAGCCTCAGCTAATTTAGCCATTGATAAGCCACTCTTTTTTCTTAACGAACGTATTCTATCACCTAAATTACCCATAAGATTCCCCTTTCTAATTTTTTTAAAGAGTATTAATATAAATAATGCTTTGAAAACAGAATATAAGTATTGACAATACTCTGAATAAAGAGTAAACTATATTTAATGGCATATTTACCACGACTTAATTTTATCACAACTATCTATATAACTGAATATATAGTTGTGCAAATTTTGGATTTAAGTAAGATTAAATAAATCATAGGGGTGAGTGGAATGAAACAGAGGATAACACCTTGGGGAATTAAGGTAAAGAAAAGGCTGATAGACTTAAATATGTCACAGGTGGCTTTTTGCAAAAAGTATGGCATACCGGAAAACAGATTTTCAGAAATGATTACTGGATTAAAACCAAATTACAAGCACAAAAAAGTAGTGAATAAAATACTGAAGATAGATGAGATAGCATAATTGTATTCAATATCATTAGATTAATACATAACAAATGGAATAACCGTTGAATATAAGAAATTGGTAAATGTTATAAGCATCTTTAGTACATTCATTAATGTTTACATAAGAAATAAAAAGTTAATGGTGAATCCAATTAGCTTGAAAACGTTTGTAATATCTATAGCATACAAAAAAATAAGTCTTGAAAGGAGATTGTGCATGAGAAAAAGAATTTGTTGCATTTTAATTGTTTGTCTTATTATTACACCTATTCTCAATGGTTGTAGTGGGCAATCAAATGTACCAGCCAACCAAGAATCAGGTCAAACTAGCAATAGTAGTGATGAAATTAGGGTAGGAGTTGTATTGCCTTTATCAGGACCAAATGCGCATGAGGGAGAATTGTGTAGAAATGCAATGGAGTTTGCTACAGAAAAGATTAATAATGAAGGCGGAATTAAGGCACTTGAAGGGAAAAAACTAAAGCTAGTCTTTGGTGATCATACTGGAAATGCTCAGGTTGCAATTAATGAAACCGAGAGGATTTTACTAAATGAGAAAGTCATTGCACTACTTGGACCGTATAATAGTGCAGTAGGATATACAACTTCACAGGTTGCAGAGAAGTATGGTATACCTTATTTACTTAATAACTCAGTTGCTGATGATATCCTAATGAAGGGATATAAGTGGGTTTTTAGAGCTAATCAAACCTCATCAAGTAATGCAGTAGATCAACTAAGCTTCTTAAAAAATGTTAAAGATATTACTGGTAAGGAAATTAAAAATATCGCTTTAATTTATGAGAATACTGAATGGGGAGCTTCTGCAGCTAATGCAATCAAAGAGTTATCTTCAGATGAAGGATTTAATATTGTTTTATTTGAATCCTACCCTGCTAATACACCTGATATGTCTTCACTAGTAATTAAATTAAAAAATTCTGGAGCAGATATAGTTATACCAGAATCATATTTAAATGATGCCCTATTATTTATGAAGACATTGAAAGAAATGAAGGTAGATATACCTGTTTTTGGAGGAGGTGGAGGATTTACAGATCCTGAATTTTTAAAACAAGCTGGAGATAATGCAGAAAATATGTTCATTTTAATGGCTTGGAGTACTGATATTTTAGCTAAAAAGGATCAGTGGGCAACAGATTATAATAATGAATTTAAAGGAAGATATGGTTATGACTTTTCAGAATTACCAAGCAACTCATATCAAAATGTATACATTTTAGCAGATGCATTAGAAAGAGCAGAATCAACAGAACCGAAATCCTTAAGAGAGGCTCTTTTAGAAACAGATATAACAGAAGGTGAGGCATTGATTAATCCATATAAAGGAATTAAGTTTGGAACTGTACGTGGTATGGTTAATCAAAATATTTATGCACAAATGCTAGTTTCACAAGTTCAGAATGGGAAATTGAGAGTTGTTTGGCCAGAAGAATTCGCACCTGAAGATGTAAATATGATATGGAAATAGTTGATGGTATATACTCTCCTGCTAAATAAATAGTAGGAGAGTATATTAACTATGAATAATATAAGGAGGAAAATATGCTAATTCAATTATCACAACCATTGTTATCTGGTTTTCTCATGGGAGGCATTTATGGATTAATTGCTTTTGGACTAAGTTTAGTTTTTGGTGTAATGCGTGTAAGTAACTATGCACATGGTGACTTATTGATGATTGCAATGTATCTAGCAGCCTATTTATGGAATGTTTTTGGTATACAGCCGTATATTTCAATTATTATCGTTGGTGTAATACTATTTGCTATAGGTTTTCTTTTACAAAAAACTGCTATTAATACAATACTTAAGAGTGATAAATCACGAGAGCCGATAAGGGTGCTTTTATTTACGGCTGGACTATCAATATTTTTACAAAATATTGCATTAATGATTATGGGGGGATCTCCTCAAAGTGTTACTACAAATTTTAGTACAACTACTACTCAATTAAGGAGTTTAATTATTAGTTATCCAAGGTTATTAGCTTTTATTTTTTCTATTTTAATTACCATGGGTCTTTGGATTTTTATACAAAAAACTGATACAGGAAGAGCAATGAGAGCTGTTTCACAGGATCGTCAAACAGCACTGCTTATGGGAATAAATGAATATAAAACATATTCATTAGCCTTTGGAATTGGTGCAGGACTTTTAGGATTGGCAGGAGCTATGATATCACCATTTATGTACGTATTTCCAACTATGGGCTCAGGATATACTTTAAGATCTTATGTTATCGTAGCATTAGGAGGCATTGGAAGCATACCTGGGGCATTAATTGGAGGTATATTGATAGGAATAATCGAATCACTATCAGCACAAGTTATGCTTGCATCCTATTCTGAGGTTGTTGTCTTTATAATCTTTATTCTTGTTTTGGCAATTAAACCAACAGGAATGTTTGGAAAAGAATAACAATAGGAGGATATATGATTATGAAAATAATTAGGAAACAAACTTTGTTGATACTAGGGTCTTTATTATTAATTGCTTTGCCGTACATTTTTAAAAGTCCATACTTAGTACAGACATTTTCAATAATAATTTTTTACGCTTATATGGGATGTTGCTGGAATATCCTCGGTGGTTTAGCAGGACAGATTTCTATGGGGAATTCTGTGTATGCAGGAATTGGAGCTTATGCATCTACATTATTATTTATATATACGGAAATATCTCCATGGATTGGAATGCTTTTAGGCGGATTGATTTCAGGTATGATTTCCATATTAATAGGCTTGCCAACCTTTAGATTAAGGGGAACATACTACACACTTTCTACTATTGCATTTCTAACTGTAGTTAGAATAATTATATTAGCAAACCGAACCTTATTTGGACTTGAGACTCGTGGAGCACAGGGCTTACTTGTGCCTATGAGGGAAAGCTCTCTTGGTACAATGCAATTTATGAGTAAGATACCGTTTTATTATATTATTCTTATAATGACAATTTTGGTATCATTATTAACTTACTATTTAAAACATTCAAAAACTGGATATTATTTTGCTGCTATTAAAGCAAATCAAGATGCAGCAGCATCACTTGGTATTAATGTCACAGGGTATAAGCTTATTTGTTCATTTATAAGTGCATTCTTAACAGCACTTGGAGGTACATATTATGCACAATTAACAATGTACGTAGATCCTTCCACGCTATTAGGAAATCCAATAAGCCAGCAAATTGCAATAATGCCTATAGTAGGAGGAATGGGAACTGTACTGGGGCCTATTGTAGGAGCAGTGATTCTTGTACCACTTCAGGAAATAGCAAGGACAATGTTTGGCGATGCAGTTCAGGGCACCCATTTGGTAATTTATGGGCTAATCATGATGATAATTGTAGTATATGCACCAGGTGGTATAGTTTCATTATTTAAAAAGTCTATTAGTTCATCAAAAAGAGTTGTAGCAAAAACTGAGGTGATACAAAATGGCTAATCCAAAGGTTGTTCTGAAATTAAGAGGAGTAACTAAAAATTTTGGAGGGGTTTCAGCTGTAAATAACGTTTCTCTTGAGTTATTTGAGGGGGAGGTGTTTGGTCTAATTGGTCCTAATGGGGCTGGTAAAACAACCTTATTTAATGTAATAGCTGGATTTTATAAACCTACACAAGGGAAAGTAATTTTTAATGGCAGGGATATCAGTGGAAAGCCACCATATAAAATATGCAAATTAGGCTTAGGCAGAACTTTCCAAATTGTAAAGCCATTTGGTGATTTAACTGTGCTTGAAAATGTTATGATTGGTGCACTAAATAGAACACAAAATATGAAGGTTGCCAGGGAAAAGGCAAATGAAATTCTTGATATTACTAGACTGGCAGACAAGAGAGATAAAGTGGCAGGCTGTCTAAATATAGTTGATAGAAAACAAATTGAGATAGCAAGAGCACTAGCAACTAAACCAGATGTATTATTACTTGATGAGGTAATGGCAGGTCTAAATCCTTCTGAGTCAGCTGAGGTGGTAGAAATGATTCAACATCTTAGAAAGGTTACTGGGATTTCACTGCTACTTATAGAGCATGTAATGAGTGTTGTTATGAAACTTTCCGATAGGGTATGTGTTTTAGACCATGGTGAACTGATTGCTCAAGGTAAACCTACAGAGATTGCTCAAGATGAAAGGGTTATTAAGTCATATTTAGGAGATAGATATTATGCTAATACAGATAAATAATATAAATGTTTATTATGATGATTTTCATGTCTTAGACAATGTATCTTTAAATATAAATGAAGGAGAATGTATCACAATTCTTGGTTCTAACGGGGCAGGAAAAAGTAGCCTTATTAATTCAATCTCTGGAATTAACAAGGTGCGTTCAGGTGAAATTAAATTCAAAAAAACAACTATTAGCAATTTACCTGCTAATGAAATTGTGGATTTAGGAATCATTCAGGTTCCTGAAGGGAGAAAGCTATTTCCTTCATTAACAGTTAGGGAAAACTTACTTATAGGTGCATATAGTAAGTATGCAAAAGAGAGGAGAGAAAAACGCATTGACAAAGTTTTAGAGTTTGTTCCTGCTTTAAAGGATAAGATGAACCGTTTAGCTGGCTCCATGTCAGGTGGTGAGCAGCAAATGTGTGCAATTGGAAGAGGTTTAATGGGACAACCAAATGTGTTAATGCTTGATGAACCATCACTTGGTTTAGCTCCTAAAATAGTCGATGAAATGTTTAATATAATTATCCAAATAAAAAAGAGTGGGAAATCAATATTATTAGTTGAACAAAATGTAGGATTGAGCTTAGATATATCTGATAGAGCATATATACTTGAAAGTGGTAGAGTCGTGCTTTCGGGGACAGCAAAGGAGATTGAGGATAATCCTGAATTAAGGAAATCGTATTTAGGTATTTAAGAAATAACCATTTGCCATATTATGGTATGGCTTAAACTATATTTAATAGTATAAAGGAGGATGAAACAATGGTTAATTCATCAACAAGAGCTTTTGGGGGTCCAATGAAATATATTCAAGGTCTTGGTGAATTCAATAAGATGGCAGAGTATACCAATAATTATGGGGGGGAGAGCATTTTTCCTAATTGATGGATTTTTATTTAAAAATCTTAACAATAGATTGGAATCTATTTATAAAGCTGGGGGATATCCTTACAATGCTGTACCTTTTAGTGGAGAATGCTGTCAAGAGGAAATAGAGCGTGTTAGTGACCTAGTGCGAAATGTTTCGGCTGATGTTCTCATTGGTGTAGGAGGAGGTAAAACACTTGATACTATGAAGGCAGTTGCTAGTGAACTAGGACTATCACTAATAATTGTACCTACTTCAGCTTCTACTGATGCACCTACATCTGCAATGTCTGTATTATATACTAAAGATGGTACTTATATAAAAAATATTCGTCATAAGAAAAATGCTGTACTAGTACTAATGGATACAGAAATAATATCCAAGGCTCCTATACGATTGTTTATTTCTGGCATGGGTGATGCTTTAGCAACATACTTTGAAGCAATGGCTAATGATGCTTCTGATTCTACAAATTATATTGGAAAAGGATATCGCCGTTGCAAGGCTGCAATGGCTATTGCAAAAGCTTGTTTTGAGATTCTAATGGAGGATGGAATTAAGGCAAAATTAGCTTTGGAAAGGAATATTTGTAGTGAAGCTGTAGAAAATGTTATAGAAGCTAATACATTAATGAGTGGTTTAGGTTTTGAAAATACTGGGTGTGCTTGTGCACATGGAATTCATGCTGGATTAACTGAATTACCTTCTACACATAAATTTTTCCATGGAGAGAAGGTAGCATTTGGAGTTTTATGTCAAATGATGCTTGAAAATACATGTAGTGAGTTATTTGAAAAGGTAATGGACTTTATGGTAAATATTGGGTTACCTGTTACTCTTAAACAATTAGATGTAGAAAATAATCCTGAAAATGTGAGAGTTATAGCACATTTCACTGCAATTGAAAATAAGCTTATTAAGTCTGAACCAATGGCTATTAATGAAGAGATTGTCTATAATGCAATTATGGCTGCGGATGCTATTGGAAACTACTGTTTAAACAAGAAAAATGGGAAATAGATTTAATTCGAGATACTTGCTAACTAAATTTTGAAAAAGCTTAAAAATTATTTTGAAAATTTAAATTCAATATGAATATTGAATAGATAAATTGTGTAAAGCCTTGTAGAGGAGAGTGTAAAGAATGAAACTTAACGTCGAAACAATCCATATTGATGATATTCAGTTTGGTAAAGAAACAATTCTCAAGGATGGTGTTTTGTATATAAATAAAGAAGATATACTTAATATTGCAAGGGAAGAGGAAGGGTTTGAAAATCTAAAAATCGATATTGCCAGACCTGGTGATTCTGCAAGAATAATTAATGTAGTTGATATAGTGCAACCAAGATGTAAGGTCAATGGGGGTATTGATTGGCCAGGTGTATTAACTGATGAGTATAAGATTGCGGGAAGTGGTACAACTAGAGTAGTTGCAGGAATGGGTGTAGTTTTATGCCAAAATAATACATACTGGTCAAGAAAATGGGGAGCATTTGATATGAGTGGTCCTTGCGCTGAGTATACACAATATGCTCAGATTCCAGAATTAATTCTTGAACCACTGGTTCCTGAGGCTGATTTTAGAGATTATCGTGAAGCTATAAGAAGAATTGGTTTTAAAACCAGTGTTATTCTTGCAAAGTCAACACTTGCTACAAAGGCTGAAAATGTGGAATCTCGTGGTAGAAAAGTATAGTAGTCACAGTAGTCGCTGTAGGGTTTTTCG
>ENA-UOOE01000946-UOOE01000946.1-fermentation-metagenome-genome-assembly--contig:-NODE-946-length-26056-cov-14.508211_pt1 | contig 26056 bp, 18 predicted proteins | sample MGYA00245776_ERZ724021 | MGnify/ENA primary metagenome ERZ724021 (study PRJEB28704, sample SAMN03018321) | fermentation metagenome | biome: anthropogenic terrestrial biome; feature: soil; material... | reverse complement strand
TATTGCATCTATATCTTCTATTACATCTTTGTAAGAAAAAACAGCTTTAGCTTCAAATCTAAATAAACTTATTCCCGTACATATAATTACTGATATTAAAAATATATACCTTAAATAATAATTAAAATTTTCCCAGTAAACTGATAAAAATATAAAATACATACTTAATATGTGTAAACTATTGTTTACAATAAAAATAAATATTGTATCATAACTATTTGCAATACTATTATAGATCAAATATATAGGTAATATAATTTGAAGAAAAGCAAAGACACACATTTGTATTGGTCTTTTTAAAGTCATAAATTCCTCCTTATCTAATAAATTTTCAGTTAGCTGCAGAACTCTAAATTAATGTTAAATCCTATACTAATATGTATTGAAATAACTTAATCCTTCACTATTAGTTATAAAATTTACCAATAAAGTTACTAAGAAAACATACTATGTTTTCTTAAATTGTATAAATCAGTCTAATTAACTGCTTTAATAACCTTTCCTACTCCGTTATCAATCTTAATTACTTTGTCGGCTAATTTTATCAATTCTTCATCATGGGTTGCAACAAAAACAGTCGATTTGCCCTTTATTTCTCCGAGCAGCGATACAACCTTCAATCTGTTTTCCAAGTCAAGTTCCGCCGTCGGTTCGTCAAAGGCATAAGCAGGGGCATATCTGTTTAATGTTCTGCACAATGCAAATCTTCTCTGCTCACCGCCGGACAGATTCTTATTTATGGAATCCAGCTTAAAATCATATCCCCTATTTTTGATTATTTCATCGATTCCGAGCTTTTCACATAGTTCATCTAAATTTTCACTTTTCTCCTGATTTCCGTAGTTCAAATTTTCAATTATACTTCTTTTTAAAATATATGGGTTTTGAAAACATATTCTAAAAGAATTTTTCAAAGTTTCCTTATCCCTGGAAACATCCGTGTTATTTAACACAATTTTTCCCTCATTAATGGTTGTCAGTCCAGCCAAAGAATTTATAAACGTACTTTTCCCGCTGCCGCTTTCCCCTATTATCGCTATTAACTGCCCCGGTTTTGCACTAAAGGATAAGTCATGGATTACCAAATTTTCATCGTTCTTTATGGAAACTTCCTTAAATTCAACTGCCAGGGGTTTGTCTGCGTAGTCCATATCGGATGCCTGTTTATCAGCCGATATGAAATTTCTCTTGGGCTTCAGCTCAAAAACCCGTTCCAAGGCTGCATCCGCCTGAGACAGTTCGTTTCCGTATCTGCTGATTAAAATCATAGGTGCGTAAATTTTAGTTAAATACGTATACACAACAAGGATATCCCCGACACTAAACCTGCCGGCATTTATACCGTGATATGTTATCAAAAGCGTTGCCACAAACCCGAAGGCCTGAACCCCCCTTACCGACGGCCAATAACGATTAAACAGGTGCATAGTTGATTTTCTGTACCCGCTTATATCACCGTTATATCTGCAAAACCTTTTGCCTTCTTCTTTTTCGGTTCTATATGACTTTATCAATGTAATATTGGACAGTACGTCCGATAAAAAATCGCTTATGTTGCCAAAGGATTTTCTTTCCATCCTGGCAAGTTCCTGGCTCCTCTTTGTAACCCATTTGGAAAGAAGATATATTACAGGAGCTAAAGCTGCTGAAATAGCCGCCAGTTTTATATTCCAAAGGGCAAATATAACCAAGCTGAAAATTAAAGACAGTATGCTTGTCAGAAATCCGTTAAGAGGCCCTGCTATAGCCCTGGTAACCGCTTCCACGTCTCCCGTGATTCTTGATATAATATCTCCCACTCTGATTTTCTCATTATCGTCACCGCTCATAACCCACCGGAAAGCATCGTTTCTGACATCTTCAATAATTCTGTTATTAAATAAAGTTACCGCAGATCCATATAACAACGAAAACACGCCTTCCAACATATACACAATACCAAATGCAATGATTAAATTTACAGGAGACGTCCCGAATATTTTAACATAAATCAGCTTATAAGAGGTTAACTTAACTTTCCCTATTACGTCAACGAGCGCACCCAATAACTGGACAGGTATCAACTCGAAAAACGCTACAATACATGATAATATAAGCATTCCAAAGAATACCGCTTTTCTTCTCTTTACATAATCATATAACTGAATAATACCGTTTAACTTTCTCACGCTATTCCCTCCCGTAAATTTTCTATTAATATACCCTTTCAGGGGACGGTTCTTTTTGTTTGAATCAAACAAAAAGAACCGTCCCCCTATCTTTCCAGGCAAGACAAATGAAACGTCCGAGACCAGTGAAAAAGTCTGATTTTTTAATTTTTTATATCTACAAATCCGCATTTTTGCTGGAGTAATTTTTAAAAATAACAACTTTATCACTGGTCTCGAAACGTACCCCTGTCTTTTAAAAATTCTTCAGATATTCAGCCACGGACCGATTCATCTCCAAAGCAAAATCAGACATATATTTACGATTGCAGAGGTCTTTAATAATTTCATTACTTCCTTGTTTCTTGTACATATCAAGAAGTTCTTGCGATTTCATTTCTCTATAACAATTTTCATGAAGAATGTGGCTTCGATCAAAACGAGGCGGTTTTTTCCTGCTGAGCTGTTGTTCAGTAGGATAGCCGTAAACAACTAAGGCTATGGGTACCGTATAAGTCGGTAATTTAATAAGTTCTCTTATCTGTTCGCAATTTTCAAGAATATCACCTATATAGCAGGAACCCAAACCTAACGAATGGGCAGCTACAACGGTATTTTGAGCAGCAATCAATGCGTCTGCGCAGGCAAGGAAAAGATCTCCTGCCGACGGTTTTCTTGGAGAGGCATCAGCTGCAATATATGTTCTGTACCATCTTTCACAATCGGCCAAGAAAACAAGCATAAGGGGTGCTTTAGCGATAAAAGGCTGGTTATCGCAAAGTATTGATAATCTGTCTTTAATCTTTGGATCCGTCACGTCAATTATGGTGTAAAACATCATATTGCCGGCAGTGGGAGCTTCAAAAGCCGCCCCAATCACTTCATCCTTAACCGTAGCAGGAATATCCTTCTCCTCAAATATACGTACGGATTTTCTTTCTTTAAGCTGTTTTAAAACTTCATTCATATTCCATACCTCCAATGTACTTAATAATATATTTAAATAATAACATATGAAAACTATAATTGGTAAAATTTTTAAATTAAAATACAAAAAATTAAGAAAAACTTAAGATATTAATAAGTATTTCTTTAAACACCGCTTATTTAGTTCTGTTATATTAAAAATACCAAACAAATGAGCTTTAACATTTTAACAAAGGAGATCAGCAAGATGAAAAGAAGAAGAATAACGGAAATATTTCCGTTTTTATTACCCCTCCGAAGGGCACAGCGAAGGTTCTGTTTTTACATCAAAATGTTTTTCGACAAAAATCATTATGTAAAAACAAAAAATGAAGAACCTCTTCCTTTTTCAATATATGAATCTAAGTCCACCCTTCTAAATGAAAAAACGGGATTCGATATGAAATATCAGGAAAATAAGGTATTCAACCTTCATTTAGCCGCAGAGACTGTCAATAAAATATTGATCAGGCCCGAAGAAACTTTTTCATTTTGGCAGCTTGTAAGATACGCTGAAAAATACGAAAAATATAAGGACGGTCTATGCGTTATAAATGACAATCTTGTCACAGTCCCAGGGGGAGGACTATGTCAGCTTAGCAATATGCTGTTTTGGCTATTTCTTCATACCCCTCTCACAATTATAGAACGCCATCCTCACAAAATAATGACCTTCCCATATCCGGACCCTGATGAGCCAGAGGGTATAGATGCTACGGTAAGTGAAGGCTGGCTGGATTTAAAAGTAAAAAATGAAACCAATATCACATTTCAAATTTTAATATCCTTTGATGATTCATATATCTACGGCCGTATTTTGACTGACATGGATACTGACTATAAGTATGAAATCACCAATCGAGACAAAATATTTTATAAAGAACATGATAAGATTTATGAACAGGTTTCAATATATCAGCAAAAAATTGATAAAAACACGAATGAGATTATAGCGGAATCCAAGCTATATACAAACCTATGCGAAATAGGTTATTCATTACCGAAAGATATCGAAATTATTAACAAAGGAGAATAAGATAATATGAAAAAGAAAAAAGTTTTAGTTTTATTTGGCGGATGTTCTTCAGAATATGATATTTCTCTGCAATCCGCCTATTCTGTTGTCACCAATTTAAATCCAAAAAATTATGAAATAATCCTGATCGGAATCACCCGAGACGGAAATTGGATGAGATACTATGGTCCTTATGAACAAATCGCAGATGATACATGGCTAAACAACGGTCCTTGCGTTCCGGCCATTATTTCACCCAGCCGTGATATTCACGGAATAATTGAATTCCATGGAAACACTATAAAAAATACTAAAATTGATGTGGTATTTCCGGTACTTCATGGGAAAAACGGAGAAGACGGGACAGTACAGGGATTACTTGAACTGGCTTATATTCCTTTTGTGGGATGTAATACTTTGAGTTCTGCTCTATGCATGGATAAAGATATGGCCCACAAAATTGTTGAATCGGCCGGAGTAAAAACCCCTTCTTCCGTAGCAATACAATACGAAATATCAGAAGAGGAAATAATAGACAAAACAAAATTTCTAAACTATCCTTTATTTGTTAAGCCAGCAAAGGCCGGTTCTTCTCTCGGTATCACCAAAATTCTCGGTGAGGATGAGCTCCTCAACGCAATTGCCGCTGCTTTTCAATATGATAACAAAGTAGTTATCGAAGAAGCCATTGAAGGCTCTGAAGTAGGTTGTGCTATTCTCGGCACCAATAATCTGACCGTCGGTGAAGTAGATGAAATAAAACTGTCACAAACCAAAGGTTTTTTCGATTATACCGAAAAATATGCCGGTAAAACATATAAAATTCATATGCCTGCCCCCATTGATAAAGATATCTCCATGGCTATTAAGCAAACTGCCGTTGCCATCTATCGCGCTCTCGGATGTTCCGGCCTTGCAAGAGTCGATATGTTTCTGACCCCAAACAAGGAAATTATCTTCAATGAGGTCAATACCATTCCGGGCTTTACTATCCGCAGCAGATATCCCAATATGCTGAAAGGCATCGGAATGACTTTTGAACAGATTTTAGATTCTCTGATAGAACTTGCAATAAATGTATAAAATGGCGGAAATCTTTTGATAATCTGATCAAAATGTAACAGAATCCATAAACAAAGGAATATGTAACGGATAAAAAGTAAAATATATAAAAAGTATCCCTATTATAATCATAGCCAACAGTCCCACAAAATTTAATTTGCCGGATACATCTTTTTTCATGATACTTAAGCTAATTATTCCTCCAAGAAATACCCCTGTACCATAGAAAATTATATCCGCCCATAATTGAGAACTGCCGAATGCTGTGATAAAAATATAATGTCCTAATCCGAAAATTAAATCCAATATGAGTATCTCAGCAAATTTCCCAATAAAAAATCCATTAGTTTCTTTTTTTATACAGTGGTATTCAATTAATGAAAATAATACAACGCTCCAATAACTTATTTTTAAATATTCCCAAAGGCTTTTATTAATAGGGCTTATAATTCCGACTATCCAACAATTTCCCGACAATTCAAAAGCAAAATAAAGGAGAAAACCCAAAATAATAGTCCATATGATTCCCCATGATTCCCATTTTTTAATCTTTCTTGTATTTTTAAACATCTTCTCGGGATACTCCCTTCCCTCCTCAAAAATTATTTTAATATTAACTTTTGTTTAATAATAGTGGAATTCCATCTAAAAATTTTTATTACCTAACTCTATAATACAACATCCCTATAATAATTACAAAAACATAAATTATACATCAAATCATATAATTTATGTATATTAATTCAGCTCCTATATATCATCCTATGTTAAATGAGTAACATATAAAAAACATCATTAACCCTGTACTTAGGTAAACTATATCATCATATACAAGATATTATTTTACATCATGGACAATACAAAATAAATATTTATGTATTTTTAACAAGCATATTATAACATTATAACTTTAATTCTATAATTATACTTAAAAATAACGTAATAATTAAATAATCCTTGATATCTTGAAGGTATCAAGGATTATTTAATAGACTCTTTCAAAGTATGCCATGAAAGAACAGCACATTTAACTCTTGCAGGCATATTTGAAATATTTTTAAATGCAATTGCATCTTCCAATTTTTCTAATTCTTTTTCATCTGTTATTTCCTTTTTTATCATCTTTATAAACATATCCGCTAACTTTGATGCTTCTTCTTTGGTTTTACCCTTTATAGTATCTATCATTATAGATGTTGAAGCTTGAGATATGGCACATCCGTGACCTGTAAAGGAAGCATCCTCTATTATGTCTCCGTTAAACTTCAATTCCAAAGATATCTCATCTCCGCAACTGGGATTATGTCCTAATTCCACGTGGTCAGGATGATCTAAATGTTTTTTGTTGGGACTATGCTGGTTGTGCTCTATTATGAGTTCCGTATATATGTCATTAAGACTCATATCCAAGCCATCTCCTTACGTCTTTGATACTCCTGATAAATATATCCACATCTTCCTTTGTATTATAGAAATAAAAGCTTATTCTGCAAGTAGCATTAAGATTTAAATAGGTCATTAAAGGCTGGGCACAATGATGTCCTGACCTTAAAGCCACTCCATAATTGCTGTCTACTATAGTTGCCACATCATGAGGATGTACATCCTTAATATTAAATGAGATTACTCCTGCTCTATCCTTCATATTTAAAGGGCCATATACAGTTACATATGGAATCTTCCCCATTTCATCCAGGGCATATTCGGTCAACTGATTTTCAACTTCCCTTATAAAATCAAAGCCTAAATTCTCTATATAATCTATTGCTGCAGAAAGCCCTGCGACTCCCTCTACATATTGAGTACCTGCTTCAAATTTAAAGGGAAGTTCTGCAAAAGTAGCATCTTGCTCCGATACATATTCTATCATATCTCCTCCCAATAAGAAAGGGGGCATCTTTTCCAAAATATTTTCTTTTCCGTACAACACCCCTATGCCCATGGGAGATAACATTTTATGACCTGAAAAAACCATGAAATCCGCATCAAGTTTCTGTACATCTTCAGCCATATGAGGAACACTTTGAGCAGCATCTACCACTACTATTGCACCTTTTTTATGCGCATAATCAATGATTTTTTCTATTGGATATACTACTCCTAAAGTATTTGTAACATGAGCTATAGATACTAACTTGGTTTTTTCCGTAATCTTTGATCTTATTTCCTCATCCGTTAGTCTGCCTTCGTCATCTATATACATATACTTCAATACAGCACCCTTTGTCTTTGCCACTCTTTGCCATGGTATTAAATTACTGTGATGTTCCGATATGGGTATCACTATTTCATCATCTTTATTAATAAAATTCATTCCGTAGGAATTAGCAATTAAATTAAGGGCTTCAGTAGAATTTTTAGTAAAGATTATTTCCTTGGTACTTTTAGCATTAATGAACTTTCTTACTTTTTCTCTTCCGTCTTCATATACCTTTGTCGCTCTTATACTTAAAGCATGGGCACCTCTGTGAGGATTGGCATTAGAAGTATCATAATAATTTTCAACTGCTTTTATAACGCTCTCCGGCCTCTGAGTGGTAGCGGCATTATCCAAATAGACAATCTTTTTCCCATTTATCTTTTGAGAAAAAACTTTAAAATCCTTTCTAATTTTTTCTATCTGTGCATCATCTATTCTATTCATTGGTTAATCTCCTTTGAATTTCATCAAGAATCTTTTCTCTCAAATCATCTTCTACGATTTCATCAATTATAGGTCTGAAAGAAGCCTCTATTATAAGTTTTCTTGCATCCTTTTCATTAAATCCTCTACTCATAATATAAAACAATTTGTTTTCATCTATTCTTCCCGCACTGGCAGCATGAGCCCCGTCGACATCGTCCTCTTGGCACAGTAACAGAGGCGCAGCATCTGCTTTAACTGTCGGATCCAATAATATAGCATATTCCTCTTCCGCTCCCTTTGATTTCGAAGCTCCCTTTTTAAAATCTATTGTAGCTTTAAATGTTTTCTTGGCCCTGTCCTTTAAAACTCCTCTTGTTTCTATATTGCTTCGGCTTCTTCTTCCTCTCTGGTTCATCAAATAATTTATATCTTTTATTTCATCACCTCGCCCCAAATATATGGATTTTATTTGGGACTTGGATTCGGTACCGTTTAAATTATTTACATAATTAGTAATACTTGCTTTTCCTCCTATTTCCACAGAAATATAATTTACCTCTCCGTTATATCCTATGATCGACATATTAGAATCAAAATGGTTGGACTCTTCATTCATATTTTGAACCTTTATTATATTGATTTTAGCTCCATCCTTAGCATAAATTCTTGTGATACCATTATGGAAAGCTCTAACGTTCTTTTCTGTGTTATACTCCATGATTACCGTTATCTCACTGTCTTCTTCTCCGATTATTATATTATTATCAATCAAATTAGGATTTTTATTATCCATCATATGGTAAATTTTAATAGGATCTTTCAGCACTTCTCCTTTAGGCGCATGAATTAAAAGAGAACTGTTATAATGTTTCTTTGCAAAATTAACCAAATCCTCAGATACTCCGTAATCCTTTCCTTCATCTTTCAAAGGACAGAAAGATTCCATATTCTTTATTTCGGTTTTTATCTCTATATTTCCATGGGAAGTTGATTTCAAATAAGGATATTCATATTCCTTTATTTCGGGAATGATTAAATTATCCAAATATAATTCATTGACCTTCACCCATCTCCATGTTATAGACGGAAGTCTATTTACAGCATTTATATATTCAGCCATGAGTTCATCCTCCTATCCTATTGTTCCTTCTAATTCCAGCTTAATCAGATTATTCATCTCAACCGCATATTCCAGCGGAAGTTCTTTTGAAATCGGCTCCACGAATCCTCTTACTATCATCGCTCTTGCTTCTTCCTCGCTTAATCCCCTGCTCATAAGGTAAAAAATCGATTCATCGCTTATTCTTCCTATCTTTGCCTCATGACCTAAATCCACCTCATCATTTAATATATCCATAACAGGTATGGTATCGGATCTTGATATATTATCCAGCATCAAGGACTCACAAGACACCGTGGATTTGGAATGATGGGCCTCCTTATTTATCTTAATTACATCTCTATATATGGCTACTCCTCCACTCTTGGAAATGGATTTGGAGTTAACATTGGAATAAGTATGAGGAGCCGCATGAACGACTTTACATCCTGTATCAAGGTACTGACCCTTTCCGGCAAAAGTAATTCCTGTAAACTCACATTTTGCTCCTTCTCCTTTTAATACACTCATCGGATAAAGCATAGATACTTTCGAACCAAAAGAACCGGTAACCCATTCTATAGTTCCGTTTTTCTCAACTAAAGCACGCTTAGTATTTAAATTATACATATTCTTAGACCAATTTTCTATGGTACTGTACCTTAAAGTAGCTCCCTCTCCTATGAACAGCTCCACACAGCCGGCGTGAAGATTATTTACATTATATTTAGGTGCGGAACATCCTTCTATAAAATGAACCCGTGCACCTTTCTCCACTATTATCAGAGTATGTTCAAACTGTCCTATTCCCGGTGCATTCATCCTGAAATAAGATTGAAGAGGAATATCAACCTGTACTCCTTCTGGAACATATACGAAAGAACCTCCCGACCATACTGCCCCGTGAAGAGCGACAAATTTATGATCAGTCGGGGGAACACATTTCATGAAATGTGCCTTGACTATATCTTCATAATCTCTGACTGCAGTTTCCATATCGGTATATATTACTCCTTGTTTTACCAGCTCTTCTTTTATATTATGGTACACCACTTCAGAATCGTATTGAGCTCCCACTCCGGCAAGAGACTCCTTTTCCGCTTCAGGTATTCCAAGTAAATCAAAAGTACGTTTTATATCTTTCGGCACCTGATCCCAACTGCTTTTCATATCCGTATCAGGCCTTATATAAGTAACTATATTATCCATATCAAGGTCACTTAAATCCGGTCCCCAAGGAGGCAATTCCATATTGTTATATATCTCAAGAGATTTAAGTCTAAAATCTGTCATCCATTTAGGTTCATTCTTTTCTTTTGAAATCTCCCGCACAATTTTTTCCGTCAACCCGTTCTCTACCTTGTAACTGTACCTGACCTTATTTTTTATATCATAAATACCTCTGTCTATATCATCCACATATGTTTTCTTTTTAGTCTCCATCTATACAAACACCACCTCAAAGTTGATAAACTTCTTCTTTATATTTTTCATATCCGTTATTTTCGATATCCTTTGCAATACTCATATCTCCTGTTTTAATTATCTTTCCGTCTATCAAAACATGTACGTAATCCGGATGAAGATATTGCAATATCTTATTGTGATGAGTTATTATAATTATGGATTTTTCTCCATCGGCTAAAAGTTTAACTCCCTCCGATACTACCTTTACCGCATCTACATCAAGGCCAGAATCTGTCTCATCAAGGATGGAAAGCTTCGGTTCAAGTATAGCCATTTGAAGAATCTCATTTTTCTTCTTTTCCCCTCCGGAAAATCCTACGTTTAAATATCTCCTAGCATAAGATTTATCAATATCCAAAAGTCTCATGCTTTCCTCCAGCCTTTTTCTAAAGGTCAGTATTTTTAAAGGTTCTCCCGTTACGGCCATTTTTGCAGTTCTTAAAAAACTCTCTACAGTAACGCCGGCTACTTCCTCGGGATATTGAAATGACAAGAACATTCCTCTTTTTGCCCTTTCGTCTGTCTTTAGATCGTTTATCCTTTCTCCTTCAAAATAAATATCTCCTTTAGAAATTTTATATTTAGGATGGTTCATTAAAGTATTGGCAAGAGTGGATTTTCCTCCACCGTTAGGTCCCATTATTACATGAACTTCCCCTTTATTAATATCTAAATTAATCCCTTTAAGTATTTCCTTGCCATCAACTTCTACATGAAGATCTTTTATATTCAATAGTTTTTCCACTATTTTCTCATCTCCTTATATATATTATATCACCTTTTAACATCTATATCATACTATTTTAGTAGGAATTAGTCAACAGATAATCTCAATTTAGATAAAATCATCCCTATATATTTTATACCATCCCTATTATATTTACACTTATTTATTACAATTAAATCAAAATTAAATATAAATAAAAGACAAAAAATAATAAATAGGCAGCAAAGGGAAAACGCCCTGCTGCCTATTTATTACTATCCATATATATACCTTCTTCTGAGCAATTCCGAAATAAGTATTATTGAAATAATGTCTCTTGCTAATCTTCCTCTTCCATAATAAGGTCTCTGAATTCTATATCTTGAAGATCTTATTTTTCGTTCACCTGGATCTTCCTGCATTTCAGGACATTCCTGTATCATTTCTCTATATACTTCTTCTACCATATTATTCAATTGCTCATCTGTCAACTCTGTATCCGCTGAAATTATAGATAAGTTTTTGTTGATAACATCAATTACTTTGGGATATATCCTATAGTAAAGTTCCGGATATAATAGATTATCCATAAAACCCCCCCTTCCACATAATTCATTAACATTATATGTGGAAATAAGTTTTTTTGGAACTTGTACTATTCGGTCATTAAGTCTTTGAATTGAGATTTATACAATTCGGAGTATACTCCTCCTCTATCCAAAAGCTCCTGATGTCTGCCCCTCTCAATAATTCCCTGATTAGTTAAAACTACAATTTCATCTGCATTTTTTATAGTGGAAAGCCTATGAGCTATTATTAAGGTTGTTCTCCCATAAGACAATTTTTTCAGAGATTCTTGTATTGCAATTTCTGTTGCATTGTCTAAAGAGGAAGTAGCCTCATCCAATATCAATATAGGCGGATTTTTTAGGAATACTCTGGCTATGGATATTCTTTGTTTTTGACCACCGGACAATTTAATGCCCTTCTCTCCTATGTAGGTATCATAGTCTTCTGGTAAACTCATAATATAATCATGAATACTTGCATTTCGGGCAGCTTCAATTATTTCCTCTTCCGTTGCTTGAGGATTTCCATAAAGTATATTATCTTTTATAGTTCCTGTGAAAAGAAATACATCTTGCTGAACAAGTCCTATATTTTGTCTTAAAGATTTAAGTTTTATATTCTTTATATCTATATCATCTATTGTTATTTCTCCGCTATTGGTTTCATAAAACCTGGGTATAAGATGACATAAAGTTGTTTTTCCTGCCCCGGAAGGTCCTACAATAGCTATTGTTTCCCCCGGTTCTATTGTCAGATTTATATTGGAAAGAACGGTATTTTCTCCGTTTGTATAACTAAAAGATACGTTATTGAATCTAATTTTTCCCTTTACATTTTTTAAATCAACAGCTCCCTCTCTATCTACTATATCCGGTTTTATATCCATTATTTCCATAAACCTTTTAAACCCTGTCATTCCATCTTCGTATTGCTGAGTAAATTCAGTAAGCCTACGTATAGGCTGAAGAAAAAATCCTATAAATAAAATATATGCCACTAAATCTCCGATATTGATAATTCCTTTGTACACAAATATTCCGCCTAAACTTAGGGCCACAAGATTTAAAATATTCGAAACAAATATAATCCCTGATGAAAAATCCGCCATATATTTAAATGCAGATTCTCTTGAAATCTTAAACTTTTTGTTGCCTCCGTTAAACTTTTCCATTTCATACTGTTCGTTGGTAAAAGATTTAGCAACTCTGATTCCGGAAATGCTGTTTTCCAGCTGAGAATTTACATTGGCAATAGTCATTTTTACATCTTTAAAAGCATTTTCTAATTTTACTCTTTTCTTTATCGCAAACAATATCATAAACGGAACAAAGGCAAATATGACTAAAGTCAGCCTCCACTCAATTCCAAATAAGATAATAAAAGATCCTACTATCATTATAAAAGAAATAAATATATCTTCCGGACCGTGATGAGCCAATTCGGAAATCTCTCTCAAATCATTTATCATTCTTGACATAATATGTCCCGTTTTATTATTATCAAAATAGCTAAAAGATAAAGTTTGCAAATGAGCAAATAAATCCCTTCTCATATCATACTCTATTCTTACACCCACAACATGTCCCCAGTAAGTAACCACATAATTGCATATATATCTTAAAATATATAAAAGGAACAATACAATTGACCATTTGTATAGCAAATGCATCTTCCCGTTAGGAATAATATCGTTGATAAAGTTTCTTGAAACTATGGGGAAAACCAAGTCCAATGCAGAAATAATAAAGGCACATAACATATCTATAAAGAATAGCTTTCTATGAGGCTTATAATAAGAAATAAACTTTTTTATCAATCTAGCAATCACCTCTTCCCTGAATTCAATAAGACACTTTAATATTTAGCCACACGAATATTATATAATTAGTCAAAGTTTTTTTCAACATTGAAAATGAAAAAGAAAACAGCTTCTTTTTCGTATAATCAGAAGCTGCTTTCCTAATATCCTATTTTATTCCCAAAACATTTATGCCATGAATTTGAATGGCCTTAGGTCCCGAAAAATTGTTTTCCTTTTCTATTTCTTTAGACAAAGTTAAATTCTTTTCGACCTCTATAATATTACCGGAAATTGAGCCTCCCGTTACAGGAACAGTATTTTCCCCATCAAAATAAAATCCGAGTCTTATTTCTCCCCCAAAATCTCCTGTCAATCCGTCCATTTGGAAATCAGAAAAACTTATAAGCTCCAAATAGGGCTCTTTTTTCATTTCATCAACAGATTTACTTCCGCCGGCAAAGAATACATTCCCGATATTACCTGTAGGTTCGGCATTAAGATAATAAGAGTGTCTGACATCTCCCCAATATCTTAAAAGCACTCCGTCTTTTATTATATCAATCTTCTCTAACTTAAATCCATCTTCATCGTAGGGAGTACTTTCTGTAGAATTTTCCATAAACGGATTCAATGACATATTAATTAAATCTCCCTTTACTTCATTGCCTTGAACTTTACTTCCCTTTTTAAATGTTGATATACCATCGTATACTCCCTTGGCATTTGATTTCGAATAATAATATCCCAAAAATTCTTTAACCGATTTTCCTGTAAGTAAAATATTTTCTTTATTTAAACTGGGTGTAGGTAAAGCTTTTGCTCTGTCTTCAGATAAAAGCAACTGTTTTCTGATTTCCTCTCTAATCATTTTATCATCATAATCCGCGAATCTGATACTATTGTATAACTCTATTTCACCCTTATCCCCTTCCCAGCTTGTTACCACTTGAACCATACCTTTATATTGGCTGAATGAAACATCAAGACCTTTAGAATTTAAAATTCTCGTACATATCCTGTCTAAAAATAATTCCGAAGAATTTATAAAACCTTTTTCATATATATTTTCCTTATATAATGAATAAGACAATTTTTCTATCCAGTCCGAAATATTCCCCTCACAGAAATTACTTTTTGTTTTTGAAAATTTCTCCGCATTTCCTTCTGGTATGGGATAATATTCATTTTTAACAAAACCTGCGGAAAAAGAAGCATCATCTATACAGCTTTTTATTTCTTCCATGCTCATTGTGGGATGGATATTGATTATGGAAGAACCTCTGTATTTTTTGTTATCTTCTTCAAAATCCCTATATAGAGTCACTTTATAATGAAGTACATCTTTCCCTCTGTTCATTTGAATTTTGTCCTTTATAAAAAATACTTCCTTGGAAGAAATTTTATTTTCGACGATCTTCCATTCATTTATTTCTTTTGAACCTTCTAATATCCTCTTTATATTATCTATCATTATCCTAACCTCACTTTTGCTTTAATATATGGACCTCCGTCAGAAACTTTAACAAATTCCCTATATCCTTTGCCGCACATTCCTGTTCCGGAAAGTTCCACCTTATCGGACACCATTGAAATGGACTGAAGCAAATCGGGTACATATCCTGTAAGCACTATTGGAGAAACAATCTTTCCCGTAAATTTCCCATTCCTTATTTCTCTTCCGATAAGAACCATACATTGTATACCCCAATTTTTAGGATCTTCCATGCCGCTCATTCCCACATCTATAAGATATCCATAATCAATAGATGATACCATATCCTCAAGTTTAGAACTTCTCTTCTCAAAAAACGTATTAGTCATTCGGGCATATGCTTTTCTCTCAAAGGACTCTCTTTTGCCGTTTCCCGTAGGCTTAGTGCCCAATTTCAATGCTGAAAGCAAATCGGATATCCCCGTCTTTAATATTCCCTTGTCGATTATTGTTGTATCGCTTCCTATTACTCCTTCGTCATCAAATAAATAGGATGAAACCTCTACCGCACTTGCCGCTCCGTCGTGCATAGTAACTAATTCGGAGGCTACTGGTTTTTTGAGATATTCCACAGCCTTAGCCCTGTTCTTTACAAACATGTCCATTTCAACCCCGTGACCGAAAGCTTCATGAGCTATCAACCCCGAAATCTCAGGAGTACATATTACATCATATTCTCCCGGTTGTACTTTTTCACTATCTAAAAGCTCAATTGTTTCATCAATCAAACCTTTGACTCCTTCATTCATTTCGTTAAGTATTTCCACTCCTTTAAGTCCCGAATATCCTTTGTAGTCAAATTTAGTATTTCCATTTCTTCTTACAATGGCTACAAGTTGTCCGTTAGTCCATATATAAGACTGAGCCAGCTTTTTATTGCGGGATAAAAATATTTTTGAAACATGAACTTCTTCATAGCTGACCCTGCAGTCCACCAATTCATCAGAATATTTAAACCCTTCATCCTTTATTCTCTGCAGTCTTTCCACTTTTTCTCTTGAACTCATTTTTTCCGGTAAAATTTCAACTTCTCCCAAAAAACTCTTTTCCGCATTTTCTTCCTGTATTAAGGGATACTCCATAAACTCCAAAGAAGAAGATTTCAGCTTATTCAAATCTTCCTTAGAAATTCCCCTTATTTTCTCAACTATTGGCGATAAATCTTCCGGCAATTCATTAAACGAGTATTCGGAATAGTTGATTCCATTAAATACCCTTATTACAAATCCTCTTTCTGTCCACATGGAATCCCCTATATCTACCCCTGTTTTCTTTACGGAATATGTCTTTCCCTTTACATCTGTCCCAAGAATAGATACATATTTGTAATCCTTCAAAAGCATATCCAACAATTCTTCTAACTTAGTCTTCTTATCTGTTAAAAATTCAGACATTTTAACTTTTTCCATGTTAACACCTCCCGTTATTAACGTAAAATATGTTATAAATCATAAGATCTTATATCTGCATCCATTAGGGATATTAAAAAATAACCCACCATAAATATAGATGAAATAATTCCCGTATCATTTATAAGAAGTGATATAGCTCCGATTACCATAAATATTAAATATTCCTTATATACATCGGGCCTTATATCCTTAATACGGTTTATTTGAATATTATCCTTAAACAAGCTCCTTACAGATAATACTTGACTTACTGCCACTATACACCAAGGAGGAGTAATGGTAAACCAAATCAATTCCTTCAATTTCAATTTAACCATATCCCAAAGTTCTTTACTGCCCAAAAACTCTATTCTATATAATAAATCTCCTGCGTGACTTCTGTCAAAACTGTGTAAATCCAAATATACATTAATAAACATAATCAAAAATCCTACAATAAATAACCCTAAGATACTCTTCCATGTAAGGTTTCTTTCAAATATCTCTTCATATATCATTATTAAAAACAAAATTATGCTGGCTAAAAAGCCTCCGGTATTGGCACCAACTCTTGAAGATAAAGCAATTATGTTTAAAGAAAAATATAAAATCAGAAGTATATTCTTATAAAGCTTATCTTTAATCATATTCTTTACCGAGAAATAACTGATGATAGAACAAGCTAAAAGCACTCCCATTGCACCATTATTAAATCCATAGTATCTAAAACCGAAAACTATATTGTTAAACCCTACAAAAGAATTATATATAACCTCAGGAAAGAAAATTATACCCAGCACCATAAATAAATATGTAACCGTAGAAAAAAAGAATGCCGTGTTCATTTTTCTTTGCCTGAAAAAATATGATATGGGATAACTAATCATCAGTACTAAAAGGATATATACAATCGGATATCCCTGCATATTAAAAAAACCTAAGAGAAATGAAACAAAAATAATTACCGCAATAAAATCAAAATAAAGGGCAGCATTCTTATATTTATCATATCTCCTTTTTACTATAAAATAAGCAAAATAGCAAAATGTATAATATATAATCCCATGAAAGAAATAAGTACTCCATAGTTGCCCCATTGTATTATCAAATACCTTTTTTACAGCAGCCATAGGCTGTTTTTCAACAGGAGATATATTAAAACTCTTTCCTATAGCAGTCTTACTTTCTAATCCGTAAATGGACAACACATGAGGGAAAATATCCAACAGAGTGACTATTCCTTCTCTTTTCGTTGATAAACTTGTCAATATGCCATTTTCTCCGCCTTCAGATTTATATATTATTAAAGAGAGCCACTTGTTTAACATCCCTTTCATATTATCTGCTACATTTCTTGAAACCAATATTACATTTAAATCCTTATATTCATTTAAATACGACTTCAATATTTCAATTCCGTCATTTTCCTCATATATGTCATAATCCATTATTAAAATATTTTCTTTTTTTAATATATTATTCGTTTTATCTACAAGCCAATCTAAATCATAATTTATATATGTTTCCCCGGATTCAATATTTCCTTTTTTATCACAAGCAATTAATGATGAAGGACCATTGCCAATATAACCTATCCCTTGATTTTTCAATTTTTCTCCAAAAAAATCAACTTCCGAAACAAAATTTGAATACTTATCATTTAACGACTTTACTATCCTATCATAACCCATTACTTTAATGCTTCCATCCCTATTTTTATGCAATCCTTTAAAATTACTTTCATCTATTCCCACTTTTCTTCCTGTTGCTACGCTCAAAGAAAAACTTACAGGATTATATGGAGTTACAGTTTTGGTATTTATAAGACCTCCCGCATAATTTTCTCCCATTATTTTTTCTCCCGCTTCCATAGGCATCTGGTCTACAACTATAAAAATGGTTTTTTCGTAACCTTGAGAATAGCCGCAGGAATTTATTACAGTAAGTATTAAAAAAATTAGAATCAAAGTTTTTTTCATATAATTAACACCCTTTAATAAATAATATAGCTTAATATACTGAATATCCCTAATACAATAGCAAAAATACCTATGAACACCGTATATTTATAATACCCGTCTTTTTCAACCTTATCTTTTTTCTGAACTTGCATTCCTCCATCACTTCTTTTTAAACTATACCTGTTCCGAAATATCATATAAAAGCCTAATATTAATAATAAGATCCCTCCTACTAACATATAAACACCTCTTTATAGATAGATTATCCCATTTATAGTATAGAACAATTATTTAACTTTGTCGATATAACAATTCCCTTAAATAAGGTAATTTAAAATATTTTCTTACCTGTTACATATTCTATAAAAATTACAGTGTTGATAGCAATCTTTATTTCTGCTATATTTTTCTATTTCATCGTTTCCAGAAACAAAATGAATAAAATCCTTTATCTTACCCATATTTTCTTTTAAAGCATTCTCCGATACATCTATATCTTCAAATTCTCCCGATTCCAGTAAAAAGAGCTTTGCTCTTATTACTTCTATATTGTAAATATCGTGAAGGGCCTTGGCATATAATTGAAGCTGAGGCCTATATCTGTCAATCAGAGATATTTTATCTTCTGTCCTGTTCGTTTTAAAATCCCATATTTCCCCCTTACCTCCTATAATATTTATCCTATCGATAATTCCATATATAAAGTTATTCTCCATATTATAATAAAATCTCTTTTCTCTATAAATTTTATCATATTCTTCATTATAATATTTTAAATAATTATCTATATACGGATATAATTCATTAAAAACATTCTTAGACATCCCCACTCCGTAATATTCAGCTATATTACCTATTAATTCGTCGATATCCTTATTCTTTGAATATAATTCACAAAACTTATGGACGATTTCTCCCCTTAACGTAGGACTAATAATGTGCCCGTTTCCCGAATTAATATTGAAATTTCTGTTATTCAGCGGTAATTTTCTGTAATAACTCATATAAAACTTTCTTTTGCATTCCCTGAAGCTTAAATATTGAGAAACAGAATAATAATTGAAAACTCTTTTATCCGAATCCTGAGGAGAAATATAAATATTATCCTGGTTGAGACTTTTCTTTTCAATCACTTCTTCTTCATTCTGATTTTCGTCATTTGTCTCAACAGAACCGTATTTATCATATTGTACTAAATTTAGAAATTCACTAAGAAATCTTTTAAATCCCTCGTTTTTCCCCTGCATCCCCAATATGAGCTTTTTTTCTCCCCGCGTCAGGGCTACATATAATATTCTCTTATTTTCCTCTTCTTCTTTTTTTCTCTCCACCTTTTTCAAATGATCATAAAAAGGTGAAACTTCTTCGTCTTTAATCCCTATTCCATATCTTTTATCAAATAAAATTTTTGAACTATCTTCCATAAACTTTTTAGCCAGCTGCGGAATGACTACCACCTTAAATTCCAACCCTTTTGATTTATGTATGGTAAGCAGTTTAACTTCATTTTCTTCCTGAGATCGAATTTGAGCTTGGGATTCATCCATTCCTCTTTCTTTTAAGTAATCAATATAATCTATAAAATCCTCTAAAGTTCCTTCTTCTTTTTCATAAAATTTCCTCGACATTTCAATAAATTTATATATATTTCCTACTCTTTGTTCTCCCCCTCTTAAAAATTTTAACCCTTCTGCATAATAAGTACTTTTCACTATATCTTCTACCAGAAGATTCAGTTGTACTAAATTTTTCTTTCTAATAAAAGATGACAGAGTACTATAAGCATAATTAATCTTTTCCCTTTCGTCAAAAGAAATATTATTCAAACCATCCTTCATGGCATCTAAAATGGACTTTTTGCCTTGCCTTAAAAGCCAATATATACTTTCATCAGATAAACCAAACATTGGGCTTCTTAGCACTCCTGTTAAAGAAATATTATCAAAAGGATTGCTTATTCCTTTGATACAGTTCATCAGATCAATTATTTCCTTCTGTTTGAAGAATCCTTTACCTCCCAAATTATAGTATGGTATGCCATATTCTCTCAAGGCTTCTTCATATATGTAATCGTCTGTAGTACTTCTGAAAAGTACGGCAAAGTCTCCGTAAGTATATTTTCCGCTTTTAACCAATTCCTTTATTCTTTTACTTATAATTCTGCTTTCATATACTTTATTATAATAGGAATCCGACTCTCCCAACGGGATTTCCAAATCTTCACATTCAAGAATTTCTACATCTACTTGATTTTCAGATATATGGGTAAAATTTAGTTCATTATATTTATCTCCCATAATATTTTTGAACATCTCATTTATAAATTTCAAAATCGTATTCACAGTTCTGTAATTTTCTTTTAATACAATAGGCTCAATCTCCGATACTCTTTTTATATCTTCCATTGCATCATAAAATACCTGAACGTCAGCTCCCCTGAATCCATATATGGACTGTTTGGGGTCTCCTACTATAAATAAATTTTGTCTGTCCAAATCGGATTTCTCAGTAGCTAATTTGTATATGATATTTTTCTGAAGTTCATTGACATCCTGAAATTCGTCTACCATAATATATTTATATTTATTTTGATATTTTCTAAGTATGGTTTCCTTGTTAAGGAGGTTTAAAGCCTCTATTTGAAGGTCTTCATAATCAAGAACGCCTTCTTCCTTTTTTCTGCCGGAATATCTGTTGTCTATATCAATTAAACAATCCAGTACAATTTCATAAAGCCATCTTCTGTCCTTTTCTTTTATCATTACTGCTTTGTCCACATTATCCTTCAGCCTTTCGATCCTTTCCTCTTCACCCTTCATATTTCCTATAAATTCTTTAAGATATATCAAAGCATCCGCAATATTTTCGTTTTCCCTTGAAGACTTAAAATTATTCCATACTTCATCATTTTTTAGCTTGGCATATTTGGAATTAGCTCTTCCCTTTTCTATAAGATACAAAAAATCATCCTTAATCTTCTCAATCAAATTTTTGTCCAATGATATTTCGTCAATATTCCTCAAAGTAATTTCCCTTAAATCCTTAAAAGTCATACCGGCATTTCGAACTTCATTATAAATTTTTATAAGAATTTCTGCAATTTCATTAATATTATAGACATTGAATTCTGAGATAAACCTATATACCCTATCATCTTTTTCTACATTTTCTATAAGATAACCGTATACGGTTTCATATAAAAGCCTGTCCTGTCCCTCTTCGTCCAAAATTTCAAAGGAAGGATCAACGGCAGCTTCTACCGGATTCTCCCTCAGCATCTTTGAGCATAAACCATGGATTGTAGATATACTTCCCCTTTCCAAGTCTCTGTACAGCCTCCTCCATTTTTCGCCTTGAGAAAATCTCTCTTTAATCAGCCCCCTTATTCTTTCTTTCATCTCTCCGGCTGCTTTTTTGGTAAATGTAATAGCAAGGATAGATTCTATTTCTTTTCCCTCTTCCAGATCTCCATTCTCAAGTATATAAACATATCTTTCGGTAAGAACTTTGGTCTTCCCTGAACCAGCCCCTGCATTTACGGAGACATTTCTGCCTATGGTTTCCACCGCTTTCTTCTGAGCTTCATTCAAGCCCATTTTTTCACCTTCTCTCAATATCTGCATATTTCCCTGTATGGACAGTAATCATCACATTCCCTTGGATTTATAGAAAAATCCCCTTCCTCCATATTATTTAAATAATTATTCATATTTTCAATTTCCGTATTCATAATACTTGTCCACTCTTCCGGTTTTAAAATTCCACTCCTCCTTTTCGGACCAAATAATTTTCTCCCCTCTTCCTTAACTATTTGAAATCTCACGTTTCCATTGGATATAATTATATAAGCTCCCGCCACAATATTTTTGTTTTTCTGACTCATAATATAAACGGGTAATTGAAAAGAAATGCCTTTCGTTATATCATCAATATTTCTAATTCCATAAGAGCTGGTCTTATAATCGTATATGACATACTTTTCATCTCCGTAAAATTTATCCAGCCTATCTATTTTCCCCATTATATTGATTGTTCTGTCTTTTAAATTCAAAGGAAAATCATAATCCTTACCAAATTCCACTTCAAAATCATAAGGAAGAAGCTTTTCCCCTCCCTGAACAATTCTTTTCAAATCCGAATCGATCAATTTAATAATAGAGTCAGCAATGGAATTTATTCTGATCTGCCAAACTTTATTTATATTTTTAACTCCGTTACTTTTTAAAATACTTACAACTCTTTTTTCTATCTCCGATGGAATACTGTTCATGTCAAATGCCTTTTCTCCCGATACATGTTTCTCAAAATCCTTTTTATGGGAAATATAATATTCCTTCAATACCTGATGAAAAATATTCCCCTTGTCCAATGGGGTAAATTCTTTTATATCCCTTTCCATTCCCTGAATATTTAAAATATAGTCCATCAGAAATCTATAAGGGCATTTTCCATAGGTTTCAAAAAAGGTAACGGAATACTTTTTATTTCTGAGAAATCCCTCAATATCATTTTGGATTTCATTACTATCGATAAAACCATTGTATTCATTAAATTTACCTTTCTCCCTTTCAATTTCACATTTTATATTCTTTCCGATTCTTCCTTCATCAGCCGTACATCCTCCAAAGGGCAGTTCAAATAAATAATTCATATCTACAGAAATTATATTTATTTTTTCTTCTATTTTGTCTCCTTTAAATAAATTCAAAAATTCATCCAAAAATATGGATGGAATACTCCCTTCATCTTCCGAACTTTCACAATAGCTTAAATACAGTCTTTCTCTGCATCTTGTAATCCCAAGTACAAATAAAAAGCCTTCCTTGTCCATTTTCTCATTATAATTTTTAACATCTATTCCTATATCTTTTAAATTCCAATAATTTTCCTCGGAAAAGAAAAAATTTTCATCTCTTAAATCGGGATAATTTTCTTGGGAAAGGCCGGCCATAAATACCGTATTATAATCAGTTCCTTCTAAAGTCAGCGGAGTAAGTATATTTATCCCATCCTTATCTCCAATAGTTTCAACTATGTTTTCATCGTCTAAATAATTTTTGAATATCCGAAAAAATTTTTCAAAAGAAATGTTCTCATAAACCATGGGGATATTCTCTTTCATTTTCATAAGAATATCTGCCATTTTCGAATAGGAAATAAAATCTCTGTAGAATATATCATAATCTCCCGTTTCATTATAAATATCAAGTATTTTTTCTTCTAATCCATATTTTTCTATTATCTCCATGACAGAACATATCATTTCATCTATATTTCCCTGATCAGGAATGGAATCTGCCTCTTTTCTCATCCCAATTATGGCTTCATATAAAATCCCTATCTCCTTGAAGTTGTCCTTCATATCATCTCTACCTTTTTTGATAAAATCGGAAAATATATTTTTTTCTTCTTCAATGGCCAAAATCAAATCGTCAATATCTTTAAATTTAAATTTTCTTAACAAAAATTCTCCTTTGCTTCCTTCTTCCGCAAGATTAAAATAATAACTTTTTATTCTGTTGATGATGCTTTTTCTGTCAAATTTATTTATCTTTAAAATAAGTATATTAAGAATATCCCTTATTAGAGGAATTTCGGAAAGCTTTCTTTCTTCATTAATTGAAAATTTGATTTTTTCCTCTTTAAATACCTTAAAAACCACATTTAAATATTCATTTGAACACAATATCAATCCTATGTCATTCAATTTTATTCCTTTATCAGCCGTTTTTTTGATTTCATAAGCGATTCTTTTTATCTCAGCATAGTTGTCGGAAGCTTTAATCAGTTTTATATTATCGTTTTTAACAAAGATTTCTCTTTCTTCCCCAAATAACTTATTTCCTATAATTTCAAAATGATTTCTTTCTTTATAATCCTTAAAATCTGTGATAAATCCTATGCTTTCCAAATCCTCTACGGTTTTTCCGACCGTGTTATAATATCTGTCAGTTTTAAACGGCATATTTATATATATGTCCAGGTTCACTTCCGTCATCAATTTAAGTATTTGAAATTCCTGAGGCCTGAAATCAAAAAATTGATCTATTATTATAAAGTCTAAATTTTCAAAGATTCCTTTAGCCTTATTTTCGTCTTCCAATAAATTAAAAAAAGTTTCTTCTCTGTCTGCAATATTTTTTTTATTTAAAAAACGTTCATATTCCTGATATATAAGCCCTATTTCCTTATAATATTGAGTATCCGGGCATCTCTTTAAAAAATCTTCCGGAGAAATTAAGGACTGTTTAATCTTTCCTATTATTTTCGAAATATCGTTTATAAATCCCTTGGTAAAGGCAATATCATCATAATAATTGATTTTTCCCTCATTCTTTAATTCCTTCATTATATTATTTAATATGGATTTTTTTATCTCCGAATCAATATATTTTTTATTTTTTAAATTCATCATATTATTTGCAATGTCATCAAATGTAATTATATTTATATCAAATCCTCCGGGCATTCCTTCAAGAAACATCTTTCTGTATTCAAAAATTAGATTTCCGCTGGGAAGTATATAGTAGAACCTATCCCCTTTATTTTCTCTTATATATCTCCTTCCCTTTTTAAGTAATTCATCTTTCATAACATTGTTCAACTCACTAAAATATACAACCCTCTTTGGCATACTCACACACCTCATCAATCCAATTCTTTCACTAAAATTTACTCTTCAGAAAAAATCCTATCTGTCATATGATAAGATATCTCTGGTTTTTCTGTTTATATCTTCTATATTAACTTCATTTATCCTTTCATCATTAACATATTTTTCTTTTAGCTTTAAAATTCTATATAATTTTTTATCAATATCTTCTTCTTTAATATCCCCCGATTCTACTGCTTCTTTTATTGTGTCAAGTACTTTATGTTCATTTTCATATCCATGACATACAAGTATTATGTCGCTTCCCGCTTTCAAAGATTTTACAGAAGCTTCCCCTATATCATAATTATTCATCACTGCACCCATAGTCATGTCATCGGTAATTATAACTCCCCTGTAATTAAGCTTTTCTCTTAATATATCGTTTATTATGGTATATGAAAAGCTTGCAGGATTCTCCCCATCAATTTTAGGGAATAAAATATGAGCTATCATTATCCCGTCAACTCCCTCTTCAATAGATTTCTTGAAAGGAAGCAACTCAAAATTATCTATTTCTTCAAAAGTTTTATCTACTACGGGAAGTTTTTTATGGGAATCAACTTTTGTGTCTCCATGTCCTGGGAAATGTTTCACTACGGATATGACGCCTGTGGATTTAATTCCACTCATTACTTGTGCTCCTTGTTCTATGACTATCTTGGGATTATCTCCAAATGATCTGTCTCCAATAACAGGATTCTTATAATTAGAATTTATATCCATTACAGGAGCAAAATCTATATTAAAACCTAAACCTTTAACTCTTGTTCCCAAGGCTTCTCCTATTCTAAAGGAATAATCTTTATCATTTTTATTCCCTACTTCCTCCATAGAAGGAATCTTGACAAACTCTTTGGAAAGTCTGGTCACTCTTCCCCCTTCTTCATCTAACCCTAAGAATAAAGGTATATTTTCCCTGTTTAAATCCTTTAAATTATTAAGTAATTCTAAGGTTTGGTCTGCGCTCTTTATATTGCCGGAAAATAAAATAATGCCTCCTGCATGTCGGCTTTCTATCATTTCCTTTATATTTTCATCAGCCTTTTCTCCTTCAATTCCTATCATAACAAGTTGACCGATTTTTTCTTCAATAGTCAT
>ENA-UOOE01000941-UOOE01000941.1-fermentation-metagenome-genome-assembly--contig:-NODE-941-length-26185-cov-29.185457_pt1 | contig 26185 bp, 25 predicted proteins | sample MGYA00245776_ERZ724021 | MGnify/ENA primary metagenome ERZ724021 (study PRJEB28704, sample SAMN03018321) | fermentation metagenome | biome: anthropogenic terrestrial biome; feature: soil; material... | reverse complement strand
CCCCAACTTAGTTAGCCCAAATATCAATGCAGCTATTAGCATTTCGGTATACACCAATGTAAGTCCGGGGTGCAATCGTTCTTAATACCCCAACCTTGCCTAATTTCTCGCTATACTTACGTGAAACACACAGCTCTGAGGCCCGCTCCTAACGTTGGGGCCGCAGGGCAGGCTTAATTATACTTGCAACTAAACTACTGCTATCAGCAGATGGAAAGAGGATTTTACATGAAATGGCCTAATAATAAATTATTGATTATTATATCCCTGGCCTTATTATTGAGTGGCTGCAATATACAGATCAATGATACGGCTCCGGTAGCCGAAAATCAGACCAATAACACGGTTTCAGAGCAGCCGGTGAGCAGCGAAACCAGGATTCATTACCTTGATGTGGGTCAGGGCGATGCAGTGCTGGTGCAATCGGCCGGCCAGAATATGCTTATAGATGCCGGTGATAATAGCCATGGACAACAGGTGGTAGATTATCTTGAAGCAATGGGAGTAGAACAGCTTGATATAATTGTGGGCACCCATCCGCATGCAGACCATATCGGAGGTATGGATACCGTCCTGCAGGCATTTCCGGTCAAAGCTGTATATATGCCGCGTATTAGTCATACCTCTGCAAGCTTCAGGGATGTATTAAATGCTATTGAAGAGCAGAACTTAAAAATCAACACTGCCCGGGCCGGAACCATCTTGCCCTTAACCGGTGTAAAAGCGGAGATTCTGGCTCCGGTCAAAGATAATTATGAAGACTTGAACAACTATAGCGCCGTAATTAGAATCGTATGTGGAAAAAGGGCATTTCTCTTTATGGGAGACGCGGAAAAAGAAGCAGAAGCAGATTTATTGGCAACAGGCACTGATTTAAAGGCAGATGTTCTTAAAGTAGGACATCATGGCAGTAACTCCAGTACCAGTGAACCGTTTTTAAGCTCAGTCAAGCCACAATACGCCATAATAATGCTTGGCGCAGATAACCCTTATGGTCATCCTCATACTGAGACCTTAAAACGTTTAAACCGGAGCGGCATTAAAATTCTGCGGACCGATCTGAACGGAACTATAATTATCACCACCGATGGTAATTCATTGCAAATTGAAACCGACAGATGAGTAATATCTTTATGTTCAAGGTAATAGGGAGGTGCAGAGATTTGACCAAAGGAGTAATCGATCGCTTTGAAGGCGAATATGCCATAATTGAAATTGAAGGTGAAACGAAGATTATAAGCATTAGTTGCATTCCCCCGGAAGCTCGTGAAGGTGACGTACTGGTACTGGAAGGGAATGCCTGGAAGGTAGATCATAATGCAACCGTCAGCTTAAAGAAACAAATTGAAGCCCGGGTGGATCGACTTTGGAAAGACTAGAGGGCATGACTGATCAGAGCAATTCCCGCTATCCTATACCTCCGGTTATTCCTGTCACTGGTCCCGGCACACTTAACACCCCACCCCCCGTGATTGCTAAGGTCATGCTTAGGAAGCTGAGGCCTGCACTAAATATTTTTAATTAAAGGCAGGATAATGCAGGCGGATAGCCAATAAAATACAATATTGATTGAAAACACCTGAAAATACATACCATCCTGCTGATAGAATAGTATAGGGGGACTAATTTAAGTGGAGGATTATATTGATGGGAAAAAATGATAGCAAAGAAAGATCAGCCCCGGACGAAATCTATAATTTTCTGCGCATTGCCATATTAGAAGAAAAATTGCATCCTGGTGATCGTTTAGTAGAAAGAAAAATTGCCCAGGAACTTAATGTGAGTCGTACACCTATCAGAGAAGCTATCAGGAAACTGGAACATGAGGGTCTGGTCGAACATCAGCCCAATTGCGGGGTAGTCGTCACATCGTTAAAACCCAGGGATGTTTGGGAACTATATAGCATAAGGGCTGTGCTGGAAGGACTGTCGGCCCGTCTGGCATCCCAGAGAATTATTCCCGAGGAAATAACAGAATTAGAGACTACTCTGAGTAAAATGGAACAGGCGCTCGATAAAGACGATAAAGACGATAAGGAGGATTTGGAGTTACTGCATAAACTATTACATCGTCAGATTGTGATTGCGGCTCACAGCCCTCGCCTTGAACAAATGGTTTTTAAACTAACTGATTACCTGACCTTGTTTACCAGAATGGGGTATAGTACTCCTGGCCGCCGCCGGGCAGCCAGTGATGAACATAGAGCCCTGGTTGAAATGATTAAAAAGGGATGCCTGGAAGAAGCGGAGAAAATAGCCCGGAAACATAATGAAAGATCATGCGAAGCGTATTTTATTCATTGGGCTCTGTCCAGGCAGGATCCAGTTATATGATTTGGTATACCTAAAATAGCGCTAACGCCTTGCTTTGTTAATTAAAAGGATGATACGACAGAAAATGTTTATAGGGGTTATATCAACAATTCATGACGATAGTGTTGCATCCTTGTATTATCGGTATTATAGTGAAAATAGAATAATAATACCAAGATAGAGAGAGATTAAGCAAAATGGAGGAGTAGTATGGACGCAATATCACCAAATTGTGAACCACAGGAGAGTGTTGGCCGCAATGAGGTATACCACTATTTGCGCAACGCCATTCTGGAAGAAAGATTAAAGCCGGGACAACGCATTATTGAGCGCAAGGTGGCAGATAAACTTAGTGTGAGCAGGACTCCGGTAAGGGAAGCCATTAGAAAGCTGGAACAGGAAGGCCTGGTTAATTATGTGCCTAACCGGGGCGCAATCGTAGCATCTCTCAGTGCGACTGATGTGTGGGAAATATATACGATAAGATCGGTACTGGAAGGTTTAGCCGTGCGATTAGCGGCTCAGCATCTAAACTCTGCCGATATGGCGGAAATTGAGGAACTAATGAGCCAGATGGAACAGGCCTTGAATGAAGGCGATTATCCTAAGCTTGATAAAATTCACAATGCTTTTCATCGCAGAATTATTGCGGCCGCCCGCAGTCCCAAATTGGAGGAAATGGTTTTAAAACAGGCAGATTATGTAGCGATGTTTACCCGATTGGGCTACAACGCACCAGGCCGCCGATGGGAAGCACGTGATGAACACCGGCAAATGTGCCGGGCCTTAAAAAAACGGGATGTTGATGAAGCCGAAAGAATTGCCCGCCGGCATATTGAAAGATCATGCGAGGCCTATTTTATCCAGAAAGCATTGATGGAAAAGTAAATAAGTAATAAGACTGATAAAGAGAGGGGAGTTCTCATGACTGAGAGTTCCCTTCTCTTTTCTTTGTGTGCGCCCAATCTGCATGGTATCTTAAAAATACAGTAATAATCAAAATAGTATGAAATAAATGCAAGAAAACTATTGAAATGTATACCATTTAGCATTATACTGAAACTACAAACAGCAAGGGAAAATAATGGAGTGCGTGTTTAACGCATATTGCTGAAAATTTTAAGCCAGATATCAATTAAAATACGTATACCAGAATATAGACAGCTATTTCCGGCTTTTCGATGGATGATGGTAGCAAGGGAGCGATTTCATGACGGAACAGCAGGCGGAAAAGTCCTTTAAGGTTATTGATGGTATGCCAGAGGATGCACACAAGGGCATTATACGTATTAGTAATGAACTGATGCAGAAATTACAGGTTGAAACCGGAGAACCTGTTGCAATTCAGGGTAAGAGAAAAACGGTAGCCCGGGCGATGCCTGCATTTTCCGATTTTTGTCTGCCTGATCAGGTGCAGATGGATGGAGTTACCAGGGAAAACGCCGGTGTTGCTTTAGGCGAAAAGGTAGCTGTAAAAGCTGTTTCTTTTGAGAAAGCCAGAAAAGTGGTCTTGGCTCCGTTTATAACCGGGTGGATACCAAGCGGAGACCTGGAAATATCTCATCTCAAACAAAAATTAACAGGCCTGGCCGTGATGGTAGATGACCATGTAAGCATTCCTCTCTTCAGCGGCAAACACGAAACCTTTACAGTTGAAGGAATATTGCCGCAGGGTATTGCTTTAATAAGCAAAGATACTTCGATCCTATTTAAAGGAAGCGACGGGAGCGGCAACATTCACGAGCAGGTTCGCTACGATGATGTAGGCGGCCTGGCTAATGAAGTCAGCCGCATCCGGGAAATTGTAGAATTACCTCTTAAATATCCACAGATGTTCAAATCTTTAGGCATAGAAGCACCTTCAGGAATTCTCCTTTATGGTCCGCCGGGGACTGGCAAGACCTTAATTGCCAGAGCAATCGCCGGCGAGACCAAAGCACATTTTATCCATGTCGACGGACCGGAGATTATGCATAAATATTATGGCGAAAGTGAAGCAAGATTGCGCCAGGTTTTTCAGGAAGCCAAGCAAAAGGCTCCCAGCATCATCTTTTTAGATGAAGTGGATGCCATTGCCCCACCCAGATCAGAAGTGCACGGGGATGTGGAAAAACGTGTGGTGGCACAATTGCTGGCGCTTATGGACGGCTTGGAAAGCCGTGGACATGTCATCGTGCTGGCTGCTTCCAATGTACCGGAAATGATAGACCCAGCCTTAAGACGCCCGGGCCGGTTTGATCGCGAAATTGCTATAAACGTACCTGATCACCGCGGGCGTCTGGACATTTTAAAAATACATACCAGAGGTATGACCATTGCTTCTGAAGTATCACTGGAACATTTGGCCCGTATTACCCATGGCTTTGTGGGGGCCGACCTGGAAGCATTATGCCGGGAAGCCGGCATGAATGCACTGAGACGCAATTTGCCTTATTTGGATCATGAAGATCAGGAAAATAACCTGAATTTACAAGTTGAAATGAACGATTTCATTAATGCCCTGGGAGAGGTTGAACCTTCGGCCATACGTTCTTTAGCCGTTGAAATGCCTCCCGCCGGTTGGAAGGAAATAGGCGGGATGCGCGCTATTAAAAAAAGGCTGCAGTCCATGGTGGAATGGCCGCTCCTGTATCCGGAATTATATACTCAATTTGGGGTTAATGCTCCCAAGGGAATTCTTCTTTCCGGACCTCCGGGAACCGGGAAAACTCTAGCCGCCAGAGCGGTGGCGGGTGCAAGTAAGGTCAATTTCCTGCCGGTCAGCAGTCCGCTTATATTTTCCCAGTGGGAGGGAGAAGCGGAAAAAGCCTTGCACAATATATTCAAAAAGGCCAAGCAAACTGCTCCTTGTATTCTACTTTTTGATGAACTGGATGCCATTGCACCTGCTCGCCGGCAAAATAGCAGTCAAGTTACTGCCCGTCTGGTCAGCCAATTTTTGATGGAACTGGATGGGATTGAAGGCCTTAAACAGGTGGTGGTTCTGGCTACGACCAACCGCATTGATATGATAGACCCGGCGCTGCTGCGCAGCGGCCGTTTCGATCTGGTGCTGGAATTCAACTTACCAAGCCTGGAAGAACGATTGCAGATATTGGAAGTTCATCTGCAGGACAAACCGTTGCGGGAGAATGTCGAGTTGTTGCCAATTGCACAGAAAACAGACGGACTCACCGGTTCGGATTTACGGGCACTTATAGAAAGAGCAGCCTACTTTGCTTTAGGTGAGATCATTGAAGGCACCATGTCGGAGGCATACATAAATCAAATTCATCTCGAGCGGGCACTTAACGAAGTGCTGAAAGAAAGAAAAGCTTATCAATTACCACGTAGAGTTAGTCTGTAAACGGCTTTGACACCGTTTAAGAATAGCATGCTATCATATATTCCCGTAACAAGAGAGGTGGTCAGTAAGAGCATTTACCAGTGGTCTTGGATGCAATTCGGTAAGAAAATATCGGTAACTAGAGAAGGGAGGAAGGCAGTATTATGAGTGAAAGCTTATTTATCGAACCCGGTTTACAACAAGTAACAGTCTGGGCTCGCGGTGTGCTGATGAATAAGGATGCACGTGATATTGTGGTTGGACTCACTGAAGCAGCAGCAAAAGAAGGCAAGCATGTTCAAGCCTGGGAGAATTATGTGGATCTGCCTGACCGGATATATGTACCGGTAAGGGCTTATGCCAAAATTAGTACCGACCCGATTGAAAGCCGTTATGTTTATGAGAACGATGCCCCTGATGTAGTCGTTCTGGTAGAAGAAACTATGGTTAAAGGTTTGGCGGTGCTGGATGGTATTAAACCAGGTGCGGTATTAGTAGTAAACAGCCGGAGAAGTCCGGAAGAAGTTAGGGGCTTCCTGGGCGATACCAGCGGACTGAGCGCCCTGGTAACAGTTGATGCCAATAGTATGTCCAAAGCGTTAATGACCTTGTCCGGCGCAGAAGGGGCCACCGATGCCACCGGAATCGGCGCCGGTATTTCAGCTCCTATCGCCGGTGCTGTAGTAAAGGCAACCGGCATCGTAAAAATCGATAATCTGGCAAATGTAGTTAAGAACCCGGATGCAATGAAACGGGGCTATAATGAATGTAAGATTATGAAACTGGAAAAAACTCAGCCTAAGAAAATTAAAAAGATAACTGCTCAGGAACGTCTGGAGCAATTACCTTTTGCCGGTACAGTTCCATCACCGCAGGTTGATAACCGGGGAATGGTAACCGGCAGCTGGAGAACGCAGAGACCAATTTTGGATGCTGAACAATGCACAGGGTGCGGAATATGTTGGATTTATTGTCCTGATGCATGTGTGACCAGGACTGATGACGGATTGGTAACATTTAACCTGGAATTCTGCAAAGGTTGCGCTCTTTGCTCAAGTGAATGCCCAACCAATGCAGTAACTATGGTCCCTGAACTTGATTTTAAAGATTAATAGAGCAGGAGGTGAAATTTAATGGGTAAAATTAAACGTATATCTGGTTGTGTAGCAGCAGCTCAAGCAGTAAGGTTAGCAGATGTTGATGTTATATCGTCTTATCCCATAAGACCATATACCGGTATTATGTCCGAACTGGCACGGATGATTGCCGATGGTGAATTGGATGCAGAGTTAGTTTATGCCGAAGGTGAGCATGCACAGTTAAGTGTAGTTTACGGCGCGTCCGCAGCTGGAGCCCGGGCTTATACAGGTAGTTCCGGTGTTGGTGTCACTTATGCCATGGAAGTTTATTCACCGTTATCCGGTGAGAGACTGCCGGTACAGATGGCAATTGGTGACCGTACTCTTGACCCTCCTGGAGACTTCGGTTCAGAGCATACTGATGCCGAATGTTGCCGTGACCAGGGTTGGATTCAAGGCTGGGCGTCTACTCAGCAGGAAGTTTTGGATATGGCCCTTATTTACTATCGCGTAGGTGAGGATCCCAGAGTAATGCTTCCACAGTATGCCTGCCAGGATGGTTACTACGTAACTCATATACTTGGCACAGTTGACATTCCTGATGAAGCTCAGGTCAAGGAATTCTTGCCGCCTTATAAGAATCACCATGTTCTCGATCCCAAGCACCCGCAGATCATCGGTGCCCAGATCGAACCGGAACAGGGTCCTCCCATGCAGTATCAGCGGCGTATGGCCATTGATAATATAAATCCTGTTTTGATTCAAGCTTATGACGAATTCGGCAAGATTTTTGGCCGCAAATATGATCCTTTCCTGGAAGAATATATGACTGAAGATGCCGACATAGTTATGTTTGGGCAGGGTGCTCATATGGAAACCGCCAAAGCAGTAGCCAAAAGACTGCGTAACCTGGGTGAAAAGGTTGGTGTAGTCAGACTTCGTGCCTTCAGGCCCTTCCCTTATGAAGAAATTGCCAAAAGAATGTCCAAATATAAAGCCATTGGAGTACTCGACAATTCAGCTCAATTTGGTATCTCCGGCGGAGCTGGAGTCTTACTCACCGAGCTGCGGACGGCCTTATATGATGTAGGTGACAAAGTCAAGACCGTAGGTTTTGTAGCCGGCCTGGGCGGTGAAGTCGTAACTCATGAGGAATTCCTGAGAATGTACAAGAAACTTGAGGATATAGTTAAGACCGGTAAAGTAGAAAAGACCCGCTATTGGGTTCCGTTTGAACTGTAATCGAAAGGAGGGAATTATAGTGAGTGAGTATGAGAAAATTACTTCAGTAAAAAATGCACCGGATAAAGAATACTATATGCCTGGTCATCGTACCTGTGCAGGCTGCGGACCTGCTTTATCCTATAGACTGGTAGCAAAGGCGGCCGGACCTAATACCATATTTATTGGACCTACCGGATGTATGTATGTGGCTAACACCAGTTACAGCTGTGGCCCCTGGGCAGTACCCTGGATACATGCCCAGATTACGAACGGCGGTGCAGTTGCCTCCGGTATTGAGACTGCCTATAAAACCATGATCCGCAAAGGTAAATATAAAGGCGAACAGCCCAATGTTGTAGTCATGGCTGGTGACGGAGGTTCAGTTGATATCGGCCTCCAGGCCTTGTCCGCTATGCTATATCGCGGACATAAAGTATTGTTTATATGTTATGATAACGAATCATATGCCAATACCGGTATACAGACTTCACCAACAACTCCGTATGGCGCTTGGACCACCTTTACTCCTGCCGGTCCGGTTATTCCTGAAGGCAAAAAATTGTTCCCCAAGGATAACCCCAAACTGGTTGCTCATGGACATCCGGCTCTTAAATATGTAGCCACCGCTTCCATCGGCTACCCGGTTGACCTTATGAACAAAGTTCGTAAAGGTTTGTCCATGGAGGGGCCGGCTTACCTGCAAATTCATGCTACCTGCCCCAAAGGCTGGCAGTTCCCGGCTGACCAGACCATCAAGATGGCGAAACTTGCCGTTCAGACTGGAATGTATCAGTTATATGAATACGAAAACGGAGAATACAAGCTTTCGTTAAATATCAAAGAACGTAAGCCGGTCTATGAATACATGAAACTGCAAGGTCGTTTCTCCCACCTCAAACCCGAACATTTTGAGAAAACGCAAGCTTTCATTGACGGACGTTGTGCGGAAGTAGGGATATCAGTACCAGTAACGACTGAATCCTAAGGGTATAAATAAGCAATAAAACCACGTAAACCAAAGTAGTTGAATCTTCCTGAATTCCCGCAGGGTTTATCCCCGCGGGAGTCCAGGGATTGATTCGGTAGGGTACTAACTGTAGTTGTCGTATGTTGTAATCCAAGGGAGGAGAAAACATGTCGATACCGGTTAATTTTTTAACGTGGATTTGTGCATTACTGCCTATTTTGGCCATCCTGATGTTGATGGTCTATTGTAAGTGGAGTGCATCAAAGGCAGGTTGTGTTGGTTGGTTTATCGCGCTGGTTGTTGCATTACTTGTTTTTAAAGACAATTTAAACAATCTTGCTTTTTCCAACGCGCGTGGTATGGTAATGGCGTTTTACGTGTTATACATAATCTGGGGGGCACTTTTCCTCTACCATGTAGTAGACGAAGTCGGAGGGATTGAAAGCATCGGAGCCACATTTGTAGAAATGACTCGGAATAGGATACTGCAATTACTAATGGTCGGATTTGCATTTGTTACTTTCCTGCAAGGGGTTGCAGGCTTTGGAGTCCCGGTCGCCGTAGGAGCACCGCTATTGGTAGGGCTTGGTTTTGATCCGGTTACGGCGGTGGCAGTGCCTCTGATCGGGCATTCCTGGTCAGTAACTTTTGGCGACATGGCTTCCTCGTTTGCCGCTTTGCAGGCCAGTACCGGATTGCCGGGTGAAGAGTTGGCGCCCTATACTGCCGCATTTACCGGCTTAGCCGGCATCTTTTGCGCTTTTTTTGCCATTCACTGTTTTGCTGGATTTAATGGCATAAAAAAAGGCTGGGGTGTTGCGTTAATAGTTGCCGGTTGTATGTCCGCAACCCAGTGGCTGGTAGCCCAGTGGCAACCTTCTCTGGCAACATTTTTAGCTGGTATTGTGGGTATGATAGTAGTGGCGGTTTTGACCCGTTTACCCAAATACCGTAAGGAGACTGCTGATGCCGAAGTGCTTGATTCTGAGACCCTGGCCGAAGCAGCAGCAGGAACGGAAGAGTTCAAGGGACGTACCTTCGTGAAAAAAATGCCTTTCAAACTGGCTTTTGCCGCATATTTCGCTTTGATCATCATCGTTGCCCTCCAAGAATTCGTACCCGGTCTGGAAGATACCATGAAACAGTATATCGTTCTAAAACTTAATTTCCCGCAGTATCAAACCGCGTATGGCTGGGTAACGGAGGCGGGCTGGTCTTCGAAGGTAAGTGTGGTTGGTCATGTCGGTGCGCTTCTGGTTTATGCCGGAATTGCAGGCATCATAGTTTATTCCATTACCGGACACTGGAAACCGGGAACCTTTAAAACGGTTATTGGCAAGGTGGCCAAGGATGGTACCGGGTCCAGTCTTGCTACTACCGCAATGGTATTAATGGCATTTATTATGGTGGAATCCGGAATGACTTATACCTTGGCCAAAGGCATATCGGTCGGGCTCGGAGCAATATACCCGGTATTTGCACCGCTGGTGGGAGTTCTGGGTGCCTTTATGACCGGAAGCAATACCAATTCCAATGTTATGTTCGGAGCATTTCAGGCCCAGGTTGCCAGTCTGCTGGGAGTCAGCACTTTAATAATGGCCTCGGTTCAGTCAGCCGGTGGTTCGATCGGAAGCATGCTGGCACCGGCCAAAGTTATAGTTGGAACTTCCACTGTTGGCTTAACTGGACGTGAAGGTGAAGTAATCGGTAAGACTCTTAAGTATTGCCTGATTCTGGGTGTAATTCTCGGTATCATCGCCTGGTTGCTTTTGTATGTGTTCCTTAAGACGGTCAAGTAGTGGAAAGGGGTGTTCATAAATGGCTGATAACGGTACCAAGGCACTCCGTTTAAAGGGAGCGGCGTTACTTCTGATGTTGCTGGCTCCGCCATTACTGCTCTATCCGGGAGCCAAAGGCAACACAGCCCTTGAGGTGATCGGATGGATAGTTTTGGTTGCGGCTATGATCATTCCGCTAAGAGTAAAATAGTTTAGGATTCATTTCCATCTAAAAAGAGCGGGCTTGCTTAATGCCTGCTCTTTTTAGATTCAAGGCCCTTTATGCCGCCCTTTCCGGGTAGCATAAAGGACCTTTCAGCACTATTTATTTAATATCATTTCCCAGCCGTTTTTGTCATCAACGGTATTTTTAATATTATATCCACAGGTATGGGCCAATCGACTAACGTTTTCGCGGGAAACGGCAGTGTTGCCCAGCACCTTAATCTCGGCCGCTCCTTTATCGATGACTTTCTTAGTACGTATTACCGGTAGCGGACAACTTAACCCTCTAACATCTACTATTTCCATAAATATAGCCCCCTTAATCCTCTTTCATTGTCCATCCAATCAGGGCAACAATGATTATTCCCGTTACACAGGCGATCTGCCCGTATATTCCTGGCCCTCCGGCTACGGCTGGTGCGCCGGCGGCGGCAGCTTTAGCCGCGGAAGAAGCCAGCACAAAGTTATGACTGAACGCTGCCCCCACGATCATGCCTAAAACAACTGATGCCGCATCCATGTCTCCTTCACCTGACATAACCAGTTGACGCAGCGGGCATCCCCCGAGTAGGGCAGCGGTAAGTCCTACCAAATAGAGACCGAGAAAATTCCATATATGTATAGAATGAGCTATCGGCTGACCAGTGAATCCCGGTTTAAAAAACCCGAAAATCATATTTAATACCAGGGCACCGATAAAAACTCCGATAAATCCAAGCAGAAGAGTATAATCCTTAATCAATATTAAGTCTCTGATACCACCGCTAAAGCAAAGACGGACCCGCTGAGACATCAGTCCAACCAGGACACCGGCACCGAGACTAATTATAACCGGAGCCGCCATAGAACCAGGGCCGGTAGTGCTGAAAAACAGGGGACCACCGGCTTCAGGATTAAATACGGTACCCTTTATAAGCAGCAACAAGAAAAACAACATTACAGCCGGTAATATGAAACCGCCCAATTTGGAACCGGATGAGTGCGACCGGCCCAGATCAAAGCCTCTCTTTAAGAAAAATACCCCGGTGCCTACTCCACCTATAAACCCGGCCAGACCAACAATGGCATTATAGTCTCCCCCCGCCATACGCAGTACATCTCTTAACGGACAGCCAAGGAATACCAGAGCCCCGATCATCATGAACATACCCATCACGAAACGAATCAGGGTAGATGAGCCGCCCCGGGTTTTAAACTCACCGGCAAAAAGTGCGGTCAGCATGGCCCCCAGCACAATACCGGCTATTTCGGGACGCATGTACTGAACTATGGGGGCATGATGCAGACCCAGAGCTCCAGCTATATCCCGTTCAAAACAGGCAATACAGAACCCCATGTTAGGGGGGTTACCGAGCTTGACCAATATTACCGCAATTATTCCCAGGGCGATACCGGTCAGAAGAATAAACCACTTGTTCCTATCCATCCCCAAAAACCTCCCATCTCAGCAAAAAATAACATAAAGTTATAATATGCTGAAAAAATATTATACTATATGGATATTCTAAATATGGCAGAAGATTCCTCCTTCTATTCGACAGTTATTTCATATATAACTAAATGGAATCGATATGGAAATCTTATATGAATTAATTTGCTATAACGATTTTGCCTAAAATTGCTCGAATTACATAATATACATTAATAGATAATCATTGGCAATGAGCCGGTGACCGGCAGAAAAATGTCCGGAAAGCCCAAAAAACAGGTGGGCGGATAATAATGCTCCCTTTGGTCAAATATCCCTCCGTATATGATCTGCTACGATATTTGAGGATAGAATATAATTCGCGAGTACCTTTTTTTTAAGAATACCTTGTCCCAGCTCCATCAGATGAGAGATGTTTGTCGAACCTGATAATAATCCGGTACAATCGTTAGTGAACTTCTTAATCATCATATGGATTAAGACAGGCTCAGAAAGGAGGCCTTTATGTCTAGAAGGAAACAATTTATTACATTATTTATAGGTCTAATATTTTTCAGTGGCGTTGTTTTATTAAACTTAAATCATTCTAATTCCGAAGTAGCACATTCAACGAGTCAGAAAAAAGTAGCAGCAACACAAGTTAAGAAAGATGCTGCTACCAACCAGTCGAGTACTGCTCAGGTTAAACCTGAACAGACCACCAAAACCCAAAATCAAGCCAGTACTACGGCAACTAAACAAGCCCAAACGGTAAAAAGTTCACCGGCACAGCCGGTCAAAACCACCAGTCAGGCGGTTAATCAGCAGCAAAATGTATCTCGTGGGGGCGGAAGGACTCTTTATATGGTAGCGACAGGATATACTGACGCTCCGGAAGAGAATTATCCCTATGCCGGAATGCCATCATATATTGGCATGCCTCTGCAAAGAGGCGTAGTAGCAGTCGACCCCAATGTGATTCGCATGGGAACCAAGCTTTACGTGGAAGGTTATGGGGAGGCTATTGCTGCCGACCAGGGCGGTGCTATCAAGGGTAATAGAATCGACCTCTTCTTCAACAGCAAGGGCGAAGCCTATAACTGGGGTATGAGGACAGTAAAAGTTACTATAATGGAATAATTTAACCTTGGATAACATCCCGCAGGCAGGCTTGCGGGATGTTTTTTTAGGTTTGGGCAGTCCAATTACTGCGGATAAGTGCACAAGTATTACCGGCGTTATCCATGATTTCACCATAATATTCTTGCTTATCTGCGTTGGCATTACCTGGAACAGCAAGTACAGTTATACTCTGGCCGTACTTAATCTGTTTTTTGTAAATGATTTCCAACTCGCCAAGGGTACACGTATGTAGAATATTAAGGGGGATTATTTCGGCAAACCAATCCAGATATCTGGAGTTATTAACGTGTCCATTGGGGTCGATGTCACTGATTCTTACCAGAAAGGTTTGTTTAGCGGCCCCCTCTTTGTTAAAACTGAAATTTTCATACCTATGACGGCCAGAGCGGGTGGGATCAACTCCATAGAGGGAACGCTTTTGGGGGTCAATTTTATGAGGCGAGTTCTTAATCGTATCCACTAAAATAGCTAAAGCGCCGGCTTCCACCAGGACTTCACCTTTGTTATCAATAATTTCAAATTCACGGAAAGCGATGTAAGATTTATACCTGGATATCCAGGTCTTGACAGTTATCCGTTCTTTCCAGCACGGATAACGATGTACTTTCAAATGCCACTTATATATCATCCAGGTTAGCTGTTGGCCGGCAAGTACTGCTTGACTGTCACCGGCACAATCGGCATGGTAAAATGCAGTTTCCTGCAGGTAGTTAAGCAGACTCCAGGGAGTCGCCCGCTTATAATAATCCACTTCGTAATAATGGATAAAGAAATCCTTGGCTATATCCTCGCCCATATTCTCACTTCCTTTAATCAAAGTCCATAACAGCGTTCTCTTTAGTATAAAATATCTCTAAGATAATACAAGGGATAGGACATGATTAAAGGCCTGTTACCACTCACCCTGAATTCCGGGATACCGGTGTCTGCAGATGCTGTTTCTGTTATTAAATGCTACTATAGACCCGGAAGAAATTTTATCGGCATGATTGGGGGACAGACGGATAAAGACATGGCGATGAAGATAGCTAAAGGAGTAAATATATATAAAAGTAGAAAGATTTTGTTGCAAAAAGCCTTCTTGATTGTCTTTTCTATATGAAAGATATTTTAAGGAGGTTTATCTTTATAAACAATTAGTTGACATGGATATTCTTCCTCGTCATTTAATCAAACACATGCGTACCAACCATTATAGGAAAATGGAAGTTTTGCTTGGTTTTAATTAGAAAACTATAGGTTTCTAATTAAAATAAGTGAAATCAAAGGGGGTGATGAATTTGAAAACAAAAAGTCCGCATTTCATTATACTAATAATAGGAGCTAGTATGAAAATACAAACATATTTTTTCCTTCGTGCTTCTCCGGTCATCTTGACCAGTTTATTTTAAAAAACCTATATCCGGAAAATTAATAAAAGAGGTGTATTAAAATGTTTAAATCAAAAAAATTAATTTCAATGGTATTGGCAATGGTAATGCTGTTAAGCATAAGTGGCCAATGTGCGTGTGCCGCAGAGTCAATCGATACAACCTCCAGGGGCTACCAATTAATAAATGGAGATGTTTATGATCTAAATGGTAACTTACTAATTAAGATGTATGATGGTTTTACTGGGGATGGATACACGCTTGACCCCAATTTTAAGGTTTATTATCCAAGTAATGATAGTGAAGCTGTTGATAAAAATGTGGTTTTACCGATGTCGACTGACCTTTTTAATGGAACTAAAGATTTACCTTTAAATACTGATGGTAACCAAGGTACGTATTTGTGTAATGATTTCACAGTAAGCTCTAGTGAACCTGACGTCTGGTGCAAATATTCTTCAGGAGTACCCTCAGGTGTAAATTTTGCAGTGCTTAATATTACTAGAAATACTGCTGTAGGTTGGGTACCTAACCTTCAAGCGGGCCGATCAGACACTGTTGATGGAGTTTATAATAGTGCACGACCAAATGATCATTATGCAGTTAAAGCTAGTGCACAAGGCTCTGCAGGCAGTGCGAAGTTGCAAGTTAAAAAACAGTAACAGAGAGATATTTAAGGAATAGTAATCCTCAAATTAAAAAATGGGAGTATTAGGCATCAATGTTCCCTAATGCGATGCTGGGAAGATATTTCTTCGCAGCTATTTCGCTTAAGGATTCCATGTAGATAATGGAGTAAAGATGAGCAGATAGCTCAGAAGCAGAGTCGGGATGGCGAGCTTTTGAACTTGAAGTCACTTAACAAGTAATGTGAAAATTTATTATAGCCTGCTGCTTATGTTTCGGTAGTAGGCTGTTTTTTATGTAATCTAGTCATTCTTACAGCATTCGTATTTATTCATCATATCTGAGAAAATATAGGCTTGTAGTGCTGCACCATATTAGTCATTATTGATGATCATGTTTCTGACGCACGTGATTATGTAGCTGAAAGATCTGTTGATGAAAGCGTATTATTATGGCATTAAAGCCAGAGTGGTAGCGAACTAACGCAAAATATTTACTGTTTTTAAGCTAAAGGAAAAAGAATTATCATTTCCGCCGGTTACCACTCACCCTGAACTACGGGATACCTGTGGTCCGCAATAAAATCAGGCTTATCGAAATAATAGCCGTTACTGCCAAAGGTGGTATCTACATTAATCCAGCGTCCCTCTTCGGTTGAGTAAACTTGATTCCAGGCGTGATCACCCCAGGCCGTCCCGCTGTAAGCCACTCCTGTGATCAGCCGAACTTTTAAGCCTGCCGCCCGGCACATAGATATATAGAGACATGAATAATCAAAGCAGATGCCTTTTCTGGTGTTAAATGCCACTATGGACCCGGAAGAGATTTTGTCATTGCCTTTGCTTAAGGCCGCAGCTTTGTCGTAATCATATTTAATGTTTCGCGCTACCCAGCGATATATTAAATAAGCTTTTTTAGTGCTGTTCTGCTCGTTACCTACCAAGGCCCGGGCGGTTTCATCGATCTCCTGATTAGATTGGACCGCTTCCTCCAGGGTTACGCCATTAAAGTATTTGATTATAATACCCTTTTTTGAGTCCGGGGGTAGAGGATTACCGGCAGTACTATCGAAGGGAATAACCCGGTCTATGGTTCGCGCCAGAGAATCATTCACGATGACCGGTATGTTTTTGGCCAGATTGGAATTAAGTACCGGGCATAATGCTTCCTTATAAAGTTTCTGATAAACCCCCGATTCATTCATCCAGTTTGACAAGGCCGGGGACGGATAATAATAAACAAAAAAGTTCAAGGCCATGCCGGCCAGGAAGAGCATGAATGCGGCCCGGGGAACCTGGGTCAGAGCCCCAATGATACCTCTGATAAACTGACCGCTGGAGGCCAGGCAGGAATACAGGATATCGGCCAATGGAGCCAGCCCAACCCGATTAAAAGTATCGTGAAACAGCCTAATTAAAGCAGAAAATACTAATAAAAGGATAGGCACGAACACCATGTAGATCAAGACATCCTGCCCGTACAGCATGGTTTGCAGGTTTAAAGGAATCAAATCATAGATTTGTTTAAAGAAGCCGTCCGGGTGCTCAAAAAATACCTTTCTGGTTACATATATAGACAGAAATAAACCACATAAGAAAATCAGGCTGTCACACAAAGACCACAGAGACCGGTGGACCCCTTCTCTGGTAAACTGCATAAAAGCGCCGGTGATAATTGGGACGGCTATGATTATAATAAGTGCCGCGGTTATTGGATTTAAGCTTAACATATCTATCATCTCGTTAACATTATTTGCATTTCATAATTATAATAACCTTTAGCAACTGAAATCTCCAGAGCATCAAAAAAGCCCAACAGCTCATGTACGCCTCAATCACGGTCTTCCCTTAATGCCTTGCTCTTGCAACCTTAATAGCGACCATAGGGAGCATCAGTAGTGCCCGTGGGGTGCAACCTTAATAGCGACCATAGGGAGCATCAGTAGTGCACTTGGGCGGGCTTTTTGCCTGCTCTGGGGTAGGGGCGCTTTTTTGACAGGCGATCTCCTTGCTATTTTTACCAAGTTAGTCAACGGAGCTCAATTACTATAATTTACATCAGAAATATTGTCGAAAATAATCTATAATTAGTATAATTTAGAATAAGTATCTATGTTTTTAAAGCTGATTTTGAAGAAAAAGGAGTTATCGATGTTAGCTAAATTAACTGCCAAGGCTAAGAAGTGCAGTTCCATAGACCACGATTTATTTAGCAAGTATTTGGTCAAACGGGGACTGCGGGATATTGACGGGAGAGGCGTTCTGGTCGGACTTACTGAGATCGGCGACGTCCATTCATACATAATTGACGAAAATGAAATTATACCTGTACCCGGCCGTTTGATGTACCGGGGAATTGATATCAATGATATAGTACAGGGTTTCCTGGCTGATAACCGCTTTGGTTTTGAAGAAACCTGTTATTTGTTATTGTTCGGAGAACTACCGGATATAAATGAACTGGAAGATTTTAAAAAACTGCTGGCCGCTTATCAAAACTTGCCCGATGATTTTGCCCGGGATATGATCCTGAAAATGCCGAGCAAGGATATGATGAACGTATTAGCCAGAAGTGTATTGGCTTTATATAGCTTTGATGAAAAAGCTGATGATACCAGCATTGAAAATGTATTGACTCAATGCTTGCGGTTGATTGCGTGTTTTCCTTCGCTGGCAGTATATGGTTATCAGGCCTTTTCGCATTACCACGGCAAAAATAGTTTATATTTACATAGCCCCAGACCAGAATTAAGTATCGCCGAAAATATTCTGTATATGCTCCGCCCGGACAGCTCCTACACCAAACTGGAGGCAAAATTGCTCGATCTTGCCCTGGTACTTCATGCCGAACATGGTGGAGGCAACAACTCATCTTTTGCTACTCATGTTCTGACCTCCTCCGGAACTGATACCTACTCGGTCATCGCGGCTGCATTGGGATCATTGAAAGGCCCCCGGCATGGGGGGGCTAATATTAAGGTGGTACAGATGTTTGAAGATATGAAACGGCAGGTTAAGGACTGGGATGATGGTGCAGCAATTGAAGCTTATCTTTCCCGCTTAGTTAATCATCAAGCCTTTGACCGCGCCGGCATGATCTATGGGATTGGGCATGCAGTTTACTCAATCTCTGATCCACGGGCGGTACTTTTACGGGAACAGGTGGCTAAGCTGGCCCGGGAAAAGGGAATAGATGACGAGTTTCAGCTTTATTTGAAGGTGGAAAAGCTGGCGCCTCAAGTCATAGCTAAAAATCGGAAAATGTACAAGGGCGTCAGCGCCAATGTGGATTTTTATTCCGGATTTATTTATCGCATGCTGGATATTCCTCTGGAGTTATATACTCCTCTGTTTGCCATTGCCCGAATCGTAGGCTGGAGTGCACATCGCATTGAGGAGATCGTAAATGCCGGCAAAATCATAAGACCTGCCTACAAAAGTGTTTCCCGGCGGAGAGAGTATACTGCCATTATGGCCCGGTGATCTTCCGGGCGCCTCAGACGGCCAGAAATTTGTTTAATAGCTGATTAATATCGCGATCGTCCCGCTTCGATGGATAATAGCAGCCGTATTGGGATGAATAGTGATAGTTCTTTTTATATTCGTCAGCATGGCCACGAATCCGGTTGATCCATTCAACCAAATGGTCGATCTCTTCCCTGGTGTTATATGCAGCGAGGCTTATTCGCACCATGCCGGGGTAGTCGGGTTTGGCCAGGCTATCTACTATGGCTGCATTCTCTTCCAGATTTAACAGGTGGCGAACATATTTTTGGGCGCAAAAGCATCCTGTTCTTACGCCTATTCCTGCCTCAAAACACAGAATGGCACCGACCAGGGCATGGGGCATGCCTTCAATATTGAAACTTATTACACCTACCCGCTTTTTATCGCCATATAGTGTAATGCCGTCCAGTTGGGTAATATTTTTCAGGGCGTATGCGGTTAAGTTCTCTTCATATTGAGCAAGCTTGCGCATGTCCAGTTTTTGCAGGTAGGTTAATGTTTTAGCGAGGGCAAAGGTTCCGGTTACATTGGCAGAACCGGCCTCTTCCTTATCCGGCAGGTCGGCCCAGTAAATCTTATGATCAAAAACCATATTTACCGTTCCACCCCCCGCATATTCAGGTTCACCTTTATAAAAAAGAGATTTGGGACCAATAAGCACCCCGGTACCTAACGGGGAGAAGACTTTATGACCGGAGAAGGCAAGAAAATCGATATGGCCTGGATTCTGGTGGGAAAGCATGCTAAAAGGCAGGTGGGGAATTAATTGGGCGCCGTCAACCAGAATGGGACAGTGGTACTCATGAGCAATTTTGGCCAGTTCATGTACATCATTTACATGACCGGTCACATTGGAAGCACCGCAAACGGCCACTAGTTTTACCCGGGGGTAGTATTGCTTCAAGATTTGCCTGAGCTCATGGCTGCACAGATTGCCTTTTTCATCCACTGAAATATATTTTACGGCCGTTTTAGCGCGCCAGGGCAAATCATTGGAATGATGTTCCATATTGGTGGAAATAACTATGTCACCGGGCTTAAAGCCCAGCCGGTAGGAGAGTTTGTTAATAGCCTCGGTGGTATTTTTGACCATCACAACGGTATCCAGCAAAGAATCGGCACCGGCAAAATGAGCAATCATAGCATGACATTCATCATAGACCTTTGAACTTATAATAGATTTGTACCCTGTACCGCGATGAACTCCGGAATACCAGCTCATGAATTCTTCTAACTCTGACCAGACTGAATTCAGCATAGGTGTACTGGCGGCATTGTCCAGATAAATGTACTTATGTTTCTGACGAGAGGACGTCAACACTTTTTGGTCGATGCCTTTGATATTTTTGCGTAGTTGGGCAGCTTCTTTGGGCATTTTACCAATCAAAACAATTCATCCTGTTCATAGTTGTGTTTTGTATATACTATGAACATTAAAAAAATTCGCTACCAATAGGCCCGTGGAATTATATGGTGTTAAAAACGCAGCCTTTCACTTGGAGGAAAAGTTGTAGCCTGGAGAAATTATTTAAAAACTTTCGCTTCCACTATATTATCGCCTTCCTCGGCGTGATGAAGCTTGTTGATCGCAGGACCTTCTATTATGTCACCCTCAGGCGAGAATCTCGAACCATGGCAAGGGCAATCCCAGGTTTTCTCCGCACTGTTCCAGGCCAGTTCACACCCCAGATGGGTGCAGGTGGTGTCTATCATATGGAGCTTGTCATCCTCGTCCCGGTAAATTCCCATTCGCTTTCCTTCATATTCAATTACTGCCGCTTCGCCTTTGCCGATCTCAGTATGTTCCGGTAGGTTCTGCAGCTTGCCGGCCAGGAGATCTTTTGCCACCATTGCGTTCTGGGTAATGAAGGTTTTGAGGCTGGAAGCGGTCAGAGAAACTCTGGAAGGGTTATAAACCTTGGCCCAGGGGCTATGCCCTTTCACAATCAGATCAGTAAGAATTATAGCTGCGGCTGTCCCATTGGACATGCCCCATTTTCCGAATCCGGTGGCAACATAGATATCAGGGTTGCGTTCGGTAAGATTGCCGATATAGGGGATTCCGTCCATTGTCATGCAATCTTGGGTGGACCAGCGATAGAGAAGGTTTTTAAGCTTGAAGTTTTCTGCGGCAAAATTGATCAGGTTTTGATAATGCTGGCTGGCATCCTCATCGTGTCCGGTTTTATGATGTTCGCCCGCAAAGAGCACCATTTCTCCATGAGCAAAAGGCTGGGAACGAAGCGAACGGGCCGGATTTTCCGCGCTTATAAACATTCCCTGCGGGAATGGTCCCTGGGTTTGCGCAGCGACGATATAAGATTTCTCCACATACATCCTGGCAAAGTACATATTTCCTCCATCAAAAAAGGGAAAGTGGGAGGCAATGACGACTTTGGATGCACTTACCTTGTTTCCGTTTCTCGTTACGACTACAGGTTGGACCGCTTGCTCAATATCAACTGCTTCCGTGTGTTCAAAGATCTGGCCGCCGGCTCTGATCATCAGCTGGGCCAGGGATTTCAGGTATTTAAGCGGATGAAACTGCGCCTGCTGTTCGAAACGCAGTGATGCTTTTACTGGAAAGGGGAGGGGACTGTGATCCAAATAGCCGGCTTTGATTCCTAAACTGGAAGCGGCGTTGGCTTCATCTTCCAGTTGCCGGAGGTAATCCCCGGATTGGGTATAAACAAAAGCAGGACGCCAATCAAAATCACATTCGATTTTATTCTCTCTAATCGTTTCCGCAATCTGCTGAATCGCGTGCTGATTTGCTTCTGCATATTGCCGGGTTAATTCTTCCCCTATCTGCTTTTTTAGCTTGGCGTAGATCAACCCATGCTGGGAGGTTATTTTGGCAGTGGTATGTCCGGTGGTACCTTGCAGGATACGGTCTGCCTCAATAACGGCGACTTTCAAACCGGCCCGGTTCAGAAGGTAGGCCGTACTTATACCTGCTATACCACCTCCGACAATAGCAACATCAACTTCGATATCTTCGTTCAGTGAGGGATAATCAGTATTTCCGGTGGAAGCAATCCAATAAGGATTGGAGGCTCCGACAGGTTCATTAGTCATAAGCTAGATCACTCCATTTGTATAGTTTTTTTAGTTTTTGCCTAAGTTAAAAAAATATTCGAAAAAAGGCTCTTTCAAATATTTTGTTAAAGTCGGAGGAAAGCTAAAATATAGGTTTTATCATTAGATAATGCGTATGGCGAACATTAATTATGGGGTACCTGGCTATCGGGTCCCGGTACGGATCACCATTTTGTTCCTGCTTATTAGGACTGAAGGAAATGTGCTGAATAGGTTCTAACTTGCAACTACTTTTTAAGTTTACCAGGCTGTAATGATAGGGGATTTAGATAAAGAGATTGATATCGGCCCTGGCTGCATCTTCCAGGTAGACCTTTACTTCTGCCACTTCTATTTCCGGAATTAATTCTTCTTTCGTAAATCCCATAATCTCCATGGATAATTTACAGGCACAAAAACGAACGCCTTTTTTTCTAGCTCCGTTAAGAAAATCAGTAAGATGCGGCGCATCCTCTTTATCCATCATATTTAACAACATGGCCTTTCCGGCTCCGGCAAAATTCATTTTAGAGAGCGGTAGATTTTCAACCTGGGAAGGGGTCATAGCGGCGAACATTTTGGCATACAAGTCCTTGTTCTCGGGACTGATTCGTTTTTCATCCCGCAGTATCAAGAGACCCCAGAAGGCACAAAAGATAGTTACCTGCATTCCCATATCTTTTGCTCCATTAGCCAGAATGAAGGCTGCCAGACATTTATCATAGTCGGCGCTAAAAAGAAGTATGTTAAGATGTTGCTGATTTTCATCATTTTCTTGTGGTGTCATGTTACTCCTCCTAATTTTGATCTGATTAAAAGGCCAGGAAATTTCACCTGGCCTCCCGACAGATAATAGATTTTCTGCCTTAGTATGATATGGTTTTTAATGCGGTTTTAAAGAATAGATTCGGCTCTTTTACACACTTTCATGTTGCCTTTACTGATTCCGTCACAGAAAGGCATATTTCCGGATTGGCCACAACGACAAATTGCCATAGGGTCATGTTGTCTGACAGCTTTGCCTTCATCGTCCACAACATCAACATGTCCTGCTACGATGATAGGTCCTTTATTTAAGATTTGAATTCTAGTTTCCGACATTTGTGTACCTCCTTTAATTTTGCTGCTAAAGGAACTTTTCAAACCTTGAATTGGCTTAACGTAGTTCCGTAGGTACTACCGTATCTACCAAACCAATTACGAATGCGGCTAAAAGACTTCCCAGGATAGAAACATTAAGATAATTGGGGATAAGAAACTGTGCTAAATAGATAACAACAGCAGCGGTGACAAAACCGACGATACCATGGCTGCGGGGTGATATTTCTTTCCCCATGATTTTTTCAACTGCCCACCCTATAAGGGCAATTACCGCAGCTGCAACCAATGCTCCCCAGAAACCGCTTACGGAAATCCCCGGCAAGAGCCATGCAACTACCAATAAAACCACTGCTGAAACCACAAAACGGACTATTGTACGTAACATTATATTTTTCCTCCATTTCTAAACGGCTTGGCCGCAAAAATTAAATCCTTATTATTCTTTACATTTGAAACTATTTCAATGCGAAATTAGACACATTTTGCTTTTAGCCGGCCTGATAATGCGGAATAAATCCCTCATTTATTTTTTGCTATTGCCGCAGGCGCTATTCTTGATCACAAAATTTTGGCGGAGTCAACTAAATATGAATCAAAGTGGGCTGTTTTGCGGTCGATAAGACATTCCCCGATATTTATCGCTGGTATATTCTTCCATATTATTGCATACTCTTAGTATTACCAGGTTAACTTCTAATGTTTACCATTGCAGTACAGACCGGCACTTGGGGAGGGGGGAATGCATTGCCAACGGAATCATCAGTAAGGGACATTTTATTTGAAACTAATGCGATATGCGCACTTATTATAGATAAAAAGGGAATAGTAAAGTTTATTAACAAAACATACCTGGATATAATCGGAAAAAGAGAAGAAGAAGTACTGGGACATTCTATCGGTGATATTACTCCGGAGACTCGAAGCTTGATTGTAATTAAAACCGGTAAAGCTATTATAGGTTATAACTGGAACCTTAACAGCTATAATATGATCGCCAGTTCGGTCCCCCTAATTAAAAATGGCGAATTGGTGGGTTGTTTTGCCTACAGCATTTTTATGGACATATGGGATGCCCAGGATCTGGTAGACAACTTTATGATAGAACTCAAAATGTACCGGGATGAAGTTCGTCACGTGTACTCGGCCCGGCATACGTTTCCTGAAATTATCGGACAAGCTGAAAATATTCAGGAAATAAAGGCGCTGGCCCAGAAAGCTGCTCTCCATCCCTCTATTACTGTACTCATTAGCGGGGAAAGCGGGACAGGAAAGGAATTATTTGCCCATGCCATTCACAGTGCCAGCATCCGTTCCAAAATGCCTTTCATCAGGGTAAATTGTGCAGCTATACCGGAAAATCTGTTGGAAGCCGAGCTTTTTGGTTATGAAGAGGGGTCCTTCACTGGCGCTCGCAAAGGGGGAAGCACGGGGAAATTCGAGCTGGCCAATGGAGGAACCATTTTTTTGGATGAAATAGGGGAGATGTCACTCACCATGCAAAGCAAGCTGCTGGTATTTCTCCAGGAAAGAGAGTTCGAAAAACTGGGGAATCATCATCCTATCCGGGTAAATGTCAGGGTAATCGCAGCTACCAATAAAGATCTGGAAGAAATGATCAGACAACAGAAATTCAGAGAGGACTTGTATTATCGCTTAAATGTTCTGAACCTGGAAATTCCTCCATTAAGAGACCGCATCGAAGATCTTCCTTTATTAGTGGATCACCTTATACCCCAAATAAATAAAGACCTGAAAACCAGGGTAACCGATATGTCGGATGAGGCTATGCATCTGCTGAGTAAATATAATTGGCCGGGCAATATCAGAGAGCTGTTCAATGTGTTGCAAAGGTCCATGTTGCTGGCAGATCTGGATAATCATCGTACCATTACGACTAAGCAAATATTTTTCATGAAAATAAAGTGCGATACCATCAAGCCTTCCACCTCCAATACTCTAAAAGAACTGATTAGAGATTATGAGAAGCAAATTCTGGCTAAAGTGCTCGAAGAAACTAATTATAATAAAACTAAAACGGCGGCTATTCTTGATATGGATTTATCCTGGCTGTATAAAAAAATAAAACAATATGGTCTGACCAGAGAAGATATGTGACCGCAGTGATGATAGGAAAATAATGCTTAATAAATATGAGGCCCGCTCGCTTTTGCGAACAGGCCTCATATTGTGCGCCCGGCAGTGTGTTCTGAAGTTAGTAGGACAAAAAAGAAAAAGGAGGAAAGAGAAAAGGTCTGAAAGCATGCTCTATAAGAGATGGACGCAGGTCCTCCGCAATCGGCAATCAGGTGCAGGTTGCGCCGTATGAACCGAGAGGCTCACCTACGGTTCTGTGAGAGGCTCGGGGTGAAACTCCCCGGGTCTACTCGACTGGGCGCAGTCTAACGGGTGAAATTCCCTAGGGATTTGATACTTTATTCACTTATATTTTTTGTACTAACAAAATTAATAAAGGCAATGTAAAAAGGATAAGCTAAATAGATACCCAATAATATCAGTCCTAATACCGGAGGCGGTTCGTCAATATTAGCCATAGGGATTAAAGAAGAAAATAAAAAAATAAAAGCTAAAAAATAAGGAATCCAAAGAATTGTAAGAAAATATCTTAATCTTCCTTTATAAAAATATCTTGAAGAAATTAGGAGGAAAGTAATTGTTGAAATTATAAATACAAATAACATCATTAAACCAATTTTTACCTCAACAGCATTAATAGGCATATTAGTTAACCTGCTAATTCGGTATACATTACCCATAAGCTCAGTTTGGATAGCTAAAGTAAAAGCATATAAAATACCGAAAATATTTAATTTTACAAAATAGTTCATGGTATTCCTCCTATATCATCCTTTTTTAGAAATAATAGGCATATCTAAATATATTGGCTATAATATATTTAGATAACAATATTATGGATAAAAGGGAGGAAAATGTAAATGAGAAAATTATGGAAAGTATTAACGCTTGCTATATGAGAGTTTTGCATAAAAGCAAAATCAGATTCTTTGAAAACTGAAATATGA
>ENA-UOOE01000940-UOOE01000940.1-fermentation-metagenome-genome-assembly--contig:-NODE-940-length-26196-cov-4.891741_pt1 | contig 26196 bp, 28 predicted proteins | sample MGYA00245776_ERZ724021 | MGnify/ENA primary metagenome ERZ724021 (study PRJEB28704, sample SAMN03018321) | fermentation metagenome | biome: anthropogenic terrestrial biome; feature: soil; material... | reverse complement strand
GATACCCTATCTTCTATTTCTAAAAAATTCTTTTAACATATTACTACACTCGTCATTATATAGCCTTTGAATATCTACCCAATGATTCAGAAAGTTATTTTGCAATATATTAACTACGGAGCCACAAGCACCCATAATAGGATCAAATGTTCCTATAAATAGCTTATTTATCCTACACTGCATTATAGCTCCTGCACACATAGGACAAGGCTCTAATGTAACATACATACTGCAATCTTTTAATCTCCAATTTTTAAGTACTTTTGAAGCATTTCTTATAGCAAGTATTTCAGCATGGGCAGTACTATCTTTCAATGTTTCTTTTAAATTATGATATCTTGATATTATCTTATTATTTTTCACTATAACAGCCCCTACTGGAACTTCCCCTAACTCTAATGCTACTTTAGCCTCTTTTATGGCTTCAAGTATAAAATTATCCATAAATACCTCAAAAATAAATTATTCTGTGTTTAACAATTCAAACTCAATAAAAATACTTTTTTAATAAACAAACATATAAATTGCCAATAATAAATAAAATATAAAATAAGGGTATACTAGAAATAAATATATATCATAAAATAAATATCTTGTAAATAATACATTTACAAGACCTATGGTGCGCCCGAGAGGAATCGAACCCCCGGCACGCGGTTTAGGAAACCGCTGCTCTATCCTACTGAGCTACGAGCGCATACTTATGTAAAATTGCTACTTTAATATTTTAATATAGTTTATAATAATTGTCAATTTGTTTTTACCTTTTATGATGATACCTATAAAAATGTATATATCCGTCCACAAAATTAAAAATTATTTTACAAGGAGGTTCATTATGATTAATGAATTAAAAAATTTATTTTTAGCAGGAATAGGCTCTGCTGCATATACTTATGAAAAGGCATTAAAACTAATTCAAGAAATGGTTCAAAAAGGAAAGATAACGGTGGATGAAGGAAAGCAGTTATCAGAAGAACTAAAGAAAACTGCCCTAGCTAAAAAGGAACAAATAAAACCTTTAACTAAAAATGAACTCACATCCATATTAGCTAGTATGAACTTTGCCACTAAAGATGACATATCATCTTTAAATGAACGATTGACTAAACTTGAAAGTAAAACAGATAATGATGACTAAAGCCTTTATGGCTTTAGTTATCCAATATATTTATGAATAAAAAATCTTCAAAGAGATTTAAAGAAATACTAAAAGTACTAACTAAATATGGTTTTAAATTTTTAATAGATACTAAAAATTCTAGGAATAAAAAATCCCCTGAAAATCTTAGAAAAGCATTTGAAACTTTAGGACCTACATTCATAAAGATAGGTCAAATACTGAGTTCACGGCCGGATATATTACCCCTAAAATATATTGAAGAACTTTCAAAACTTCAAGATGAAGTACTTCCTGAAAAGTATGAACACATAGACAAAGTATTTTTTAATGAGTTCAACAAAAATATAAAAGATTGTTTTTTGTATTTTGAAGAAACTCCCTTAGCTTCTGGCTCTATAGCCCAAGTACATAATGCCACTTTAAAAGATGGAAGAAAAGTTATTGTAAAGATACAAAGACCTGGAATAAAAGAAAAAATGGAAACTGATATATCTTTATTATATAAAATTATAAAACTTAGCAGAAATAAATTTAAAAATGTTTTAATAGATCCTGAAGAAGCTTTAGATGAATTACTATTCTCCACTAAACGGGAACTAAATTTTAAATTAGAATGTGAAAATATGATAAAATTTAAAGAACTAAACAAAAATATTAATTTTTGTTATACCCCTTATGTAGTAAAAGAACTCTCTGGAATTAAAGTATTAACAATGGAAAAAATTCATGGATTTAAAATAAATGATATGGCTAAATTGAAAAAGAAGAATTATGATCTACAGGATTTAGGTGAAAAGCTTGCCCTATTTTTCTTCAAGCAGGTATTCACTGATGGATTTTTTCACGGAGATCCCCATGCTGGCAATTTAATGATACTTAACACTAAAATATGTTTTATAGACTTTGGGATAATGGGTATAATTTCACCTGAACTTAAGTTACTTTTGAACCAAATTATTATAGCCATAGTACAAAAAGATACAGATATGCTTGTATCTTCAATTATATCCTTAGGCGTAAAAAAAGAGCTTATAGATAGAAATAAACTATATGAAGATATAGAAATGTTTTTAGTAAATTACTTATCTACATCACTTAAAAACATAAAAATTTCAGTATTAATGACAGAAATTTTCAAGTGTGCAAAAAATAATAAGATAGTTTTGCCTAAAAATTTGATATTATTAGTAAAGAGCCTAATTATAATAGAGGGTTTGATAACTGAAATTTCACCTGAAATCAACATTTTAGACATAGCCATACCTTTTTTAAAACAAAATAATAAATTTTATTACTTTGAAGGTATAAATTTAGAGGATATACTTATAAACTCTTATAATTTTACTAAAAATTTTTCAAAGCTTCCAATGAAAACAGTAGAATTAATAGATGGTATACTCAATGGAAGAGCTAAAATTCAGCTAAAATTTAATAAAATTGACGATTCTATAAATCAATTAAATAGAATGGTAAATAGACTGTCAATTTCCCTCATAGTATGTTCTATGATTATAAGTTCCTCTTTAATATTAAATCTGAATATAGGTCCTAAAATTTACAATATACCTTTAATCGGTATTATAGATTTCATGCTTTTTATATTTATTGGTATTACACTTATAATTTCTATACTAAAATCAGGTAAACTTTAAAGGAGATTAAATCACTCTCCTTTTTTTATTCCATTTAAAATATAGTTCATGAGATTTTCTATCATATCATCCAAATCCTTCTTATCTTCATTCATTAATTCATAAACGGCAACAGAACAAATAGTTCCAAATAAAGTATAAGCTAAAAAGGATGAATCACACTTTTTTATACTGCCTTTCACCATAGACTGCTCCAGGTAGTTCTGTGTATAAATTATATATGATCTTATATATTCTCTCAGTTCTATCTGCCTTATTTCCTGCCCCCATAGTTGACTCATTACTACTTTAATAAAATCTCTATTTTCATAGACTAATCCCCATTGAGCTTTACACAAAATTTTTATCTTATTTAGAGCCTTCTTTTCTTTTTTAGAATCAATTTCTATTTTTTCTATAAGTATATTCATTCTCTCTTCTATTATATATTTAAATATTTCTTCTTTACTTTTGAAATGATAATATAAAGTTCCCTTTGCTACACCAGCATCTGCAGCTATAGCATCCATAGTTGCTCCATTATATCCATTTTTTCAAAAAATCTTTATAGCAGATTCAAAAATTATCCTCTTTGTATCATTCATGAAGACCACCCCAGATTTCTATTATTAATTATCGACTGGTGAGTACAATTATATATAACTTTATTATACTTACGTTATTAAAACAACTCAACAACTTTTTAAATATTAGCTATGTAAACTATTTCTATACACTGACTATAATGTTAAAATAAACTATAAAAGATTTAAAATAAAAATCAAAATAACTCTAGAGGTAGGTAAAAATGATTAAATATTTTAATAGAAAAACAAAACAATATGAGATTGAACAAGTAGCAAGTGAGAAGTATTTAAAATGGACTTACTGTTCTCCCCTTGGAATGAAACTTTTAGAACTTGTAATTAAAAAGAAAATATTTTCTAAACTATATGGTTATTTTTGTAATAGTAAATACAGTAAAAAAAATATTTATTCTTTTATAAAAAATTTCAATATAAATATGGATGACTATGAAGAACATGCAGATGATTTTAAATGTTTCAATGATTTTTTTTCACGAACCCTTAAAAATAATGCCAGACCTATTGATATGAATAAAAAAGTTTTAATATCCCCTGGAGATGGCAGATTACAAATCTATGAAAATATAAATTTGAATAAAATTGTTCAAATCAAAGGATGTACATATAGTTTATATAATCTTATAGACAATACTCACATTGCCAAAAGATTTCATAAAGGTACCTGCTTAATACTAAGACTTTGTCCAACCGATTATCATAGATTCCACTTTATAGATCATGGAGTATGTGATCCTACTTATAAAATTAGAGGAGATTATTACTCTGTGAATCCAATTGCCTTAAGAAACATTCCTAACATTTTTTGTAGAAATAAAAGAGAGTGGAGCATTTTTCATTCAAAAAATTTTGGAGATATACTTTATATAGAAATAGGTGCTACCTGTGTAGGAAGTATAGTACAGACATATTTTCCGGGAAAACATGTATCAAAAGGAGATGAAAAAGGTTATTTTAAATTTGGCGGCTCTACAATTATATTATTTTTTGAGCAAAATAAAGTAAAAATTCATAAAGACTTACTAGAACAATCAAGAATTGGCTATGAAACTAAGGTACTTATGGGAGAAAGTATAGGTACCAGATATTATTAAAAATATTTATTTTCAGATGCTTTATTACAATATTCAAGAAGTGCAGTCCATAATAATATCTAATTGAATATTTTCCTCCATAATGCAAAGAATAATCATAAATTATAAAATATAATTTTTATTGGAGTGATTTTAATTGTGAAAAAATTCTTTAATTCTAACAATATTTCAACTTCAACCCCTATTTATGAACAGAAATTACCTTATAGTGAAGAAAATTTGCCTTTAAATAAATCTCTTTCAGATAATTTAAATATTTTATATAACTTATTTTCCAATTGCACCGATATAGTTTATCACGAATTTGTTATAGATACAATTAAACGCTCCTCTGTGCTTATCTTCATAAATGGCCTGGCAGATGTTAAATTAATTAATGAAAATATAATAACATCAATTATGGGTATTAAAAAAATACCACCAGAAGATTTAGCATCAAACCATATTATAGAAATAACTAAGAAACATTTTCTTCGGATTGCTAACACAAGTGAAATATCAACTATTGGAGAAGTGGTATATGCTTTATTAAATGGAAATACTGTATTTTTATTAGATGGAGACATTAAAGCCTTAAAAATCGTAACCCCAGGCTGGAAAGAAAAAAATATATCAGAGACAAATGTGGAAAAGGTACTTAGGGGATCCAATGAAGGATTTACAGCAAACATTTCCATAAACATCTCTCAGCTTAGACGAAAGATTAAATCCCATCAATTAAAGACTGAAGAATTCATAGTAGGCACACAGACACAAACAAAAATAAATATTACTTATTTACAGGGAATAGTAAATGACAATATTGTTAAAGAGGTAAGAAAAAGAATTAAAAAAATAGATGTAGATTCTATTTTGGAAAGTGGATACATAGAGGAACTAATAGAAGATACTTCCTATACATTATTTCCACAAATTCAACATAGTGAGAGACCAGATAGAGTAGCAGCTGGTATTTTAGAAGGTAGAGTAGCCGTTTTAATAGATGGTACACCTTGTGTTTTGATACTTCCTGCCACTATGATTCAATTTTTACAAGCTAGCGAAGATTATTATGAAAGATATCCAACTGCTTTATTCATTCGATTAATACGACTGATTTTTTTTGGAATTTCACTTTTACTGCCTGGGTGCTTTGTGGCAATTATTTTGTATCATAAAGAAATGATTCCCACTCCACTACTTATTGGTATTCTTGGAGCTGCACGTGGAGTTCCTTTTCCTATTCTTATTGAAGCACTAATGATGGAAATCACCTTTGAAGCATTTAGAGAAGCAGGAATACGCCTTCCTTCACCCGCTAATCAAACTGTAGGTATGGTTGGTGCAATTGTTATTGGCGAGGCAGCTGTTAGAGCTGGTATTGTCTCACCTATTACAGTTATTATTATAGCTATTACAGCAATAGCTTCTTTTAGCATACCGTCTTATGATATGGGTTATGCTATTCGTATTTTACGTTTTTGTATGATTTTTCTAGGAGGATTTTTAGGTTTATATGGGATTATGCTTGGTGTCATTCTAATTTTAATTCATCTGTCATCACTAAGATCCTTTGGTGTAAATTATCTTTCCCCTATTTCACCTCTAAACCTAAAAGAATTTAGAGATGTTATAATAAGATTTCCATGGTGGCATATGAGTCATAGACCCCATTATGCCAGTAACTTACAACGGCAAAAAAACTATTTAAAACCTGAGCCACCTGATGAAAATAAAAAAGATGAGAAGAGGCAATAAGATATGAAATATACTGTAAAGTATAAATTAATATTATTTAATATTTTCATTTTTATGTTTTCCATTTTCCTTTATGGCTGCAGCAGCGATAAAACTGAACTAAATGAAGTTTCTGTTGTAATGGGTATGGGTATTGATAAAATATCCGGTGATAGACCATTTCTTTTAACATTAGAAATTATTAATCCTAGATCTGGTAAAAGTGACAATAATACATCCGGCAAAGAAAATAAATCTATTGTAACAGTAAGCACAGGAACTTCTATTTTTGATGCAATCCAAAACTTCTCAAAGAATAATTCTGCAACTCTGGATTTTTCACATGCTAAAACAATTATTTTTTCAAGAAATTTATGTGAATCAGGAGTTTCTGAAGTAATGGACTATTTAAATAGACATCGTCAAATTCGTAGTACTAATTGGATACTTGTTGCAAATAAAACAGCCCGGGAAATTTTAGAGAGTAGACTATCTGGGGAAGATATTACTTCAAGGGGTATAACTAATATGATGAACCGATTTGAAAAGTATCCATCTATTTTACCTGTCAGTCTAAACGACTTTATTATAGAATCAAAAAAGGAATCAAGAACAAGCTTTGCCCCTGTAATTGAACTTGAAAAATCAAAAGATGATATTAATGGAAAAATTATAATTGAAAAAACAGCTATTTTTAAAAATAGCCGTTTAATTGGAATATTAACAAATGAAGAATCCAAAAATTTGTTGTGGTTAATCGATTATTCAAAAGGCCATATGGTTATGCCTCTCACTAAATCAGTAAAAAATAATGAGAATATAACTGTAGAAGTTTTAAAAAAATCTAATAAAATAATTCCTCATATGACTGAAGATGGGGTTAATATAGAAATTCAATGTACAGGAGATGCTTTTATTAAAGAAATACAAAACATTGATGTGAGCCCTGAAATAATAGAGAAAATGGAACATAATATTGAAATAGTACTAAAAAACCAGCTAAGTGAATTAATAGATAAATCACAAAAACATTTCAATGCAGATTTTGTTGGTTTTTCAACAAAAATACATAATAATCATCCCCAAAAGTGGATATTATGAAAAATAATTGGGATAAAATATTTCCAAATATAAATTATAAAATTACTTTTAAAATTAAAATAACTAATATAGGTATAATTAAAGATTCTGTTATATCAAATGATTAAGTATACTAACTAGTTTTAAGGTACCTTAAGGAGGAAAAAGCTAAATGACAGCAATTATAATTATTTCAATATTGCTAATATGTATACTGGAAGGAATCCCTTTAATGAAAAAAAAAATGTGGAAAGAATTATTGTCCGTGGGGTTTATATTATTAATATGCTTATTTCTCCAAATTGGTAAAAACTTAGGTATAATGACTCCAATAAATCTTATAGGAAAATTATTTGAACCCTTAGGAAAAATATTTTTTAATAAATTATAAACGGGAGATGAATAAAATATGCATGAAAAAGAAGTTATTAGTACAAATCAATTTATATGGTTACTTTTTTGTATTATTACCTCTTTTACCGGCTTGCAAGTATTATCACTATTAATCTTTCAGGCAAGAAGAGATGCCTGGTTAGCTGCAATTTTAGCCTGGTTTTTGGATGTTCTCTTAGCTGTGGTCTATGCTTATATGGGCATAAGATTTCCAGGGCAGAACATGGTGCAATACAGTATGACTATTCTTGGAAAAAAGTTGGGTAAAATTATAGGAATATTATTTCCTATTTTCTTTTTACTGGTTTCTGCTACATTACAAAGGGCATTAAGTATGATTCTTAATGTAGTATTCTTTCCTAAAACTTCAGAATTGGTATTTCTCATTGCTTCTTATATTGTAATTGGTTATGCTGTTATAAAAGGGATAGAAGTAATAGGAAGAGTGTGTGAAATTTTAGGACCGGTATATTTATTTAGTTCCATTGTACTTTTTTTATTTATTATCCCGGATATAAAAATAGATAGGCTTAAACCACAGTTTGAGGTTGGTCTATATCCAACTTTAACAGGTACTCCCATTATTTTATCTTTCATAGGAATATGTATTATCATGGGAATGTACATCCCCATTTGTAATCACCCTGAGAATGGCTTTATTGGAAAATTTATTGCTGTGAGCATAGGTACTTTCATTATTATTATATTTATTATTAGTACAATAGGAATATTTAGTTATCCACAAGCCAAAAATATGCTTAATGCTATCCTTGAAATCACAAGATTTGTCCACATTGGTGAATTTTTTGAACGTGTGGAAGCTATCTGGCTCATGATTTTTATTGGAGCGGGGATTATAGCTTCATCAAATATGATATGGGCTTTCAGTTTAGGGATATCTCAAATTATAGGATTAAGTACATATAAACCTCTTGTATTGCCGACTGTACTACTTTCTTTTGTTATCAGCATGACCTCATTTAAAAATAGCATGGAGTTAGTAGCCTTTGGTCTTTATTCATATCCTTTTATGGCTATATTGGTTGAGAGTGGATTGGAAATGTTTCTTTTTTTTACAGCACTACTTTTAAAGAAAAGAGGATAACTTAAGATATAGGTTTATCATCCTTATCTACTATATTTTTTACTTTATTTTTATATTTACTAAATAGGTGCTTTTGAAAAAGATAAGAAATTATACAACATAATAAAACTAAAAATATTCCTATAACAATAGAAATAAAATTGTTAATGCCTATATTTTCCATATTTATACTCTCCTTACTTTCAGTGATAATTAAAATATATCCGTGTTTAAATCATTTACTGGTTATTTAAGCTACTGTTAAATATAACACACCAGACTATATAAATCAAATTTTTCAAATTTATAAATAAACTTCTAATATTTCTTTAAAATTTTTATATTTAATGTATTTAACAAAATAAATTACACCTAATTTATTATATCTTATCACCCTAAAAAGTTTAGATTTTGTTTATAATTAGTTTAGATAAAATAGAGATACATATTTTAAAATATAATTAGGAAGTACTTCCCCATAAAATATAAAAAGGAGATGAAGAAATGAAACTTAAGAAAAAAACAGCTATGACCATAAGTTTTACAGTGGGAATTATGATGTTTGCCACTACTGCTATGGCTGAAGTAGCATCTAAAAGTGGTTATGATCAATTAAAAGATTCTTTAAAATATACTGCAGAAAATTGTACTAGCACCCTTTCAAACTTCACCGTAGATGCATCCTTTGTGGTAAAAGATAATGGAAATACAATAATATCAGAAAGTTTAATTAATAAGTATGATATATCTAAAAATTCAGAGGAAAGTACAAATGCCAGTATTAAAGGCTCCACTAAAACAGAAAATTATTTTTATAGAGATAAAAGTGGTTATATAACTAAAAGTCCCAATGCCAATGAAAATGTGTACTATTTAACTGAATATTCTAATGAAAAAGATAAAAATCATAGTGTATTAGAAAATCCTTTTAAGGAAGATAAGGCAGCTGATATCGAAAAAATAGCAGATGCCCTTGTAGGAAATTTAAAGGATTCTGTAACAGTTACTGAAAAGCAGGATGGGACTAAAGAGATATCTGGCTCTTTAAATAATACTCAAATTCCTACTCTTATAAATGCCCTTACATCTTTTCAGTTTAAAAGTTCCTATGGCAATACAAATAGCAGTGAAGATGTTATACCTAAACTCACAAAAAATATTTTTGTAAATGGTGTAAAAGGCAATATGACTACGGATAAAAATGGTTTAATTAAAAATATTTTGGCTTCTGGAACTTTAAATGGTACGGACAAAAATGGTGCTGAACATCAGGTTACTTTAGAAGTTTTAGTAAAAATAGAAAATATAAATTCAACTACTGTAACAAAACCTGATTTATCTAAAGAAAAAGTAATAAAAAATATAGAAAGAGATTATACTAAATTAACTAATCCTCAGAAATATGAGGGAAAATATACATCAGATATTATAGTAGAAGATGATGATAAATTTACAAAAATAGGAAAAGCTGTTGTGAACATTGAAAAAATAGATAATAAGACTATAACTGGAAGTTATTCTAAAGAGTATTTAAAAGGATATGAAAATTATGCAAATGGTAATGAAAGTATAAAATTCACTGGAACTTTAGGTGAAAACCAGGATAACTTCAGTGGTAAATTCAATGGCACAACAGAATCTAATGAAAATGTATCTGGAGATATTTATATTCAACCTAATAATGCGAGTATATATTTCAATATTAACAATTATACAAACTCAAATATAATATTAGATGGTACCTATAGAAAAGTATTAGACTAGATCCTAGGATAAAATATATATTAAAAACAATTTGCCGGAATATTACCGGCAAATTGTTTTCAGATAGATAAAACCAAATTTTAGGAGGGATTTAAATGGAAAAAGTTATTGAACTTATCAATTTATCTAAAGTATACAAAAACGGAAGAGGTATACAAAATATTAATTTAGATATATACAGAGGCCAGATTTTTGGTTTTTTAGGGCCGAACGGTGCAGGAAAAACCACTGCCATGAAAATAATGACAGGACTTGTGAAACCAGATAGAGGAGATGTTAAAATATTAGGTTACAGTATATTGGAAGAATTTGAAAAGGCTATTTATAAAGTAGGGTGTATTATAGAAAATGCAGAAGCTTATTCTTATCTAACCGCTTTTCAAAATTTAAAACAGTTTTCTAGATATTATGATAATATAGATGATGCTAAAATTGAAGAGGTTTTAAATATGGTAGGCCTTTTAAAATATAAAGATGAAAAACCTGAAAAATTTTCCCTGGGAATGAAACAAAGACTTGGAATTGCATCTTCAATTTTATGTGATCCTGAAATTATAATTTTGGATGAGCCTTTAAACGGTCTGGATGTGGAAGGGATGATTGATGTAAGAAACATAATAAAAAATTTAGCAGAAAATAAAAATACTACTTTTTTTATTTCCAGTCATCTAATACATGATATTGAATTAACTTGTACACATATTGGTGTTCTGTATAATGGAAATCTTATTAATGTAGATACTACTAAGAATATATTAAACAACTATGCTTCTTTAGAAAATTATTTTATAAGTGAGGTAGATAGAAATGACAGGAATTAAAGCAACACTAATAAATGAATTGGAAAAATTATATAAAAATAAAAAAGTTTTAATAGTAGCTATATTGTCCATAATATTTATTATACTTGGACAAGTTTTTATTTTAGTGGTAAGAAATAATTTTGGACTCAGAGGTGTTTCCAGCACAGAATTTTCCCTGCTGGTTCTTTCTGTATTTATAAACACACTGTTACCTTTGCTCATAGCTCTTATTACTATTGATAGTTTTTCTGGTGAATCTTCTCATAATACTATGAAAATATGTCTAACAAAACCTATCTCAAGATTAAAGCTTTTTATTGTAAAAATAAGTGCAATAATTATAATTATATTTATAACTTTAATGATTATAATGGTCTTTTCTATAATATCAGGACTAATATTTAATGCTAATTCTTTTACTTGGGAGAATATTATTAAAATAGTAATTTCCTACATAGTAACTTTAATACCTATGATAATCCTATGTCTTATGATTGTTTTGTTCACAAATATATTAAAAAGTGGAATAGCCGTATTTTTTCTTTCTGTACTAGTATTTATTTCATTTAAAGTACTTGCTATTTTCTTTCCATCTTATTCGGGAATTTTATTTACATCCATTATGGGGTGGCATACTCTATGGATTATGGATAATATACCGTTTATAAAAGTATTTCGTAATTTTATAATGATGTTAAGTTATATTATAATATTATTTACAACAGCTTATTATATGTTTGATAAAAAAGATTTTTGAGGTGTTAATTTATATGAACATAAAAAGACGAATGATTCTTTATAATACTTTAACAATAATAATTCCTTTTATAATCGCAAGCATAATTGCAATTATATTTGTATCAATATCTTCAAAATTTTTTGACACCAGTATAAACTATGATAAATTTAAAGAATCTGCATACATAAGGTCTGAATTATTAAATACGATAAAAGAAATATCCAAATCTAATATTAAAAATATAAAAGGTACAGAATTTGAAAAGTTTTTAAATCAAAAACTTGCACTTATAGATGGTAAGATTATAATAATAAAAAATGATGCTATTATATTTTATTCCGATAATATGGATAAAATGGATATAGAAAATTCATTAAGTGAGGCAAATAATAAATCTTCAAAAAATCTGGTAACTATAGGAACTACCTATTATTCCGTAAAATCTTTTCCTCTTCAATTTAATAATGAATTACAAGGAAAGGTAATATTTTTAACTCCTATAAGAAAAGAAACGGACGTTTTGAAAAACTTTATAATAGCTATTTTAGCTATATTTTTGATTTCGTCTATTCTAACAAGTATTCTTGTATCATATATATTTTCCAAAAAAATATTGACTCCTATAACATTGCTAAAAGAATCCATGTCAAAAATACGAAATGGAGAATTAAATTTTGAAATTGCAGAAACGGGAGATAAAGAGATAAGAGAACTTTGTACTGATTTTGAACAGATGAGGATAAAATTGAAAGATTCAATTAATGCAAAAATAAAATATGACGACAACCGAAAATTACTTGTTTCCAGTATATCTCATGATTTAAAGACTCCAATAACTTCTATAGAAGGATATGTCCAAGGGATTTTAGACGGTGTAGCTAACACTCCTGAAAAACTAGAACATTATTTGAAAACTATACATAAAAAAACAATGCAAATTAACAATATGATAGATGATCTGCTTTTATATTCTAAGTTAAATTTAAAACAGATTCCCTTCAACTACGAAAAGACAGATGTTGTGGACTATTTTAATTACTGTATTCTTGAAAGTGAACCAGAACTTAATAAATTTAACATAAAAATAAACTTACAAAGTCACTTGAAAAATTCAAAATATGTTATGATAGATAAAGAGAGATTCATGAGAGTCATATTAAATATAATTGATAATTCTAGAAAATATATGGATAAAGAAGAAGGAAAAATAATTATATTTCTCAGGGAAACTGCTTCAAGTATAATAATTGAAATAAAAGATAATGGATGTGGTATTAATGAAAATGATGTAAATAAAATATTTAATAAGTTCTATAGAGGAGATTCTTCAAGAAGCAATGCTTCAGGAAGTGGTTTAGGTCTTGCTATATCAAAACAAATTGTAGAAGGCCATAATGGTAAGATATGGGCTGTATCTAATGAACTCAAAGGAACAAGTATACTAATATCCATTGGAAAAGTTAGTTAAGAGATCTATATCAGGACAACCTTTCCTTTAATCAATATAAAAAACAAATCAAATACATAATACCAAATGTATGAAAGAGGTTATTTATGAGAAAGATTTTAATAATTGAAGATGATTTAAGCATAGCAGAACTCCAAAAGGATTATCTTGAATTAGAAGGATTCGAAGTCACTATATGCACAGAAGGAGTAAAAGGCTTAAATATCTTAAATAATAATAAATTCGACTTATTGATTCTAGATATAATGCTCCCTAAAATTAATGGCTACAGTATTTTACGCAGTATACAGGATAAAAAGGATATCCCCATACTTTTAGTTTCTGCTAAAAAAGAGGAAATTGATAAAATTAAGGGATTCACCTTAGGGGCAGATGATTATATTACAAAACCTTTTAGCCCCGGCGAACTAGTTGCAAGAGTTAAATCACATATTCAAAATTATGAAAGAATCAAAAGTAAATTTAATTTAAAACGCAATAAATTAATAATAAGAGGATTGGAAATATTGAAAGACTCCAGACAAGTCTTTGTAAATGGCAAGGAAGTAACTTTGGCCCAAAAAGAATTTGACATTTTACTATATATGGCGGAGAATCCCAACAGAGTATTCAGCAGGGAAGAATTGTTTGAAAAAATATGGGGCCTTGGCTCCATAGGTGATAATGCCACTGTTACAGTACATATAAGAAGAATACGTGAGAAGATAGAACTTCATGCCTCTAAGCCCCAATACATAGAAACGGTATGGGGTGCAGGATATAGACTTAGGGTTTGATATAAAGTTATATTCTAATATACTTAAATTACCTATATTTCAAGGTTAAAATAGACACACTAAATATTTTTGAAAGTGGGTGCATTAAACTGACTTATTATGTATTAACAAGTATATTCATACTATTATTTGGAGCATTGAATTACTATATAGGACTTTGTGGATGGCATCTTCTTAGTATGAATATAGCTTTTTTAAATCAAAATATTTACTGGGCATTTTTTTCTATTATTGTTATATGTGTAATTATTGGAATCGCTGCAAATAAATTTCTACCTTATTCTCTCCGAAGCATTTTTTATACTCTGGGTTCCTATTGGCTAGTCATTTTATCTTATTTTATAATTTCCATTGTAATTTTCAATATTATTGTTTTTTTAAATAAGTTGATACATTTTTCTGAAAATCTAAGTAACAATACTTATATATTTGCTAATTTATTTGTACTATCTGTTATTATATTAATAATAATCTTACTGATATATGGCACATTTAATGGCAAAAAACTTAAAATCACATCATATAATTTAACCATACCTAAAAATGAAACTATTTTAAAAGAACTTAACATCGTTATGATATCTGACATACATATTAGTAATATAAATGACAAAAGACAAAACAAAATAATTAATACTATAAACAATTTAAATCCAGATATTGTTTTCATTACAGGAGATATACTAGACGATATATTACCTTTTATAAAGCATAAAATAATAAATGATTTTCATAAAATCAACAGTAAATATGGTGTATATGCCTGCCTAGGAAACCATGATTACTTAAGTGGAGATTTATCATATGTAGTAGATAAACTTAATGAAGCAAAAATTAATGTACTTAGGGATAATATAGTAGAAATAGCAAACAGCTTTTATATTATTGGACGTGAAGATAAGTCTTATGAAATGATAAGTAAACAAAAACGAATGAAATTATCAGAACTTATGGAAGGAATAAACAATAAATTACCTATAATTATGCTAGATCATCAGCCCATAAATATTCATGAGTCAGAAAATGCTGGGATTGATTTACAATTATCCGGTCACACTCATAAAGGACAATTTTTTCCCTTTAATATTATAACAAATAAACTTTTTAAAATTCATTACGGATATCTTAAAACTGGAAGATTACAGGTTATAGTATCCTGTGGCGCCGGTACCTGGGGACCACCTATACGTATAGGGTCAACCTCTGAGGTAGTAAATATTATTGTAAAATTTAGAAAATAAATATCTTAATTAATTTATATTTATTCAAGGTTTCCCAATTAGCTAACATTCCACACCCAGCTTCTTTAAAGTGAGTGTAGGCACTTAGGCATTGTTATACTCTTGAATAAAGTTCCTTTATAAGATTCACTTTATTAAAATAGTGTTTATATAGTCAAGAACAGAACGTGAAGCACCATTATAATTAGGAAATAAGGTTGCACCTGAAACTCCATATAACTTACACAACTTAAGTATTTCTACAGAATATTTAACAGGTAATGTTATTTTCCATAAAGGAGTATCTGGTGTATTTTTAAATTCATTTTCTAAAAATTTAGGGGAAAATATATCCCCCATTTTACCTGGTTGTTTAAGAAAAGTAAATAGACCAGACTGAGCAGCAAGGTTGTTACTAGTTGAACCTGGAACCTTAATTAACTTAATATTTTTATATAACTTAATCTTTTCTATATCCAAAGCCCATACTGCCAATTTTTTATCATTATTTTCTTCATAATGTTTCAAAGCTGATGAAGCAGCAAAATATGCAGCTACATATGAACGTTTTGACCAATCAATCAGACTAGTTGGCACTCCACAATGCTGTGCTAATGCCATTAATTCTAACAATTCCTCACTGGGCCAATTTGATGGATCAATAAAAGATTTATCATTTCCATTCCCTACTTTAAAATCTAAGTATTTTTTTCGAAATTCCAAAGAATCATTTATGATACTGATTCCAATCAAATCACATTGATCCACAAAATAATTTAATATCATAAGTTCATTACGTACTTGCTCTTCACATCTTATAGGACTTTTACCATTAATTTTTTCATTAATTCTTAATATACTGGGAACTAAAGGCCATGTATCATCTCTTTGACCTCTATAAATAAATCTTCCTCTTTTATGTCCTAAAGGCTTTTCAGGACATAGTTCCTTCCAAAATTCATCAATACTATTACATTCCTTTAAAAAATACCTTTTGCATTGATTTATAGGCATATATACACATCCCACTTCATTAATTCATACAAATATTTAAGAAAATGTCCATACCCTATTCATTATGTAATTAAACATACCTGTAGAAATGGTTGATATTAACTGTGAAAGTATGTTATCTAAACCAATATTATTTACTAATATAAATAACAATGTAGAATTAAAAAAAAGAGAAATTATATTAACAATAATAAATTTACTAAATAAGATAACTACGTTTTTATTAGACTTGAATACCCAAATTTTATCCAGTACAAATCCATTTACGATTCCAAGAAAATATGCTATACCATTTGATATCATATAATTAACACCAATTTGTATAAGAATATTATAAACAATTAATGTTATTAATGTATTTATTGTTCCTGAAATAGCATATTTTATAAATTCTTGCTTTTTTAATAATAAATCAAATACCATATTTATCTCCATAATTTATAATATCATTACTATAAAATATTATATTAACCTTAATAATCACTTAAAATTAAATATTTAATATAACTATAACATTATAACTAAATATAAAAAATAGGAGCCTCTAAAATAACTTTTATTATTTTAGGTTTTCCTATTTTTTGAAAAATATTCCTATGAATTAAAGTGCCTTAAAAACTTATATTTTTGTATTAATATTTTTATTAGGAGGTAGCTTTATTATATTGTTTTTATATTATAGTTATTATATCTTATGTTCTATTTATATATTATTTATCTTTAAAAATATGAATATTATTAATGCTGTAGATATTAAATTTCTCAATATTATTCTATAACAAAAATTATTGAATAATGTACATTAAATATAAAGCTGCAACTATAACTAATATAATGCATATGGTTCCTATAATTTTTTTCATAAAAAATTCCCCCTTAAAATATACATTTTATATTTCAATAAAACATTTAATCCACTTATGATTACAGGTAAGAAACTAGTCTTATACATAAAACAACAGCACTACCTCCTAAAATATACAATGAATCTAATATAAAAAAGGGTACGAAAGATATTTAATGCCTATATATTAAACTATAGTATAATATATCTATAATTTATAATTACGTGTAAAAATACAAAATAATTACTTTATAACATAAACTTAAAAGCTAAACTATAAAAATTTAAAATAAATAGTTTGCAATCATAAATATAAAAGATTGTAATACTTGAATTCCTCTTGTTTCTAATGTAGCATAAAATATGTATAGTGATAAGTCGATTATTTTAATTAATTTAATCGCTTTTTACGATTGGATGTGATTTAATGGATATTAAACAACTTCAAACATTTATTACTGTTGCTAAATTATTAAATTTTAGAGAAGCTGGAGAAGAACTTAATTACTCGCAATCCTCTGTTTCTGATCATATACGTAACTTAGAAAAAGAACTTAATACAAAACTTTTTGAGCGTCTCGGAAAAAAAGTATTTCTAAATGAAAGTGGAAAAAATTAATTTCTCTAGCTGAAAAAATGATTCAAGATGAAAAAAAAATTCAAGAATTATTTAATAAAAATGAGAAAATTTCTGGATTACTTAGAATAGGAGCTGCTGAGACTCTTTCTGTTTTCTGGCTTCCTCCTATTCTTAAAGAATATTGTATTATATATCCGGATGTTAAAGTAACACTTAGAATGGCTGATTGCACTGAATTTCCAAAAATGTTATCTCATAATATGATTGACGTTGCTTTTAGTCTTCATGATCAGTCACAACATGAATATATCTCCCAAATTAATATTTTTAAAGATTCTACAGTTTTTATTTCAGCTCCAGATCATCCCCTTGCTAATTTAAGAAGAATAAAAATACATGAACTTGAAAATCATTCTTTTATTCTTCCAGAAGCAGAATGTTGCTATCGTGTAGAACTAGAGAAATTATTAAAAGAGCATAATATAAAAATAGATACCATTATGGAGCTTAGTAGCTTAGAAGCTATAAAGCAATGTGTAAAAATAGGACTTGGAATTTCCCTTTTACCAAAAATTGCAGTTCAACAAGAAATTAATAAAGGTGAGCTTGCTACTCTAGCCATAGAAAATTGTAACATTTCTATATGTGCTAAAATGATATATCATAAACAAAAATGGATATCTCCATCTTTAAATGCATTAAAAAATATGATATGCACAAATAATACAGACTCAAAACATAAAATATCATAATCTAAAGAGTAACTTAGTTTCTTTGAAATGGCCATATGAACACTGCTATGCTCTAAATAAGCTCTTTTAAAATTCAGATGAAAACATTTCCTAATAGCAACCACTTGAATTTAGAATCATTTAATAAAAATAAAAAATAAGCACCTGGAATTAAACCAAATGCCTATTTTTTTCTCTAAGTTTTTACCCTAGGACAAGTATTATTATATATGTAAAATAATAGAAAATCAAGTATTAAATAGTAAATTTTTCTTAAATTACATAAAAAGATCTTATTTTCAATATGACTTTAACATATCCTTCTGCATAAGCAAATATCAAGTTTACTTACAACACATTATTAGAGATATATAGTTGGAAAATTTAAATTATACTATAAAAAAGAAAACCGAAAAACTTTTAGATTTAAAAAATAAAAGGAATAGATTTAATATTTTTATGCCATTGTATTAAAATAAAAATATAAGCAAATTTCCAACTCTGGAAATCCGCTTATATCAATAAATTTGGTGCATCAGAGAGGATTTGAACCCCCGGCACGCTGGTTCGTAGCCAACTGCTCTATCCAACTGAGCTACTGATGCATATCATAAATATTATATTAACACAAATAATATTTAAAATCAATTTTAATATTTTTAGATGTATTTTCTAATCTAAAGCCAAGTTGATCCTCCAATTAGGTTCCAGATGAAGTTTACTCATAAGAGGTGCTTTTCCCCATCTAAAACTTAAGAGAACTTATAAAGGGCATAGTAGTGATCATCCTCCACTTTAAAGAAGCTGGGGATTAGCTAATTGCCGCCTTCGGATAAATCTATTTTAATTTTCGCTATAAGAAACTTTAATTACCATACATCCTAAATATTTAAACAAAATTATTTTAGCTACTTTTTAGCTATTGTATAAAAAGACTAAGAGATGACTAATCGAATACCTTAAATGAATCACATGCCTTTTCGGGATCACTACATTCCATAAAATAAGACATTATACAAACTCCTGATGCTTTCGCTCTATATACATCTATCATACGTTCCAATTTAATTCCACCAATGGCAAACACAGGAATAGATACAGCACAGCATACACTTTCTAAAAAATCTAATCCACGTGCAGGCATCCCTTTTTTACAATCAGTAGGAAAAATATGTCCAGCAATAATGTAGTCTGCACCATATATTTGTGCCTGAATAGCTTCTTCTATGGTATGAACAGAGGTACCTTTTATTGTAAAGTCAGTAAGTTGTTCATGATTTTTGAGATAAGTTTTTAGAGGCATATGAATTTTTGAAATTCCAAGTTTTTTTGCTACTTCAATGTATGTATGAATAATTAACGATGTTTTGTACTGTAAACAGATTTCATGACACAAATATGCAAGCTGTTCATATTCATATTCTAATAGATCCTTTTCTCGTAAAATAATTCCCTCAGGTTTTGCTCTTGCAATTTGTTCAATCCTATTTAAAAAATTATCCTTACACAATAATCGATTAGTTACACAAATCACCATTTTATCATACCTACTATACACGAATATAATCAGTATATACTGGTTGCAGACCGCGTTTCAAAAGCATTTTGTGTACATCGTCCACACTTCTTGAATCAGAAATTTCAAATTGCTCATCACCTTTTGAATCTTCTTCATGACCTCCCACACTAACTTTCACACCTGCCGAAATTTTTGTTGCACACATTCCAACTACATTATCACGAAAACCAGCACGTTCTCTAGTAGAAATTGTAATACCTGCAAATGGCATAAAAAGTCTATAGGACAACATGGCCTGTAATAACTGCGCTTCATAGACACCATGTGGATCTTCATTAGTGTTATTAATAAACGGACGTAACCTTGGAGAAGAAAAAGAAATTTCTGCCTGTGGATATTTCTTCTGTATAAAATAAGCGTGAATTCCAGTAGCAAAAGCATCTTTTCTAAAATCATCTAATCCCAACAACGCTCCAAATGCTACACCTCTCATACCACCCTTTATAGCACGTTCCTGAGAATTAAAACGATAAGGATAAATACGTTTATTACCACTGAGATGAATTTTTTCATATTTATTTGTACTATAGGTTTCCTGATATACACAAACATAATCTGCACCACAATCATGTATATAATCATACTCATCAGTATTTAACGGATATATTTCGATTCCAACTAGGTTAAAATAATTTGCAGCCAACTTTACTGCTTCTCCAATATATCTTACATCTGACATTCGCCGTGATTCTCCTGTAAGCAACAATATATCTTGAAGTCCTGTTGCAGAAATATTTTTTAATTCTTTCTCTATTTCCTCCATAGTCAACTTTGCACGTCGTATTTTATTATGACAATTAAATCCACAATAAACACAATAATTCTCACAATAATTTGCAATGTAAAGCGGAGTAAATACAGACACAGAATTTCCAAAGTGTTTTTGTGTCTCATTCTTAGCTTTCTGAGCCATTTGTTCTAAAAATGGAAATGCTGCCGGTGATAACAATGCACCAAAATCTTCAATTGTTAAATTATCTTTTGTAAGAGCCTCTTTTACTTCTTCTTTACTAAAGCGTTTATAATCATAGCTATCTACCATATATAACACAGTATCCATAATACTTGAATCAACTATCTCCATATTTGGCTTATACTTCATATGATCTGTTTTAACCTTTTTCACTATTTTTCTCCTATCCGACATTCAATTTTAACATGCCTACTAAAATTAAATTGTTTAAAAATCAATATTTTAAAAACCCAGTAAGTGGGCTGGAAGCCTCTGCTCCATAGCCAAGTACACGTCCTAATCCTGCAAGATATGCTTGTCTACCTGCTTCAATAGCAAATTTAAATGATTTTGCCATAAGCCCCACATCCTTTGCTGTAGCAATAGCCGTATTGGCCATTATTGCATCAACCCCTATCTCCATCGCTTCACAAGCTTGAGATGGTCTTCCAATACCTGCATCTACAATAATTGGAATATCAATTTCATCTACCAATATCTTAATGAAATCATATGTTAGAAGTCCTTTATTACTGCCAATGGGTGCACCGAGAGGCATAATGGCAGCAGCACCTGCATTAACCAGTGAACGTGCTACATTTAAATCAGGATACATATATGGCATTACAATGAATCCTTCTTTTGCTAAAATTTCTGTAGCCTTAATTGTTTCATAATTATCTGGAAGTAAATATTTTGAGTCATGAATTACTTCAATTTTTACAAAATCACCACACCCAAGTTCACGAGCCAATCTTGCAATTCTTACAGCTTCCTGTGCATTTCTAGCTCCAGAAGTATTTGGCAACAATGTAATACCCTCTGGCATGTAATCTAGTATATTTCCCTCACCTCCAACATTAGCACGACGAAGTGCCAATGTGGCCATTTCTACACCAGCATTCTCTATAACTATTTTTGTCATTTCAAGCGAAAATTTGCCTGATCCTAAAATAAAACGGGAATTAAATGCATGCCCACCAATTATAATCTTATCATCATTCTGTTTCATATTAAGTTTCTCCTTTTGTGAATTTCATTTTGTTATACCTCTTCAATTCCAATAAGCAAACGTAAAACCATATTAGCCTGATGTCCTGCATAAATTTGTACCCGTGGGGGCAAGACCATTGCCCTGACATGCAGAACTCTTCAAATCTCCACAAATATATAAATTTTTCATTTTCCTTTGAGTTTTAATCAGATTTGAGTTGTGGTAGCCTACCATACCAGAAGCACAAACAATTTTGCAATTTGGAAGTTCTATAAACAAAGTATTAACTAGCATGGCTTTTGCTTTCGAATCATTAAATGATTCGCAGACTATATCATAACTATTAAATTACATCTTGTAGATGTAAAATACAATCTTCTTGAACTTGAAATCCATTTATAATTAAAACATTATCTTCTTTTCCAACGAAAGATCTTACTTCAAAAGCAGTTTTCCAATCACCTATTTGCTTTTTCCCATTTATAGTTATCTCCATTCTCACTTTACACTACCTTAAAGTTATCCTCCTCCAACAAAATGTACAATTTCCAATGTATCCGAATCCCCCAATTGTACTTCTGCATACGTTTCTCGTGGAATAATTCTACCATTAACTTCTACAGCGATTTTCCTCGGATCATATCCCTTTTTTTGCAGGAAGTAAACTAAGTTTATTCCTTCTTTCAGTGGGATAACAATTCCATTTACTTTCATTTTTTCACCTCTTTTTAAATTTTAACTAGTAACAAAAAAGAATGTAAACAAGTTACACCCGAGGTGGTGTACCCCATTTACATTCTTTGTCATTCAGCTTATCATAAAATATATAAAATGTCAATAAAAATTATAGAAATCCCCAGGAGTTACGCATGAATATTTTTCTTAATCACATCCACAATAGGAGATTTTTAAAAAATAACCATTACAGCTATTTTACTTCATCATAAAATAGTTTTTGATTACCTTTAATTGCTAATACGTAGTCTGATTTTTTATCTACAATGGCTTTTACTATTTTTTTCTGACATCTCATTGCATCGGTAGTCACAATACACCCACTTATATCCAGAAGCTTTAAAAGTTCTGGAATTCCTTTGGATCAATCCATTCAAAAACTCTTTGCATGGTACCATGAAAAGGTATCCTATACGGCAAAGTAAGATATTTTTTGAAAAAGCTGCTCCTGTTATTTGCAAAATCTTCTACGGCAACCCAACTATCGCAGTTTGCCAACGTACCAACTACAGCTATAAATAATATATCTGTTAGATTATGTTTAATTTTTGCTTTTTGTCTCTATCTGTTATAATTCCAAAATAATCTATCATTTTATTTTTTATCATAGCATTCATACCTCATATAATTTATATGAATTATCATACTATAATAATTAATTAAAGAAGTCTTAAACCCATGATTTCAGACTTCTTTACAGTTTATTTATTCATGCGTTTTCCCTGTAGAAATCCCCACGGAAAAAGCATAAACCCATGTCTTTCCAAAACTCTTTTTCAAGAATTTTTTTAAATGCTTTTAGATCATTTATGTTATGAGATATGTCATGTTTTTGCGACATAATTCCCGGCTGGGCAGAGCCTGAAATCTTCTGGATTTCAAACTTTTTTAGGATACCTTTTTACGTCCTTTTTAACCATATTGAGGGCAAGCCCTTTTAGTAAACCAAGATTCTGCGGCGCATTTCCTGTTCGCGTCCGATTATGATCTTCCCTAAAAATTACATCAAGACTCCAGTGAATACTTTCAATTCCCCAATGTTTTCTAACGGATCATGCAAAATCTTTTACATTTGCTACACTACAAATATAGCAGCTGGATTCTTCTGTTTTAATTCCATTTTCTTCACATTTTCTTATGACCATTCCAATACTATTTAATTTCATCCAATCTTTTTTATCCTGCATCCAGCTAACATCACCAGAGTAATAATAGTTCCTTTCTTCTATCCGTCCATGGCCTTTCTCCAAAGTATGATGACACTCCATATTTTCATTTTTACCCTTGTCTGCCATGGAATCTCTAAAATATTCTTTAACTTCAGTAGGTTTATGTTTACAAGGTCATTTCACTATAAAATTTCTACTTTAGTTACTGGTAATTTTTTGTTGCACAAACTTACCTTCATGCTTTTGTCGTGATGGAAATCCCATAGTAATCGTACTCTTATACTATAATTAATAAATCAGATTTTAACTATATTTTGTAATTTATTGTTCTTTCACATTCAACTATAATTATACTGATCGCTTTGTACAATCTTCATACGATCTTCATATTTCCTTGGTATTATTAATAAAATATTTATTGTGGAGGTAATACTAATGAACATGACACATTATATGTCTTTATTAATGGATAATCAACCCTGGAACTTAATTATTTTTATGGTTATACCTGTAGTATGTGCTGAACTACTTACTATTACAGAATTTTTTATAATTTATAATAAAATTGAAAAAGGAGGTATAAAAACTCTAAATAAAATCATTGGAATATTTGACGGTATTTATTTTACAGGAATATTTATATATCTTTTTGTAAATGTGGTAATTCCTCTTACAACTAATAATGGATGGCACACATGGGTAGATGTAATTGCAGTACTATCTTATTTAAGTGGTGTAATATTTCTAGTACCAATAACATTAATAGAACTAGGGATACTCTTTAAAACTAAATCCTCTAACGATAAATTAAAAATTCACTTTATACTCATAAGTGGATTTTTAATAGTTGCACATATTGCAATGATTTTTGGTATGGTCAATCCTGAAATAATAAGCAATATGCCAGGAATGAACATGCACTAAACCTATTAATATAAAATTGTATAATATTTATATTAATAATAGCTTGTGGAATAACAGTAATTGTAAAATTAAATAAGTCATCACTTTATGATATAATGTTTTCACTAAAAAACAGAAAAATATCATTAAAGGATGACTTCAATTATGATTATAACCTGCAATTCGTGATTTGGATATAAGCCTCCAATCTCGCTATACTAAAACCAAGGTTGGATCAAGAAGTGCTCTTATTTCTGAGGGATAGCTGGCATACATCAGAATTCTCATAATTTACATTATCTAAGTTTACCCGTATTTTAGTACAGTCTAGGATATGTATAGATGGAGCTATATCAAGGGATGGCATAACTACATCTTGAACATAATGGTTGTAAGAACCTATAAATTCCCTGGCATCATATTTTTGAATCAAATTTCTCATAACACCTTCTGCAAATAAGCCTTCTTCAAGGTTTCTATCTGTATCCCACATATTCCATCCAAGCTCTGATAATAACTCACAATCAGTTACTGCAAATGCTACATCTGTCAGGCTTGTTTTAAGTTTCATCTTTGCTGTGATTGCTAGCGTAATAAGTATATCTAAAGGCATATGCTTGTTTTGCTTTCTCTTATCTTCAAAGCTTTTACCTAACTTACCTATAATTCCCATATTCTTCATTTTTAATATTATTGCGTCTATAAAATTAGGAAAGCTTACATCTGCAGCATCAATTTTTCATTCTTTTATAGCACCTAACACCTTATTCTTATCATTTTTGCTTAATTGTAACATATATAACTATCTCCCCTAAATTATTATTAGTATATATAATTCTATAAAAGACTTTAAAATCATTTCTTAAAATAATTATTATATTACTTATTTTTTTAATTTTTCATATTACTTATTGCAGATTATATTTGACTCATCTTGCCAAATCTCTTATAAAATAAGGACATTAGTATTGTAGCAATTAAAGCCATTGCTGCACCTAAATAAAAAGGGGCACTATTATTAACCTTGTCATATAATATACCAGCTATAAGACTTGCAGGGAGTAAGGTTATCCCTATTAATGAATTATATATTCCCAGTCCTGTTCCCCTCTTATTTTCATCAATAAGGTCTGAGACTAGTGCCTTTTGTACTCCATCTGTTGCTGCACTGTAAAGTCCATATAATGCAAATAGCAAAA
>ENA-UOOE01000939-UOOE01000939.1-fermentation-metagenome-genome-assembly--contig:-NODE-939-length-26210-cov-4.234525_pt1 | contig 26210 bp, 22 predicted proteins | sample MGYA00245776_ERZ724021 | MGnify/ENA primary metagenome ERZ724021 (study PRJEB28704, sample SAMN03018321) | fermentation metagenome | biome: anthropogenic terrestrial biome; feature: soil; material... | reverse complement strand
TTTTAATAGGTCTTTTTGTCATGTTCAAAAACACCTGAATTTCTTTCAAGTTAACTCTATAAATTCATGTTTTTCATGGTCAATATCATCTAAATAAAAATCTTCCTTTGAAAGATCAAATATATAACCTGCCTTTATTTCTGTAGAAAGTCTCTTTATACTTCCCCTGGCCAAAAATATAATATTTATTGGATCTTTTATCTTAGGTTCTTTCATATAAGTTATAAAGCCTAAATTTCTCCTTACTTCAAAGGGAAGTACCCTATATAGATATTTAAGTATTCCCTTTGAAGTAGAATTTATATGGCTGTAATCCACATCCAGTACAATATATATTTTTCTGCAGTATTTAACTGACTTAAAACAAGCTTTAATTAAATCCTCAAATACTTCCCTATTCATATTGACTGCAGAAAACATGTCTTCTATAGAATTGAAGCAGTCATCCTGACTATTTAGTGGAATTTTACTTATCTGCTCCAGGGTGTTTCCTTCTTCTATATCATAATCCTTTACAAATCCTGAAGCATATATTATTTTTTCGGGGTTTTCTATATAATTTTCTCTTTCTTCTTCTGGAATTATATAACTGTGGGTAAAATAACGATTTCTCTGCCCTGTATAGTCTTTTCCCCCAAAGGCAGATACACCAATTATCATTTTATTTCCTGTATTTGCACAAAACAGTGCCACAGGGTATTTAAGTATGTCCTCTTCTCCTGCAAGCTGAGCAGGAGCTTCATAAAAACATAAATTCTGAAGAGTGTTTATTATAAATTCATTTTCAAGTCCAGAACTTTTAGCTACAGTATCATAGCCTGGGGTCTTACTGAAAACTCCTTTTCTATCCCTTGTGTAATAATGTTGTTCAATCATTTTACTCTCTTCCCCCATCTAAATAATTCATGCAGTAAAGCAGCCACAAAAAAGGTTCATCCACTCTCACGGGATTTATACTTGTACTGCTGTCTATTTGAAGGTTATGAGGATTACATCCCAAAGATGATACTGCAAAGTATCCTGTAGTTTTAAAATATGTATCCATAGCTCCTTTGAAAGCACTGTCTACCCTGGCTAAAAATTTTCTCACTTCACCGTCAATATTTTCAAATTCATTTAAATTAAAAAACTTTCTGTGGTTGTAATTTTTAAATATATTACTGTTTTTACTTATGTATTCTTCATCATTTAAATTTTTCAGCATATCACTTTTAGTTATCACTACCGCCGTAGGTATAGGGGTTCTCTCTCTTGACTGCTTAGATATAAAATTTTCAAATAAATATACAATTATATCTTTTGATTCTTGATATTTTTCTGTAAAATCTCCTTTAAATTCCCTGTTTGCAATATTTATCTTTTTTCTTAGAGCCCTCATCTGCAGGGGATCTACAAGAAATATTATACCGTCGGAATTCTTTATATGTTCTCCGTGTTTTTCTATATACCCCTTGTCCGTCATACCCTCTCCAGGTACGTCATAAAAAATGAGGGTAATTGGTGGTATTTTATCATCTTTAAATTTAAAATTTTCTATAAGTGGTTCCATATGCTGTTTTGGGGTAGGGTCCGGCATTATATTTCTGTCAAAAATTCTTTCCTGATTTTCTCTTATTTCATCGTTATATGTGGAACTTCCTGCAATTATGGAAGCACCTATTCTTTCACAGGTATATCTTTCAAGAACATATAAAAGAGTTGTCATGTATACAGATTTTCCTGCCTGGGAAGCCCCTACAACGGAAATAATTTTAGAAGGTCCTCTTCCCGAGGTTATGGGAAGCTCATTGTGACAGTGGGGACACAGCCTTTCATTAGTACTTATATCGTACTTATCCTTAATTTCTATAAGCACTTTATCCACCCTTGTTTTACTGCTCTCTGGAAGACTTTCTGCCCTGACTACAGGGTTTATTTCTCCAAGCAGCCCTTTTCCTATCTTTTTATTGTATTCATTAAGCACTTCATCTACTGTTTTTTCATATTCAGGATCTCCCTTTTCAAAGTGAGAGGCCCTAAAAATCACCTGATCAGTTTTAAACTTTTTAAAACAAAAAGGACATTTTATCATAAAAGGCCCCTTTTCATAAGTTGCTTTTATATAATCATTATTTTGTTTTTTTCTGTTTCCAGAAAAAATTTTTAAAAAGCCCATAAACCCTGCTCCTTTCCTGCAAAGAAAATTAAACTTGCCAGATATTATTTTTACTTTCCTTTTAAAGTATAGGCACTGCCATATTTATCTGTATCTTTTATAAAAACTTTTACATACTCATTTTTTCCCACCCTTATCTTTGGCATAACATTTTTTCCTGCAGAAATATTGTCAATAAAATCAAAAGCTATACCATCTTCTTTATTAAGTGGATAAAAATTTAACTTTTTCACATAGCATAACACATCTTTATTTAAAGCTGCTTCTGAATCTATAATAATCTGTAATATTTTTTCCTTGGAAAAAAAACTTCTCAAAGGTTTTATCTGCCTTATTTCATAATAAATTTTAGGTTTTCCCGTGTTTATCAATACTTTGTTTTTGCCATTTTCCTGTTTTAAAAGCAAGATCTCATCTTCTTTTTCAACTGCAGGAAAAATATAATATGTATATTGGCTTATTTCTCTTACAGCTTCACAGTATCCATTAAATTCTCTATATTCCTCCCTAGTATATAATTTAACATTATTTTTATCTATATTATCTAGAGAAAAATTATCCAGGGTATTTGTTTTTACTATATACACTATATCAATATCTTTGGGCCATCTCCATCTTATAGTAAATTTATCCCTATCCAGTTCCCAACTTATATTGTATATTTCATCTTTATTATCTAAAAGTTCAACTATTTTCATAACATTACCTTCCTTTAGATGATTCAAAATCTAAATTATATGAGGCAATAGGTTTATATCAATACCATGAAGCAGGTATCCCTTTTTCAGACAATAATCATAAAATTCAATAGAAGATTTTATATAAATAATATCCTTTGCCCCGAATCCTCCCATTAGATTTAATTTTTCAATACCGCTGCTTTTTATTTCATGTATATATCCTATTTTATAGTTTCTCGTTTTTCTGTCAAAATCAAAAGCATATTTTATAAAATCACTGCTGTAATCTCCAAAAAAATATTTCTCCTGGTACATCTTTACGTCATAATTCATAATATGGCTTTTAAGGGCAGAATTATCCTCAAGCATATTGTAAAGTTTACGGTAAAGTTCCTCCCTGGAAAGTACCTTTAGATTATAGTCGGAAAGACTAATATTGGTTCTTTTATTGAACTCTTCTTCAAAGGATTGGTTAAATTCATCTTGTGTTAAAATATATTTATTGCAAAACAGTATCATTTTTTCAAGTATTTTTTCCTTTCCTTCCCTTAATCCTATTGAAATATTTCCTATATAGTTATCTTCCAGATAAAAAGCTTCACCATAATTTTTTTCAAGATCATCCAAAATATTATTTACCACATTTTTATAATAAGCTTTTACATTTTGTGCTGCATAGTCATCTTCACCTTTTATTGTTTTGTCTTCATATTTATTAATTACTTCTCCAATGCAGGTAAGCTTTCCCATTTCTTCTAAAAGCTGATTATGGATTTCCAGTAAAATACATTCATATTGTTTAAGAATTTTTTTTGAAATACTTAACTTTAAAATTTCAAGCTTTCTAGGATATATTTCCTTAAATATTTTTTTCTTTGCTTCCTTTAATCCTTTACTTTTGACAAAAATATTTTTAAGGCTGAAACCTTCTATAAATCTTGATTCATATAGGTTATTGACTTCATTTTTTATGTTATTTATAAGCATATCCATAGAGTTTATTTTATCTCTTAAATATTTTACTGTCTCTCCTTCTTCCCCTGTCCACTTTAAAGCACAGTATAATCCTAACTTAGTGTTATCTATTATATTTTTCTTTACTAAAGCTTTAATCTGTGCCTCAAAATTTATGGCTTCCAGATTATTTTCCGAAGGCTTTATAAAATTTTCCTTAAAAAAATTTTTACATCTATCTCTATACAACTTTTCTTCAATTTGTTTTAAAGTAAATCTTTCCAGTCTTGAAATAGGTGACATCATAATGCCTTTCATATCCATTACAGATATGTGCTTTGGTAAAATATTATCCACTGTTAGATTTAAACCTGACTCGTCTATTTTTAAGATTTCAGTTATAAATTCCACTTTTTTTATAGAGAATTCATTCAATTTATCTATAATTCTTTCGTAAAAAGCCTTAAGTACTGTTATACAAATGGCACCTCCTGGTCTCCTCACTTTAGAAAGCCCTGCGGTAACATATCTGTTTATAAAACCTTCCCTTAATATATTTGCTTTGAACCTTGCATTATCGTAATGCTGATTTTCCGTATTTGCAAAACTATCAATATTTATACTTTTATTTTTTATAAGGTTAATATAGGATATTATTTCGTAATTATTGACCATGGAGCTCTCTGGTATTATGCCCTTTTCATTTTTTTCTTCCAGGACGTAGGTCATATAAAATACAGCTCCCTTAAAACTTACAGAAAGCTCCCTACCCTCTCCGTACACATCTATTTTTTCATTAAAATTAAAATTATCACTTTGCATATATTCTACTTCCCTAAAAAAGCTTACCGAAACTGCCCTGGAAAAAAATTCATCTTCCATATTTTTTTCCCTTATGAGAATATAAAGATCTAAAGTACCTGTCTTAAATACTTCCATCATCTTTTTTCTTATAAGCAAAGTTATTTCTGGAACTATTATATTAAAAGGATCATCTGAAGCAGTAATTACAGAAATACTTATATTTTCAAAAGAATTAAACAAACTTCCATTGGATAGTATTTTATCTCTTGCCATTGTTATTTTTTTATTTAAATATTCCAGATTTTCCTTATCATTATAAAATTTTTCTCTGATATTTTTTCTCAAACACTTTTTATCTTCAAGATCAAATTCAAATTGAAAATTAAAGGAGTTGTCTTTATCCTCTACATTATCTACAGTAATATTTATAAAGGCTATACCTTCTCCATTGTCCCATTGTTGCCTTATACTGCTTTCTATATGTTCATATGCTTCTTTGACGCCTTCTCCCAAAAATACAAAAAGTATAGGATTATTTACACTCCTTCCTCCTTTACCATGATAAATTCTTCTGTGAATTACTGAATCATATTCTTCCTTGAAACTCTTCAACATATGCTCCATAAAAATTCCTCCTAAGGAAATGGAAGGCAAGGCCTAACCTTACCTTCAAAACTATTGTTCCAATTGTTTTCTTACTTCCTGCAGCCTTGAAAGTATTTCATTGTAGAAAGCAAAAAGTTCATCTCCATTTACCAGTTGATATTTTCTGATATCCAATTCCCGAACACAATCTTTAAAAGTTTCTAGGAGAGTATCTATATTTAAAATAAGAGTTTTAGTATTCTCCTCCATTGAAAGATTTTCAAGCCTTCTATCAGAGGTTACATCTATAATTACCTTATCTCTTTCATCTAGTGAAACATATTTTCTAAATATAGCTTCATGCTGATATTCCTTTTGTTTTAAAGTGTTTATAAAAGGTTCTATACTTACTTTACTCTCTTCTCCTCCATTGTAAACATAAAATACCCCCTTTTTCGCTATAGTATCTGTATATAAAGCCCTTATAAAATTATCCATATCTGCTTGAGACTTGCTTAAATTTTCTATTATATTACAAAGCTCCTCTTTCTTAGCCAGAATTGTTTCATATTTTTCTACTTCTCCTCTTAAAAGTTTGGTAAGTTCAGGAGTTCTTATAAGATTATTTTGTGCCTTTTCCTCATCACTGCTTTCAAATATATAATATTTCTGCATATCATGGTTTTCCACAGGGGTAATTCCCTCTTCCAAAAGTTTTTCAATATCCGATATTGCCCTTTTTATTTCCCCTACATTAGGTTTATCTTCCTGCATATCAATACTGTACTGATTCATAAATTCATCAATATTAAACTTTTTTGTAATAATACATTTATATCTTTCATTGCTTCCTTTTTCCGTATCTACTATACATCCAAGTTCCATTGCCCTTTTAAAAAGGCCTCTTACCTCCTCATTATAGTTCTTTACCCTTTCATTTACATAAGTTGTACCCCAGGACTGCTCTGGAATAGGTGAAGGGAGATATATCCAGTTTTTATTTTCACTTTGATATAAGTGTCTTCCTATTCCATCTCTTTCAAATAGTGTTTTTTCATAAATTTCTTCATAATGCTTTATAGGGGCATAGGAATAAAGAGGTACTCCATTTTTGGTGTTAAGCCAGAATATCCTGTTAGTCACTGTACTTTTTTTAATATTAATAGAATCACCCTTATGGGAATTTCTCTTATACTCTTTAATTCCCTCAAGAATCTTTTTGGCGTTTGTAGGTACTGAAACCATGCTCCATGTAGGAAAATTCAAAGCTTCCATATTATTTATATGGAAAATAGGAACTGCATCCTTATCAAGTTTTGGTGCTATTTTATCCTTTATTATGCTGATAATTGATTTATCTTCTCCATATTCAAGAGATAAAAATTCCTCCATGGACTGGGTTATTACACTTCCGTACTCTTCAGAGACAAAATTTGAAATTGAGCCCACCACATCTATGTGAACCTCATCCAGCCACTTCTGGGATTCTTCCAAAAGTTTATAGGAGAATTTTCTCACCAGTTCATCTGCAGTTTCCTTGTTTACAACCCTCTCTATATAGTCTGTTAAATCCGGCACCCTAACTACCGTCCAGGAATAAGTCCTTCCAAGAGCCCCTTCTATTTCTTCACCTTTTGCCAGTATATCCCCGTCTTCTTTAAATATTTTATTTAATTCATTTAATATATCTGTATATACCTTGTATATTCTATTATTTAATTGGCTTAAATTTTCAATTACTTTTTCATAGAACTCTATCATTCTTATGATTCTTTCTTCTTCTGCTTTTAATATATACTCCTCACTTTTTGCTTCTATGAAATCATTTTTTCTACCCTCTTTGGTGAACAAAATTGCTTTTTTAGCCTGTATAAATTTATCCTCAGCTAGTTCCTTTTTTAACTTTATTTCCCGGGATATATTAGACAATCTTTCCTTAAGGAATGTAATTTCTACCTCCAATGTCTTTATAACACAAAAGCCTTTGGAAAATAAAATTCTAGATGCATAAAAAGGTCCTCTTTTTGGATCTTTAAAAATTCCATCTACCAATTCCCGTACTTCTTTTTGAATTTGTCCTGGATATTGAACTTTCACTTTATTATATTCATTTATACAGTCTCTTAAATATTCTTTCATTTCCTCATCAATATTAACTGATTGTTTTTTTATTACATTGCTATAGTTGTATTTTTCTCTATCTTTGTACCCTGTTATTGGCTTCCTGTTTTGAACCTGCTCTTCAAATCTTTCAATTACACCATCCTCGTCCAGATTAAGCCTTTTTATAAACTTATCCACTTCATTTTCCTCTGGAATATTATGAAATATATACTGCATTTTTTCAAAAAGTTTATAGGCAAGATATGTAGTTATTTCTTCCAGAGGCAGTACTGCAGAAGATGCTCCTATAATTACATATTTGTAGTTTGACATATAGGGCTTTGCCATGTTATCAGTATTTTGTTTTAAATTACTTATATAATCCTGTATTGCAAATACTCCACCGGATTCCCTTACTTCACTGGACATGAAATTAACAATATTTTCCGCTGTAACATTCATACAGTAATCATAGGCATTACTCATGGGTCTTCCATCTATATTGGTGGCAGAAATCAAATGACACAAATTAAAAGGGGGCATTGGTGAATCTACAGTAAGTCTGTTTCTGTATTTCTGTGTGAATCTCTCGTGTCTGTCTCCTATACCCATGAGATAATCCAACTCTTTAAGTGCTGCAAAACCATTTTTTATAATATAGGATTGTGAAGACTGATTATCCGCAGACCTCGACAAATTTACATCAGGAGTAAATAAATATCCCATTATATTTACCTTGTCATCACCTTTTGAGCCATATATATTATTCATTATTCCCCTTACTATATAGGCTATATCTATAAAAGTACCACTGCCAGTTCCCCCTGAAAGTCCGGAAAGTATAAATACATGAAGAGTTTCTTCTTTGTCTTCCTGCAGTAATCTTATTTTCTTTTCAATACAGTCAACAATTTCATTGATTTTTGTAAATAGTAAAAGTCTTCCTACCTGTCTTACCCCTCCTGCACCATCGGTACCACTTTCAGAAGACAGCTCCGGTGACAGCCACTCCTTTATACAGTCATCCAATATTTTACGATCTTTTAAAATAGATCTTATTTCTGCATTTGACAGCATGACCAATTCACTTTGAGGGTCAAGTCCCACCCCCCCATTTCCAGGATATCTTTTATTCTTTTCTCCCTGGTTGGTTTCAAAGCCTAAAAATTCTACTTTTTTGGGCTTATCTTTTCTTGTATTTGAAATAGTATCCTCCTCCAGGATAAATCTTTTGTTGATTTGATATTTCAATCTAAGCATTGCATCTATGCCAGTTCCTCCAAGTCCTATTATAAGCATGGGATTTGGTATGGTTTCTATACGTATTTTATCGCTTATAATTCCTCCTCCCCTGCTTACTTCAAGGTCTTGAAGATGTTCTCTAATTCTACTGTTCATAATTTATCTTCCCTTCATATAAGTTTACCTTTTAACCTATTTAGCATGAAATTCCACCAGTATGCTTTTTGGAACTTTATTTAAAAACACTTTTATTTTATTTCCATTATAAAGTATTATGCCGGAGTTATTTTCCAATATTTTTCCTGACCTTTGAAGGGTACAGTTTGACTTATTAATTAGTTCTATGCTGTCATCCTTTTTAAATATAAATTTGATGGATTCAGTTTCTGCATATTCTTCTTTAAGCCCCAATACATCAAATAGAGTAAAGCTTCCTGTGTAGTTGTCTAAATTTCTAAATTGCGGAGATAAAGCTTCACCGGTATTCTCATCCCTTATGTTTAACTCTATGCGTCCAAAGCCTCTGATACGTTTTTTCTTTATCACTATAATAATTATATAAATACAAATAGCTGCCAGTATAATTCCAATTACAGTTAAAATTATTGGGTTTTTAATAAAGGATTTTGGCTGGGCCTTAGGCGTCCCCACACCAGTATTATCTCCTATAACCAGGGTATTGCTTTCCCTATAAAAGCTGTCTCCATCTACTCTTACCTTAAGCTCATATTTTCCCTCTTCCAAATAGGAATATTCACCTTTAAATAAATTGTCCTCTGAAATTAAAGGTATTTCCTTAGACAAGCTGTCTTTTAAATTTTTAACAATGAGTTTTGCCCCTGCATTTTTATAAAGTTCCTCATCTGTAACCTTATTTCCATTACTGGTAAAATAAGCTTCAATCTTCATCTTGTCTCCCTTACCTGGATTTTCAGGGGTAAAGGCTGCCTTCAGTTGAATATCATAGTTAAATATATAACTTACTTTTATATCATTTCCACTTACTCCTTTAACCTTAACTGTCCACTGTCCCTTTACAGGGTTGATAAGTTTAAGCATTGAATATTTATTAGATGAGGTAAACAGGGTATTTTCAGAAGGTATGGAAACCTCACTTCCTGAAGGATTTAAAAGTTTCACTTCTACAGGAGTACTTGAAAGCATTGATATATTGGCCTCAAGTACATTTGAATTGGGGATGTTAACCTTTAATTCCTGGAAATCCCCATTAGCTTTAATGGTACCTCCATCTTGAACCTTAAGCTTTGAATTATCTGCATATATATCTGTAAGGATGGCAGGAAGATCCGAGGCTGTATTTGTTATGTAGTTTTTACCTCCAGTTGAACTGGATATGTCACCAAGCTGAGTTTTATCTACGGTTCCATTATAATTAAGTCCTATGGTATATACAGGGTAACCTTTACTTTTACAGATTTGAAGGGCATTTTTTAAATCATTTAAAGACTCATCCTGACTCCTTTCAGGATCATTTTTCCCATCGGATAATAAAATTATAACCGGATTGTTTCCACTTTTATGGCCACTTTCCATTAATTTTACTGCCTCTAAAAGTCCCCTGCCTGTATCTGTTTTCTGCCCAAGAGAAATATTAGAGGCCATACTCTTTATTCTGTCTCTGTCTTCCGATGAATTTATACTGTCTAAATTATGTTCTCTCACTATGCTGTCTGAATAAGCTACAAGACCTGCCTTGTTACCTTGAATCTGACCCATATCAAGAAACATCTTTATGGCTTCCTCCCGTATTTTTTCAGGGTCACTTTCTGCCATGGAACCACTGGAATCAAGTGCAAAAATCACATCCATGCTGGTACCTTTAGAAGCCTCCTCTGCTCCAACCCCTGAAAAAGGAATAAAAAACATCTGAAGCACACATATTAAAATTACAACTAAAGTCCATTTAGTTTTGCTCTTCACAATAATACACTCCTTATTTAAGCTCACTATTTGCTTCACTTAAAATCCAGCTTACAACTTCTGCTGTAGCAGTTTTTTCATATTGAAACAGGCTGCAGGAAAAGAATTTATAATTTGCAAAGTTATATTCAAATTTTTTTATTATGGCATCTTCTCCTAGTTCCCGAAGAAAATCTTCTATAGGTCCACTATACCCAAACAAGTCCATTTTATTTATTACAACTGCAGCAGGTATTGTAATAAGTTTCTTAGGCTCGATTTGATTAATTTCCCTTAATCCAAGTATAAAACGATCTATAAAATCATGTATATTTTTTATATCTCTGAACCTACTTTTTACAGATTCATCTTTTTTAATATACCTTTCCCCCTGAGCCATGCACAAGGGATCCATGACAAAAATCAAACCTTCTATATACTTATAATGTTTTTGTGTCCTTATATTAGCCCTTGAATTAAAATATTCCCCTGCAATATCATAAAAATATAAAAGTTTTTTATTGAAAAATCTAGGTGAATGTATAAAAATATTATATACCTCTGTATGACTGTTATCAGTCTTTTTAGGTGGAATACCTTTTTTAAAAGATTCTAAACACTTTTTAATTTCATCCTCACAATCTTGATTTAAAAATGCTACATTCCACTTTTTTTCTCTTGAAATATGATCCCTTAAGGTATTTATAGCAGAATATATAAAGGAAGTCTTCCCTGAATATTCCGGTCCTACAACAGGTATACATATAGGAGAGGATTCTCTGCTTTCAATATCTTTTCCACATACAGGGCATATAGCCTGAAGCTTAAATCTTCCTCCTAAATTAGTGCAGGGAATTACTTCTTTACACTTGCACTTTCTTTTAATTATACCATAGGGTCCTGGAGTTAGCATTTTATGAACTCTTCCACAATTTGGGCATATATAATAAGGTATATCAAACCTGGTTAGACAGCTTGGACACACTCCTCCTATTTTTCCTTTTTTAAATTTAAACTTTTCACCACATAACACTATAAAATAAAACAGGTAAATGGGCATACTTATAATGGTTACTATTAAAAAATGTATTGAAACACAGATTACGTTTATTAAATTACCTAATATATATATTACCTTTTGAGCAGTTTTTACCCTGTAATATGTAAAATATGATTTCGTTTCCATCTGGCTTTTTAACATTAAAATATTACCACTGTTGATGGATTTTGCACTTTCATAAGTATTTGACAAATCCTCATACTGTTTATTAAAAAAATATTTTTCCACTGCAGGTTCTCCCAATTTTGCCTTGGTTTTCAGTGAATATTTTCTATTAAAACTATAGTTGAAAGCTTTAAAATAGCTTAAGGCACACTTTAAAAATCCATAAACTATTCCTGCAATTATACCTGCTGTACCTAAAAACACTAATGAAATAAAATTAAACATATGTTTTAAGAATCACCTCCTGGCAGTTCAATTATGAGTTTTTACTATTTCTTAAAAAATTTAAATCGGCTTTTATTTTTATTTTTTTCATGTACTTTAGTCATAATATACTGCCATCTTGTGATAATTTGCTCTACCTGCACAAGTCTTTTAACCTTTTCTGTAAAATAACTATTATACTCTTTTAATTTTCTTTCAGAAATCTTTGTAAGTATATCTATAATTCTATTATCTAAAATTTCTTCTGACTTCTCATCCATACTATCCATATTCTTAAATGTAGATATGATAAAATCCAGAAATATGGTATATCCCTCTATGCCATAGGCTCTTAATACATCTTTATACTTTTTGGTAAGTATAATATCCTCCAGTGTATCCATATATACACTATAAAAAATATTTGAATGCCTCTCACACCAAAGGGCCTTCTTAACCTTAAAATGCTCCCCTGCATTTTCAAGGTATACACATATGTTAGATAAAAACCATTTTAAATATTCTCCATATTCATATTCATCCATATTAGAAAAATCAATTTTAATCTTTTTAAGAAGTGTAACTTTATGACCCTCATGGCCCTCTTTATAATTTTGAATTTTATTTCCCGTATACAACAACTCTGTTATGCTTAAAGGAGTTTTTATTTTAAACTGATTTTTTATATCTACAGCCTTTTCTATAATATAATTTTCCTTTTCTGCATCTTCTATATGAATCTTTTCTTCAAAATCTGTAAAAAGTTTTTCAAGTACATTTTTAGAGATTAGGCTTATTATAGAACCCTTATCTATGTAATCTATTATATTCTTATATTCTTCCAGCGGAATATCCTCATTATATAGGTATAATTCAAGGGATTCAGAAAATTTTTTATCTCTGTAATCTTGAAAAAAACAAAATACATTTTGGCAATAATTTACAAAAAAATTCTCTTTATCACCATTTTCTATTAGTTCAAAACTATATATGGAAAAGAAAAAATTCTCTGCACCATTTAACTTGTTTATTTCAGAATATATTTTTCTCTTCCATTGACTGTCTTTATTTCCCTCATCTATAATAAAACCTGCTAGAATTTTTTCAACTTCATTGCGTCTTTGTGAATAATTATTAATATAATAAGCCCTTAAAATTATCTTTGCAAAGTATTCATAATCTTTTTTAAAAGAGTTTAGTATGTCTAAAATATCTTCTGGAGATTTTATTAGTATTTCCAGACACCTATTAAATAAAATGGTTATATTCTTATCTTCCTCCTGCTCCATGCTGAATAGAACTTTTCTGCTTTCAGTATCACATTTATTGTTAAATATAATTATATCCCTTACCAAAGTATTAAAATAGAACTTTGCATGTCTTATCTTGCCCCCTTTAATATAGATTTCAATATTTTTTATTCTATCTATATTAAGTGAAGCTCTAGCAAACTGGTCTGTAGACACCTGTTCTAATTCTCTTATTTTATTATATAAATCTATTATATCTTCTAATGGAATCTCTTCAACATCTACCAATAGATAATGAATAGAATTAAAAAAGAATTCATAAGTTTTTGTTACATACTCCCTATTTTCTATTTCCAGTCCAGCTTTAAATAAAAATTTTGTTATTATCTCTAAAAGTTCCAAGTCTACCTGAGTACTCATCTTTTCAAGTTTTGGAACAAGCATGTCAAATAGTTCATTATAAGCCCCTATGGACTTATAGTTAATTGCAAAACTTAATGCTTTTTTAATATTTTCAATATTGGATTTTTCTATTCCTCTTTTCACTATATTATATAGATTTACACAGTTATCTATATCTTTATCCAAAAAATTATATTCAAACTGACTTATAAAATCTATAAAAGGTAAAAATATTTCTTTGGAGACTGTATACCCTACTTCAGCCAGTTTTATGAAACTGCTGCTGTAGTTAACTTCATAATTAAACTCCCCGGAAAAATTATGGATGTGATACATATATGATTTCTGACTCTCTTTAAAATTAAATTTACTTCCTTTTTTATCTACAGCACAAATTATACAATTTAAATCCTCAGGATTATAACAGTAAGTAGTAAAGCTAAATTGCCTGGCCAATTTTTTAGGAAGACACATTAAAACTGCCCCAATCCAGAAGGGTACATTATCTTTATCATCACAGTATATTATTCTTTTTTTGCTTTCACTATAATCCAGAACTGACTCCATAAGCTGTATAAAACTCTTTCTTTTTTTACCTACTGCACCTTTTTTAAGAAATTGGCTTATGGTATCAAAATTAATTATATTGCCTAAAGGTATTTCTTCCAGCTCCGGCAGATATGCAATTTCTTCTCTATTTTGCTCTTCATCCGTGAGAAATTCCCTAAAAACAGGAGAGCCATAAAGTTCTATGGGATAAAAATCCCAGGGCTCTTGGGATATTAGCACATGACAAAAGTAATTTCCATATCTTCCTGAATAATCTCTGCCTATATATTTGCTGCTGCATATACAGTATTTATTATTTTTAAGTTTAAAAGAGGAAAAAGATAGTGGAAACAATTTATCTATTTCTTCATGAGAAGGCAATGTAGGTAGATTGTCCGGAGGTATATATACACAATAGCTCTCTATTTCTTTTCGTTCTTCATGGCTGATACCTTCTGACATGGAATATGTCTGGAATCCCATACCTGAAGATACCCCCCTTTTACATGAAGTATAAAAAAGCTGTTTAATTGCCATAACTCACAATCACTTCCTTTTTTCTCCCTTTATCAGTTTATGTTTGTATAAAAGCCATAAAAAGGGATCCTCTACCCTATGAGGTCTTAATTTTGTAATTTTCCCATCTACAGAATTACATCCTAAAGCAGTTAACCCAAAATATCCATATTCTTTAAAATTTAGGCTGAGCTGCTCTGCAAAGTTTTCTCCTCCCCAGCTTCTAACCAAAGATTCCATAGTTCCATTCATATCCTCAAAATCTGATAAGTCAAAACAGGCCCTGCTTATATGTTTACTGGGATAATTTATACAACTGGAGGGATCTACTAAAGATTCCACTGCATCCATTTTTGAAAAAGCCACAGCTACAGGTATATCTATAAGCTTATTCATTTTTATACCATTTGCCTTTCTAATTAGATTTGCAGTCCTTGAGAGCAAATCCTCTATTTTTGTATTTTCCTCAGGAAGTACTGTTCCCTCTGGCAGCATTTCTCTTACATTTTCTAGCTGCAGTGGGTCAAGAAGAAATATTATACCGGAAGAATTATATATATATCTATTTTCAGTTTTCATAGTATCTTCAGAATCCAGGTCTTCACCTGCAGTATCAAAAAAAGCAATGGTAACTACATTACTTATTCTCTTGCTTTTAAAAAATTTCCCCATAATACCCTGTTCTTTAAATGTAAGGTTATAGATAAGAGGCTGTTTTACAGAGGAATCTGTTTTAGCGGAACGGGTTACCCTTATAAGCTCGTTTCTTTTAAAAACAGGATTATAAAAATCATTTCTATATCTGTTTATGGTGGCATCATTTACTGCAGAAAGACTGCAATTAAAGGCAGAGCCTATTTCATTCATTATTTTATTTATCAGAACTGCAATGTAATGACTTTTCCCTGCTTCTTTTGCCCCAATTACTGCAAATACCAAATCATCATATTGTCCTATGGCAAAAGGCAATTCTGCCTGACAGGTTGGACATATCTTTATATGAGTTCTCTCTCCACATTCTCCGCAGCATATAGAATCTAATATTTCATTTTTATTTTCCTCTCTATCTGGTTTCAGTATAATGCCTTCTTTGGCATTTTTACATATGTCAGGATCATTTTTACATATAAAGTTCACATCATTTAAACTATGTTTTGAGAAACAATAGGGACATATGTAATAATCTTTCTTTTTTAAGTTAAACTTCATCCGAAAACCTCCTTATCATGTACCTTATATTCAAAGTCACTTAAAATATAACTTATTCTTTGCCGGAGATATTATTCTATACATTTTACTGTTTATATCTTCTACAAAAAATAATTTTGCATACATATTTCTTCCTATACTGTCAGTTGATATGGGAAAAGATAATCTTTCATTCTTTGTAAAAGTTTGATAATCTGTGGTAACCAGAGTTTCTCCCTGGGATTTTTGAAGAGGCATATTCCCCACTCTACCAATCAAAACAAGCGGTGGAACATTTATTTCTTTTTTATCTGTAGATAAAATCAACTCCGCACTTTTTAATTTACCTAAAATATTTCTTCTTATTTTTATCTCATAAAATATTTCCTGAGGTATCTTATTTATTACAAGTCTTCTTTGACCCTGGGAAAATATCATTTTTCCTCCACATTCAACTAAAGTATAAATGGAAAAATAGTAGTTTCCCTCCACTACCCTATCCATTATATAATCTCCTGCAGAAGAAGGATCTTTTTTTTCTATTAAAATCTGATGGGCAGAAGAATCCTTATATCCTGAAGGAAACCTATCCATTCTATAACACAGCATAACCTTGTTTATACCCCGGGGCCATCCCCACTCCAAAGAGAGCTGTCCATACTTCACTTCGGCCTTTACAAAAGAAACTTCTGGAATATTATTTATATCAAATACTTCCTCTGGTGTATTATAGAAAGGTTCATTTTCTGACATACTTTTAGCCTCAGAGTCCTGAGATGCATTATTATGCGGTTTTAAATCCTCTTCTGTACTTTCCATGATCTCTATTTTTTTTATATCTTCATATTGCTTTTCTTCTATGGCTTTGTCATCAGATTCCTGTATATATAGACTGTCTCCAGTTAACTCTTTTATTTTTTCTCTTATCTCATATTCAGATAATAAGGAGAATTTATTTACAAAATTATTTATTTCCTCTGTGGATATAGTATCTTTATATGAAAGTATTATATCCACTTCATCACTTAATTCCTCAAGTTCACGTTGTTTTTTCTCCTCCATAAATAATCCCCCTCAGCCTAGTACTATATTCTAAATGCTTAGAATAATTTACCATTAAAACCCCAGTCCCTTACCTCACTAAAAGTTATATATATGCTGTCTCCTGGTATATCAAGCTCTTTTTCATAAAGAGAACATATTAAATGGGTAACCTTATTTTTATATTCCCTTTCAGTAGTTCCAAATATCTTTACCTCCACAAAAGCTGCTTTATCCATTTCTTTTCCTCTAAAATAAACAGTTTTATTATCATCAAAACTTACCATAAGCCATTCTTCAGATTTTCCTGGAATTTCTCCAATAATTTCTCCCATTTTTCTCTTTAAATCTTCCTTTTGCTTTTTTGAAAGTTCCATTGTAAGTCTTGAATTTATATAAGGCATAAACACTCTTCCTTTCTCTTACGTATTATATAATTTTTATCCGAACGCTACCATTGATAACACTCCCATCTTCTTCAAAGTGGGAGATAAACACTGCTACGCGCCTGGATAAGTTCTTCTAAGGTTCAGATGGAGATAGGTATTTCTCTATAGCGAACTCCACCTGAACCTAAGAATCACTTGATTAAAATCCATTTTTATCATAATATGTAGTTATCTTATTAACATTATACGATAAATCCAGAAATTTTGGAGTAGTTTCTACAATATTTATTATGTTTATCAAGTGATTTTTAAATTCAAGTAGAGTTCTGCCATAATATTATTATATCTGATTTTTTAAAATAGTTATGGAGCAATATAAATGACGTGCACTTTAAAAATACACGCATTGCACATTTATACCGCTCCATTTTATCCTCAGTGGATTATCCTAAATACTTCATATTTCCACTATTTCAATGAACTCATCATCTGATTAGACTGATCTTTCAATTGTTGTACCTCTGTTGCCTGAGCATCCTTTGTAGGATACCAACCTTTCTGTCTCATAGTATCAAAAATTTTGTATTGAACATCCTGAGCATTCTTGAAATTGTTTACCAGAGTATTTCTTAAATTGACACAAGAAGTTTCTGTTATCCCTGTACTATACGCTGAAATAACCTGTTTTTCACTAGTTAAAAGGTCCTGCATAAGTTCTCTTTCATCCATAATTCTAATTCTCCTCTCTTTTATTGATGTGAATCCAAGTATGTTTTTAAAGAAACAAAATTTTGTTTGTGAACTTGAGCAGCTTCACTGCACAAATTCTTTATTTGAACATCACCGCACTTTCCTGAACAATCATTAAATTTTTTATTCATCAGTGCTTCATATCCTATTTGATCCTTTAATACCTTTAAATTGCCGGAATCTAATTGTTTTTCACCAGTTACCATAAATTTTCCCTCCTTAAACTTTTTTACAAATATATTGTTCCCTTATAAATTAAAATTATATATAAATTTTACATATTTATTATTGAACTCGCCTTCAAACAATATCAAGTCCAATTTTTCTATTTCATATTTAATTAAGTGGAAAAAATCTATTTTTCCTTTCTGAAGTTTAAATAGGTCAATCCATAAAAAAGGATTAGTCCAAAAACAGTCAATAATATTATCATGATTTTACCATTATTACTTGATATATAATTTTCCATTAAGGGTAATCTTGAGACAATCCCGATAACCCCTAAAATCCATACAAAAGGTAAAAAGGTCCACCAACTCTGTCTAACTTGATTATTACGAGTAAATGTGAATACAGTAATACCAATAAGCAATATGGATATCATACAAATTCCTGATAAGTTCGATAAGTATACCGTTAAAATGGAAGGAGTAAATAATTGAATCAATACAAACAACCCGATAATCAAAACAAAAAAGAGCCATATAAACAGAAAATCAGTAAATTTTTTTGTAATGATTTTTTTATAAATGCCCTTGTGTAGTATGAAAAATACGATTCCCACAACTAAAAAACTTAATAAGCCATTTAAAATTAGCACAAGTATATTTATCCCTCTATCCTTAGTAGTTAATACACCCAATAGATAAAAGAAAGAACTAATACTAAAGACTAAACCTATTAGTTTGAATATTTCTTTCTTGCTGGATTTTCGAAGATTGTGAATTAATTCATCTGCTGCCACCTGCAGATTTTTTCCAAAGAACTCTTCTGCGGATTGTCCATGGTTTTGAGCAGATATTATATCTTGTAAAATTTGTAGTAATAAACTTTCTACTTCATAATCGTCGTAAAATAAACCAGCGCTGCGAATATACAACAACAGCTTTTCATAATATTCTTTGTTATTATCTGTTAGTTTTTCTCGTAATTTATTATTCTCTTCAATCATTTTTTCCACAGAATTACCTTGTTTACTCATATAGTTTTTCTCCTTTCAAACATATCAGATTGTTAACAGTAGATGCTAAATCTTCCCACTGTTCAATAAATCCTTCACAATGAATCCTTCCTTCTGGAGTTATATGATAGTACTTTCTATCTGGACCCTCTGGTGAAGGTTTTATTGTACTTGAAAGATACCCTTGTTTTTCTAATTTTTGTAATAATGGATACACAGTACCTGCAACTATTTTCTTAAACCCATATTCTTTTAACAACTGTACCATTTCATATCCATATACTTCATTTCCCAAAACAATCAGAAGAACACATCCTTTAAGTACACCTTTCAAAAGCTGAGTTTGCTTCAAAATATCCCTCCTAACCTCATCTATATTGCATTACATATTAGTTAATATTATTATAAATGAATTTAACTATTATGTAAAGCATAATAGTTGAAAATATTATCCATTTTATGTCTTAGCGTGGGTTTTGTCGGAAATGTTGGCGACACCCCTACTGTAACAAAGATAATAGGGAAAAGGCGTACAGAGCTTGTAGAAAAATGGCTTGAAAGGTACTTAAATTTCTATATAATTATCTTCTGTTATGATATAATATTTATGAGAAAATAAAAGATTTTTAGTTAGCCACCTTCCAGGTTTTATTTCTCACAAAGAGGTCATTGCGGTTAATTGACAGCAGGGGAGGTGGCACAATGAGTGATGATATTGTTATTACATCTATAGTATGCGTTGCTATAGTAAGTATAGTAAGTATTTTTGCTATACTAGCATACCTAAAAGAAAAAGCTATTCTTAAATTTAAGAACAGCTTCAAAGACAGTGATAATGAAATTTCAATTACTGTTGACAGTATTAAAGATAAAAACTCAAAAAACTAAATGCACTCTCTCAAAGTACATTTAGTTTAATTAAAAATTACATTCAATTATAAAAAACCGCAACGACTTCTTTTAACTATATTATAGCACATTTTTAAAAAAATAAACCCAATTTTAAAATAAATTATCGTAAATTATGATAATTTATTTTTTTATTTAGAAATTTTATTAACTTTTTTAACTCAATAATTGGTATTAAGTGTAACTTTTTATATATTAAAATTGTCTAATTAGTGTATGATAAATTATTCTCAGATGTTTTTATAGAGGAGTGAGGTAGTGAAAGAAACAGATAAAATTCAAATTCTTGTGAATAATGCTAAAAAAGGGGATGATACATCATTTGTTGAGTTAATAAATTCTTATAAAGAAAATCTTTATAAAATGGCGTTTATATACGTTAAAAATGAACAGGATGCTTTGGATATTGTGAGTGATACTGTATATAAAGCTTATATGAATATAAATAAATTAAGAGAATCACAGTATTTTAGCAGTTGGATTATAAAAATACTCATAAATTTATCTATAAATAAATTGAAAAGTAATAAAAATATTGTTTATGTAGATGATTATAATTTATTAGATAAAGATAGCAATATTTCAGAAATGGAATTTAACATATCTAAAAATATTGACTTATATAATGCTATGGATAATTTGAGTATAAAATATAAAAACTTAATTATTTTAAAATATTTTCAGGATATGACTATTCCTCAAATTTCTAAACTTTTGGAATATCCGGAAGGTACGGTAAAAGTTTATTTACGAAGAGCATTAAAAAAATTAAAAGTTGAATTAGAAAAGGGGTATATTTAAATGAAGTATGATCCTAAAAATGGATTTGAAAAAATTACTATATCAAACAGGCTTGATGACGTAATTAAAAAATCTATTTCAAAAGCGAAGAGGGATAAAAAAATAAGAACTATAAAACTAAGACTGATTAAGATTAATGCTGCGATAGCTTCATTGATTATTATTTTTATTAGTAGTGTTAATTTTGTGCCTGCTTTTGCAGAGTCATTAAATGATGTGCCTGTAATATCATCTATAGCCAATGCCGTACAATTTCATTATGATAAAAATATAAATAGTGCTGTAAATCAAAATTTATCTCAAGATATAAGTAAAATTCAAAAAGATAAAAATATAAGTATTACTATTGATAATGTAATTACAGATGATAAAGATATATTTATATTATATACGTTAAATGGAACAATGGCTGATGAGGATATCAAAAATCTTTTGTTAGAAAAATTTTCTATAAATGATAACAATGGAAAAACTCTCTTGAGTAGTAATGATTTTAGGTCACAAATACTTCCGCCTAAGCTGAATAATAAAAATGAAGATAGCTTATCGTTAAGCAATACAAATTATAAATGCATAATTTCATCATTAGGTAATTCTATTAAAAATTATTCCCAAAATAAGAAAACTTTTGGTTCAATAGAGTTAATAAGTATAAAGGATATGAAAATACCTGATGAAATAAATTTAATGGTTTCAGGTATTACTGAAGCATATAATATGTCTTACTCTAAAGAAGCTTACAGTAATTTTACTTCAAAATTCAATAGAGAGCCAAAAAATATATCTGGCAATTGGAATTTTGAAATAAAACTTGACAAAAACCTAAAATCACAAAAACCAGAAGAATATAATAATATTCCATTTTCAATTAATAATACTGATTTCACTTTAAAAAGTGTAAAAATCTACCCTACCCATACTGAAATTAGGATACAATTAGGTAAAAATAGTATCAATAAATCTCAATGTAACTCAATTGGAAGAATAATTGGAGGGGATAATAGCAAATTGCCTTATTTGACAGATGAGAAAGGAAATAAATATAGTATTTCAGGAAATGCTTTGGTAAGTATGGATTCGGAAAATTGTGTAAATTTATCATTTGAAAGCCCTTACTTTAACAAAATAAATAAATTATATCTGGTGATAAATCAACTTAATTATTCAAATGGTGAATCTTATGTAAATATAAATCCAACAAAAATAAAAATTAAATAGTTTTTATTAATAAATAGATAGTGAGGAGTAAATGAATACTGCAGATAAGAGATATGGGAAGGGTACGTCTAAATTTATCGGAGAAGCTCTAAAATATTATGCTGAAAATAATAAGTAATGAATTAAAATATGTTTTAGCATGGGTTTTTCCGATTTATCTATACTAGAATTTCATAAATTGTTTTAGAATCTACCTTAAAATATAAACTTTCTTGCTCTTTTCTAACATGGATGATATATTTTGAATACTAATCTACTGCCTTTCCTATAGACTTCTACAAATCCTCCATGAAGCTTTATTATATTTTTAACAATTGATAATCCTAAACCACTACCTTCTTTTTGCCTTGATGAGTCCTTTTTATATAATCTCTCAAAAAAATTTTCTAGATCACTATTGGGAATTAAGTCATAGGGTATATTTGACACACAAAGTACTGCATAAAATGCGTTATTAAAAATTTCTTTATTAACACTAAACTCAACAATTGTATTCTGTTTGGAGTATTTAAATGCATTACTTAAGAGATTATTCACTGCTCTTAAGAATAAATTAGGATCTGCTTCAATATAAACAGATTCTTGTGGCAACTTAAGTGAAAGTTTCAGTCCTTTTTGCATGAATTCGTCTTCCTCTTCTTCTGATATCTGACGTGCCAATTCATTTACTTCAAGTTTTTGTTTTTCAAGGACAATATCATTAGATGAGAGTTTTGAGTATTCAAAAAAATCGTCAAGCATCCTTTTTAAATAAAGCCCTTTTTTATCCATTATGTCTATATAATTGTTAAGTTCATCTCTTGACTCATATTTATCATTCCTAATCATATTTATGTATCCAAGAATAGTAGTCAATGGTGTTCTTAGATCATGGGCTATATTAGTCAAGAATTCATTTCTATTTTTTTCTTCTTTTTCAATCTTTAAAGCCATGTAATTTATGTCTTCAGCAAGCTCACGTAGTTCATTTTTGTACTTCAATGGAACACGATTAGATAAATTACCTTCTGTAATATTTCTAACTGTTGATTTTATTTTAGATACATAGGATATACGTCTCCATATAAGTAAGAAAAAAATAATTACAAAAATTATAAATATCATTATACCTACAATATTTCCATTTTCTAATTTCCCATAACCAATATATATATAGTATAAATAACATCCGTCTTTTAAATAATCACATCTAGTTATTTTAACTAAGTTGTCCCTATGTGCATTCAAAAATTTAAATGTTTTTTTACCATCTACAATTTTATTAGCATCTATACTTTCTATTTCCTTGTTATTTGAAGCTATTATTTTTCCATCTTTATGTACTATAAAAATAAAGTATAACATGCTGAATTTTTCATCCATATATTTTTGCAATTTATTAGAATCATTGATATTCATATTTTTTAAGTCCTGTTCAACTTTAGCAATCATATCTTCATGTACATATTTTGTAGTATCTTTAGAATCATTTAGAAAAGAGCCTAAAACAAATTCCTTCAAAAAAACTACAAGTATAACTGATATAATTAACGAAATAATTGCACAAAAAACTAATTCACTCCTAAGCTTAAATATTCTTTTCAATTTTATACCCTACTCCCCAGATAGTTTTTATATATTTACCCTGTTTAACACTGTCACCAAGCTTCTCCCTCAAATTTTTAATATGCATTGTCACAGTATTGTCATTTTGCATAAAGTTATCTTTCCACAGCATTTCATAAAGCATTTTGGTTGAGTACACTCTACCTCGATTGTATGCCAACGTGTATAAAATTTCATATTCCTTTGGAGTTAATACTATTTCCACACTATCTTTTTTTACTGTATGTTCTAAAGTATTGATTTCAATATTTTTAACCTTGAGAATATGATTTTGTACTGCACTACTAATCTTAGTTCTCCTAAGTATAGCCATAACTCTTAATGAAAGTTCAGTAAAATCAAAGGGCTTTACTATATAATCATCACACCCATCTATAAATCCTTTTATTTTGTCTACCTGCTGTCCTTTTGCAGTAAGCAATATAACAGGTATGTTTGAAAATTTCCTGAGTTTAATGAGCATTGTGTAGCCATCCATTTTAGGCATCATCACATCCAGAAGTATTAAAGAGATTGACTTTGATTTTACAATCTGAATCCCATCTTCTCCATTACATGCAGCTTGTACAATATAACCTTCTTTAGTAAAATAATTTACAAGCATTTCTCTTATATCTGCATCATCATCTACAATTAATATTTTTTCTTCCACTTAACTCACCCTTATTGGTTAAAATTCTGAAACAATTATATCACTTATTTTTCTTTTTCAAGTTTATCTATTAATTTTTCTGGATTAACGGTAGTGCCTACTTTATACTGTTTACTATTTTTCTCAATTGTATTTATATTGCCTGTAGCAGATACATCTTTAAAGAATTCCTCCTGGGTAATAACAGCATCTTCCCTAAATTCTGCATTATACCTGTTACTATTGCCTGACATTTCTTATCTCCTCCATATGATTATTATATCTAACTCATATGTGTTCATCAATTCGAGTACATGTCAATCTTTTAAATAATCACAGCCTTTCATAAAAATCAGAATTGTGTCCATTTTTAATAAAAAAAGGAGAATATATTTTTTATAGTATCAATCAATATTTTTATTTTTAAAAATAAATACACTTGAGATAATCATAATTATAATCCATATTACACATATAGTTATGGAATAGTTTACATTCATGTATGGTATATTAGTTTTTAATGCTAAGTCTCCCGTGATTGTATCTCCAACATTTAAAAAAGTATATGGAAAAAATTGAAGTAATGCTCCTATAAATATTCTATGTTTAACTTGATCAAAACCACATTCATAAAACATTAAACTCTCTAAAATTATTGATATGCCTATGCTTAACAGTGCTGAACTTAAAGAATTTTTGCAAACAATAGAGATAAATACTAAAAACGATATTAATGCTATTGATACTATTATTAGCATAAGTGCCATTATTATTATAGCACTTACATTCGAAATCAACTCACCACTTCCTTTTATATATTTCATTTGAGATGTTATTTCTGTTATTACTATAGATTTATCTTGTACATATCTTTTACCTACCATAATTGGAAGCTTATAATCACTAAAGCCATATACAATACCACATTCAACAGAAATAATTATAAAACTAATAGCAACAATGACACTGCTTACGATTGATAACGAACATATTTTCCCTATTATAATTTTCCCACGTGAAATTGGTCTTGTAATTAATAATTTTATTGTATTTGGTGAATATTCTCCAGAGATTATATCGGATGCTACTGCAGTTAATATAAATCCTAAAAGTATGGGAAACAATATGCCTAATATTTGGATGGCATTTTGCATACCTTCTGCCATTAAGTTTTTTTTATTTATATCATGCTCCTTATAATATTGTAATTTTAATATTTGTTGATTTATATTATCATCATTTTGAGATTTTAATTGTTTATTTAACAAATTTATTGTATTATCAACTTTAGTTTCGTCATAATTTTCTTTTTTCTGATTTTTTAAATTATTTAGGATTTGTTGTTCAACATTTATTTGGTTTTTATAATATTCTTTTTTATCTTTATCATAAGTTGATACTTCAGCTTTTTTAAAGTATCCTATTGCACTCTCCAATTTAGTTATATTTTTTTCATTGCTTCCTATAAATCTAATCATTAATATGCCAAAAATGATTATTATTAGGAAAATCATAATTAACATATATTTTTTCTTTATCACTATTCTTTTTAATTCTTCATATATAAAATTAATCATGTTTTTTTCTCCCAACAACTTTCATAAATATATCTTCTAAACTTTCCTTTTTTTCGTGAAAATCTTGTACTTCAATACCATTGTCATGTAATTGTTTTAATATTCTAAAAGTATCAAGTGAATTGTCCTTTATATAAATTACAACACTTTTTTCTTTTATATCAATTATTTCTATATTCTCTATATTCTCTATAATCTTTACTGCCTCTTTATTCATGTTTGTTTTTATAAATATAGTTTTCCCAATACTTTTTTTATTCCTTTCATCCATATTTAGTAATAGGGTTTGCGAAACGCTATAACCCGCATAAATGCGGTATATTTTTTGTTGT
>ENA-UOOE01000937-UOOE01000937.1-fermentation-metagenome-genome-assembly--contig:-NODE-937-length-26283-cov-5.258312_pt1 | contig 26283 bp, 22 predicted proteins | sample MGYA00245776_ERZ724021 | MGnify/ENA primary metagenome ERZ724021 (study PRJEB28704, sample SAMN03018321) | fermentation metagenome | biome: anthropogenic terrestrial biome; feature: soil; material... | reverse complement strand
CGCTCAAAAGGTCCCTGACCAGCACCTTCCGGTTCTGCTGATAGAAATACTCGAGCGCCGCCATTTTCCGGATATGGCCGTTCTCTTCGTCCAGCGCCGCGCGGACTTCCAGCAGGACGTTCCGCAGCTCCTGCGCGGTCACCGGCTTGACGATATACTTGAGCGCGTTCAGCTCGACCGCCTGCTTGGCGTATTCGAACTCCGTGTACCCGGTCAGAAAAACCAGCCGGACCCGGGGGTAGCTGTGCCGGATCTGCCGGGCGGCCTCCAGCCCCGTGATGAACGGCATATTGATGTCGAGGATCACAAGGTCCGGCGGCTCTTTTTCGACCATGTCCATCAGTTCGTATCCGTTGGAGCAGCAGCCGAGCAGCGAAAATCCGCTGCTTTCCCAGTCCATCATCTGGCAGATTTTGTTAAGCACGAGTTTTTCATCGTCCGCAAAAATCAATTTATACAATACAACTGCCTCCTTTTCCGGTGTGATTGCCCCGGCGCCGGCGCATTCAGGAATCGAACGGGAAAATCAGCTGCTGGTACAGGTCGTCGAACATCGTGCCGACTTCGACGGGATAGATATCCGTATACCGGTTTCCCACGGTTTCGCCTTTCAGATACCGGCAGGCCGTCTCGATTCCGTAATAGCCCATCTGATAGGGATTCTGCAGCAGCGCCAGCGACAGAACGCCCTCTTCCATATACATGGCCTCCTCCGGCATGCAGTCGATGGCGAACAGCCGGATCCTGCTGTTTCCCAGCTTGCTCAGCGCGCGGGCGGCCCCCTCGGACGACCACGCGTTGAGCGCCGCGATCGCCGTAAGGTTCGGATGCTGATCGATCAGCTCCTTTGTCAGGAGCTCGCCCTTCGCGACGTCGGAATAGGCGTACACCGTATCCAGCACTGCAAACCGCTTGTCGGAGCGGATCGCGTCGCGGAAGCCCTTCTCGCGCTGCACGGCGGGATAGCTTTCCTTCACGAAGCTCACGACCCCCACTTCCCCGAACGCATCCGTGCGCTGGCAGAGCTGGCGCGCCAGCATGGTGCCGAGCTTTTCGTTGTCCGTCCCGACATAGGCGACCGTCCGGGAGTTATCGACGTCGGAATCCACCATGATCACGGGAATCCCCGCGTCGATCGCGTCCTGAACCGGCTTTGCAAGCAGACGGTAATCCGCCGCCGCAAGGATGATCGCGTCCGGCTTCCGGGCGATGGAGTCCTCCACGAGGCCGGCCTGCTGAGCATAATCCTTTTCGACCGCCGGGCCGTACATCGTAACGGACACATGATAGGTGGAGGCCGCGGCCTGCGCGCCCTCGTTTACCCTTTTCCAGAATTCCATGCTCGTTCCCTTTATGATCAGGTCGAAGGTGTACCCTTTTTTCGCGCCGGACCCGGCGCTCCACAGATGCCACGTGCCGCCGATGATCCCGAGGAACACGGCGGCGGCCAGAATCAGCATGCCCGCCCGTTTCACTGTTCTCCCTCCTTTTTCGCCTGTTCGAACCGGAGCGGAAGCCGCAACCGCACCGTCGTGCCCTCATCCAGCTCGCTCTCCACTTTCAGGCCATATTCCCCTCCACAGGCCAGCTTGATGCGCTGATGGACGTTTTTCAGCCCGATCCCGGAACGGGCGCCGGCGTCCGATTCCAGGATATGCTCCAGCACCTCCGGCTTGATGCCGCAGCCGTTGTCGCGCACCGCAAGCTCCAGCTCTTCGCCGGAGCGCCGGGCGGTAATGACGATGACCCCGCCTTCCTCCATGGTGCCCACGCCGTGCACGATCGCGTTTTCCGCAATGGGCTGCAGCATGATTTTCGGCGTTCTCGCTTTCCGGACTTCGGGCTCGCAGACGATTTGGTAGGTAAACGCGTCCCCGAACCGCATTTTCTGAATCATCAGGTATTTCTCCACCTGCTGCAGCTCGTCTTCCACAGTGATGAAGTCCCTTGCGCCGGAAAGGGACAGGCGGAAATATTTCGAGAGGGCGAGCACCATCTGAATCACGCCCTTCTGATCCCCGCTTTCCGCAAGCCAGATGACGGAATCCAGCGTGTTGTAAAGAAAGTGCGGATCCATCTGCGCGTTCAGCGCCTTGAGTTCGCTGCGGTGCAGCTGCTCCTGCTCGGTGCGCACCTGCACCATCAGCTGCCGGATGCGCGCGACCATCCGGTTGAAGGAGTCGCCGAGCTGGCCCACCTCGTAAACGCCGCCCACCGGCGCCAGCTCGGTGCCCTCCCCGCCGGTCATGCGGCCCATCAGCGCCATCAGGTTGTGCAGCGGGCGGAGCATCTCCCGCGAAAGAAGCAGGCTGCCGGCCAGGATCGCGACGGCCAGCAGAACGATCGACAGCACGATGTAAGGGCCCGGCCCGCTGCCGTAGGCCGCGAGGCCGTTCATGGAGGAAACCCCGATGACGCGCCAGGCCGCGTTGGACAGGGACTTGACGCAGACGGCCCGCTGGACATCCTTCGTCCTCACCACCGAGCTTCCCTCTTTCAGGGCCGACGCGAGCGTGATCTCCTCGGGCAGGATGCCCGCATAGATCATCTGCTGCTTCGGGTGATACACCACATCCCCCTGCTGGTTCGTGATGTAAAGGTATCCGTCGTTTTCCAGGTCGCGGGAGCACAGGTCCTTGATGCGTGTGAAATTCATGTCCACGATCATGATCCCGCTGCGGGTCTGCCCGCCTTCCTCCCACGAAACGCCGCGCGTGAGCGTGATCACCCACGGATACTCGCCGCGGTACAGCCGCTGCACATGCGGCTGAGAGATCAGATAGCGCCGGCCGTTCGTGCTCGCGCCCGAAAACCAGCTCTGCCGCGTGATTTCAATATCGCTGCGCAGCGTGCGCTTGTCGGTGGTGACGACCGGCTTTCCGCCGGAATCGAACACCGCGATCGTCTCGACGTCCTCCCGCAGAAAGACCACCAGCTTGCTGTTCAGCTCTTTGGCGGAATACCGGCCGAGCAGGCTGGTGACGTTGTCGGAGATGGAGACCATCTCTTTGATATAGCTGTTGATGGAAGCCGAAACATTTTCGGTGATCTGCGCGTTGTTCTGCTCGATCGAGTGATTGATGGCGGCGTCGGCGTGGCGGTACACGACCAGCGTGATGGCGACGACGGCGATCAGGGACAGCCCCAGCGTGCTTGCCGCCATGATCACCCACAGGCTGTTCCAGTGAAAGGATGGGATGTGTTTGGGCCGGGGGTCCGCCTTCCCCGGCTGCCGGGATGGATGGGTCAGCACCATAGTCACTCTTCTCCCAAAGGGCAATTTGCATAGATTTGCATGGATACGTCTGCCGTTTCTGTCCGTATTCCATTACCTATTATAAAGATTTTTCAAAATTTGGCAAGCGAAGTGCATTTTTTCAGAATGTTTGCCGGTAACAGAAAGGGCAGCCGCGGAATTTTCAACGCCGGCTGCCCTTTCTGTTAAAAGAGTTATTTTAAAATTTTCTATCACGATTGTCACGACGATGACACGCCGGGGAAAGATCCGTGTCCCTTCCCCTATTGCGTTATGGTTCCGTCTTCATCCCAAAGGGCGTGCCAGTCGGCGGCGCCCGGCCACAGGAACACCTGTCCCTTGATCAGGCGGCAGTTCCGGTCCGCCGCTTTCAGCTTTGCCATTTCCTCATCGGTCAGCGGGTCTTCCGTCGTGCATTTCAGGTTGGCGATATAGTGGCTTTCCTTGAGCGAGAACGGGATGGGGATCTGGCCGCGCTGCACCGCCCATTTCAGACAGACGACGGCGGGGTGCACGCGGTGCGCTTTTGCGATTTCCACGACCTCCGGGATCTGAAGGTCCGACACGTCTTCGGCGGCCTTGTCGCGGTCGGGGCGCGAGGGGCTCCCGACCGGGCAGAAGCCGACCGGCTGAATCCCGTGCCGTACCGCATAGCCGAACAGCTCCGGCTGCTGAAAGCCGGGATGGAGCTCCATTTCAATCAGGGCGGGGCGGATGCGGCACAAGGGCAGCACGGCCTCCAGCTTCGGGATGGTCATGTTGGACATGCCGAGATGGCGAACCAGGCCCATATCGTGCAGGCGTTCCATCTGCCGCCAGGTTTCCATGAAATCCCCCGCCCGGAAGGGCCTGGAATCCGGGTTGCGGGAATCGCCGGAGCATCCGGGCGCGTGATAGTTGGCGAACGGCCAGTGCACGAAATATGCGTCGATATAGTCGAGCCGCAGGTCCCGCAGAGATTCGGCGCAGGCGGCAAGGACTTCCCCCCTGCCGTGACGGTCGTTCCAGACTTTTCCGGTGATGAACAGTTCCCCGCGCCTGACGGCGCCTTCCGAAAACGCGTCGGCGAACACTTTCCCGATGAGGCTCTCGTTTCCGTAAACGGACGCGCAGTCGAACAGGCGGTAGCCGCAGCGGATCGCGCCCGCCACCGCGCCGGAGACCTGCTCCGCCGTGAAGTGATCGGAGCCGAACGTGCCCATGCCGATGCAGGGGATCTCCCCGCCGTCGGAAAGGCGGCGCTTCGGGACGATTGCGGGATTGACGGATTCTGCCATATTCAATCTCTCTCCTTTGAATGGAATTATTGCGGGGGTTCCAGCCGTTCCACGCGGACCCGGGGAAGCAGCTCCATGAGGTCCTTTTGGTGGAAAAAGCCGGTCGCTTTTGTCAGCGCGTTTGCGGTCGAAACGGCCACGGCGCAGCGGATGGCCTCTTCCATCGGCGTGCGGCGGGCAAGTCCGACGGCGAACGCCCCCACCATGCTGTCGCCGCAGCCAACCGTGTTGACGACCGGCACATCCGGCGTGACGCCGCGGTAGACCCCGCCGCCGCAAACGACGAGGACGCCCTCTTTCCCAAGGGAGACGGCCACGATGGAAACGCCGCCCTGATGAAGCCGTTCTGCCGCCGCGATCAGCTCCCGCTGCGACGAAGCATCCGCATGCAGAAGGCCGCGGATCTCGTCGGCGTTCGGCTTGATCAGGGCGGGCTTCGCCGCAAGGGCGTTCTTCAGCGCCGCTCCGCTCGTGTCCAGAAGGACCGGCTTTCGGCGCCGCCGCGCCGTCTCGATCAGGCTGGCGTAAAAATCGGGCGGCACGCCCTTCGGCATGCTGCCGGAGATCGTCACGACGTCGGCCGACGGAAGCTCCGCCTCAAAATCGCGCAGGAAATTCTGTACTTCCTCCGCCGTTACGGGGTTCCCGGGCTCCAGAAACTCCGTGCTGCGGTTGGTTTCCAGATCGCGCACGTTGATGCAGCTGCGCGTTTCCGCCCGCACATGCGTAAACCGCTTTTCGATGCCGTCCTCCCGGATCAGGCTTTCGAACAGCGCGCCGTTGTGCCCGCCGACGAACCCCATCGCGGCGACGCGCTCGCCCAGAAGCGCCGCCGCCCGCGAGACGTTCAGGCCCTTGCCGCCGGCCGTGTTGTTCACTTCCCCGACGCGCATCACCTCGTGCGGGCGAAGGCGGTTCAGAACGTACAGCTTATCCACCGAGGTGTTCAGCGTCACCGTGAGAATCATGCCACTCGCCCTCCTATTCGTTCACAAGCATAATCTTTCCGTGGACCTGCTCCGGGTGGTGGAAGCAGGCGAACGCTTCCGCGGCCTTTTCCATCGGGTATTTCCGAAAGATGAAGTCCGGGTCGAATTTCAGCTGCCCCGTGGCGAAATAGTGCGCGGTAAGCTCCCACTCCTTCCCGGGGAACGGGGCGGAGTAGCTCATCCAGCTCCCGGTCAGCCGGAATTCCTTCCGGTTCAGGTTTTCCCACTCCCGCGGCGGAAAGGCGACGTCGGCGTGCGGGGTGCCGATCAGGCAGACCCGCGCCTTGTTCGCGGCCGCCTCAAACGCAAGGTGTACGGTCGCGGGGCTGCCCGCGGCCTCGAAGACAAAGCCGTAGCCCCTCCCGCCGGTCAGCGCCAGGCTCTCTTCCAGAAAGCCCTCGCGCTTCGTATTGAAAACAGCGTCCGCGCCCATGCGTTTGGCCAGCGCGAGACGGCCGTCGTCCACGTCGAACGCGACCACCTTCTTCGCGCCGAAAATCTTGGCCCACTGCAGCGTAAAAATTCCGATGGTGCCGCAGCCCAGCACCGCCGCGCACTCCCCGCCCCGGTAATCGTTGCACAGAACTCCGTGCAGCGCCACGGTGGATGGCTCGAACATCGCCGCCTGCTCATAGGGGATGCCGGGGTCGTATGGGACGGCGTTGGCCTCGGGGATCACGACATACTCGGCAAAGCTGCCCTGCTCGCGGCTGCCGATAAAGCTGTAATTCTTGCACAAAGAGAAATTGCCGTTCTGGCAGTCGCTGCATTTCATGCAGGGGAGCAGCGGCGCGCCGGAAACAGTGTCCCCGACCTTCACGGACGTAACGCCTTCGCCCGCTTCCACAACATCCCCGGAAAACTCATGCCCGAGGACGATCGGGTAAAAATGCGCGCCGTGGTACAAAACGCGCGGCACGTCGCTGCCGCAGATCCCGGTCGCCCGCACATGGACCTTTACGGTGCCGGGCTTTACCTGCGGCGTCGGATAATCGTCGTACCGGATGTCCTCGTTGCCGTATAATACTGCCGCTTTCATGAAACTTTGCCTCCCATGATATTTTTCAAATTCTCATACAGCCCGCGGTAAACCACGTAGCCGCGCGAATAGACCGCCGCGTTTTCCGGGTTCGGGGCAAACCGCCGGCGGATGGTCACCGTCCGCCGCACCGCATCCTCAAAATCCGAAAACTCGCCCGTGCCGACACCCGCCAGAATGGCCGCGCCCAGCGCCGTGGCGGTGTCGGCGGAGGGGACGGCGAAATCCTTCCCGGTGACGTCCGCCTTGATCTGCATCCAAAGGCCGCTGTTAGCGGCGCCGCCCATCGAGCGGAGCGTCCCGGCGTGCGCGTCCGCCTGCTCGGCGATTTCGAGGTTGTGGCGGAGCGAGTAGGCCACGCCCTCCATCACCGCCCGCGCGAAATGCGCCCGCGTCTTGGAAAAATCGATCCCGTAAAACACGCCTTTCGCGTTTACATCCCAAACCGGGCTGCGCTCGCCCGCGAGGTACGGCAGAAACACAAGGCCCTCGCTGCCGGCCGGGACTTTTCCGGCGGCGGCATCCATCTCCCGCAGGGAGCTGGTCCCCTTTTCCTTCGCCCATGCCCGTTCCTCGGCGCAGAATTCCTTTTCGAACCAGTTTACGGCGGCTCCGCCGGCGACGGTGCCCCCCTGAAGAAGCCACCGCTCCGGGACGACATGTGCTCCCAGGATCAGGCGCGGATCCATCCGGCAGGCGTCCATACAGATGCTCATGCCGCCTGCCTGGCCGCCCTGCTCCTGTGTTTCCCCCGGCCGGATGACGCCCGCTCCCAGCGTGCCGCAGGCGGCGTCCAGGCCGCCCGCCACGACGAAAGTGCCGGGGCGAAGCCCCGTTTCCTCTGCCGCTTCGGCGGTCACGCCGCCGATCACCGCGTGGCAGGGCACGATCTGCGGCAGCAGCGAAGGGTCGACGCCCAGATCCCGGCAGAGCTCCGTATTCCATGCGCCCCGCGCGACATCGTAGCAGTTCCAGCCGTAGCCCTGGCTTGGCTCCTGCGTCATCTCGCCGGTCAGGCGGAAGGCGATGAAGCTGTTCGACTGTAAAATTTTATCGGCGTTCCGGTAAACCTCCGGCCGGTTTTCCTGATACCACAGGACCTTCGGCATCGTGTACATGGGCTGGATGGGATTCCCGCTCGTGTGAAACAGAAGTTCCTCCCCGAAACGGGCTTTCATCTCTTCACAGATTTTCTGCGCGCGCGTATCCACCCAAATCGGCGTGCTGCACAGCACGCTGCCGTGACGGTCGACCGCGACGGCGCTCCAGCTCTGCCCGCCGACGCCGACGCCCCGGATCTTGGAGGCGTCGACGCCCTGCTCCAGCAGGCTGCGGATCGCGGCGCAGACGGCCGCCCACCATTCCTCCGGGTCCTGCTCCGCCCATCCCGGCTTCGGGTAGCGGACGGGATAGCTCCTGCTCGCCTGCCCGAGCACCGTGCCGTCCCCGGAAAAGGCCGCGGCCTTGCACGCGGAGGTTCCAATGTCGATTCCGAGCAGGATTCCGCTCATAGGCTCACCCCGCTTATGCTTTTCCGTCGCAGCCGCAGACGCGCATGCGGTTTTCCACCAGCTCTTTGACGCGCTCGCGCGCGGCCTTTCCATAGGCCTTGGGGTCGAACGTGTCCGGCTTTTCGCCCAGCACCGCTTTGACGCCGCCGCTGTACGCGATCCGCAGCTCGGTGGCGAAGTTCACCTTGCAGATCCCGCGGCGGATGCATTCCCGGATTGCTTCGTCCGACAGGCCGGATGCACCGTGCAGCACCATGGGAACGGTGAGGCGGCCCTTCAGCTCGCCGACGAGCGCCGTGTTCAGCACCGGCGTTTTCTTGTAGACGCCGTGCGCGGTGCCCACGCCCACCGCCATGCTGGAAAGGCCCGTTTCCCGTTCAAAGCGGACCGCCTCTTCGGGGACGGTGTAGCCCGCGTCGCCGCACACGGTATCGTCTTCCTTTCCCCCCACCCGGCCGATTTCTCCTTCCACGGGAACATCTGCCGGATCGCACAGCTCCACGACCCGCTTCGTCAGCGCGATATTGTCCGCAAGCGGCAGCTTGCTTCCGTCGATCATGATGCTGGTGTAGCCCGCCCGCAGCGCACGCACGCACAGCTCGAAGCTGTTTCCGTGGTCGAGGTGCAGGACAACGGGTACGTCCGCTTTTTCCGCCAGCGTCTTTCCGATGGCGAAGTACAGCTCCACCCCCGCATATTTCACCGTCGAAGGCGTCGTCTGCAAGATCACCGGCGCCCTCATTTCTTCCGCCGCCTCCACGACGGCCTGGGCCATCTCCATGTTTTCCACATTGAAGGCGCCGACGGCATAGCCGCCCTCCTGTGCCTTCAGCAGGACCTGTTTCGATGTTACAAAGGACATGACAACATCTTCCTTCCCCGAAAATCGGACGTAAATGATATCGTTATACTTAAATAATCGAAAATAAAATTCAATTATTATCAGAAATTATCCATGAAATTACAATCAGAAAAATCGCAAATAAAGTATAACGTTTTACTTTTATAGAATAGCATACCGCCCCGTTTTTGTCAAGGAGTAAAATGGGCCCGCCGCATCGGAAATCGCGGCGCCGTGCTCCGCGGAAACCGCTCCCCGGTCACAACCGATTAAAGGCGGCGGACGGACGCCCCTTCCTGCAGCGTGGTGGACAGGGAGATAGACACGGGGGCGCAAGGCGTGCTTCCGGTCAGATGCTCCAGCAGCAGCTTCGCGACCTGAGTCCCGATCTGCTCCAGCGGCTGGGTTACGATGGTCAGCCGGGGATGGGTGATGCGGGAAAGGTCCATGTTGTCGAACCCGATGATGGAAATCTCTTCGGGGATTTTCAGCCCCGCTTCGTTGATCGCGATGACGGCGCCCAGCGTCATTTCATAATTGGTCACGAACACGGCGGTGCATTTTTTCTCCGCAAGCAGCCGTCGCATGCTCTCGTAACCCCCCTGCAGCATATAATCGCCGTGCTGAATATTCGCTTCGTCGGGGGTCAGTCCGCGGGTTCCGAAAGCGTCAAAATAGCCTTTCAGCCGCTGTGTGGTCGTAAAGACACCCTCCGGGCCGATGATGATCCCGATTTCCCGGTGCCCGCGCTCCAGAAGATACGAGGTGGCCATTTTCGCCGCCGCGGCATTGTCGATGAGCACGGAGTCGGCAAGCCCGGTCAGGGCGTCGACGGTGCGGTCGACCAGAACGATCGGGATCTTCTTTTCCAAAGCGGGCTTCAGATGGCGTCCGTCCCGGCAGATCGGCATGTTGACGATGCCGTCCACCATTTTTCCCATCAGGAACCGGACCGCCTCGCATTCCAGCTTTTCATCCGTATGGCAGTCGCAGATCATCACGCTGTAGCCCTGTGCGCGCAGAATATCCTCCATCTTCGTGATGATCTGCGTGACGAACAGATTGCTCAGCTCCGGAATGACGACGCCGATGGTCCGGCTCTTATTGGATTTTAACCCCCGCGCATATTCGTTGACGGTATAGTTCAGCTTTTTCACAGCCCGCTCGATCGCGACTCGGTTTTTTTCCCGCAGGGTTGCCCCGTTCATATATTTGGAAATGGTGGCGATGCTGAGGCCCGTTTCGCGGGCAATATCTTTAATCGTAGCCGACATAAAGCCCTCCTGTAAAACGTTCTATATTTTATAAAAATATCACAGAACCGCGGCACTGTCAAATTTGCGGCAAAAGCAGGAAGGCCCGGGCGGAACAAACTTTGAGTAATGCAAACGAATACCGTTTGCATATAATTATTACGGATTTCTTTCTTCGATATCAAATCAGGAAGCTTCGAATATCCATGAAAAGCGTCTCATAAAATTCAGAACAAGGGGATGACAAAAAATGAACCGTAAAAAAGGGAATCGTCAGGACATAAAAATTTATATTTTCGTCTTTCTGTTTTCCATCGTTTTCCTTGTTGTGGGAAACAGCATCGCTTCATCCCATAAGACCAACCTGACGATCCCCGATTACGAATCCGAATTGGAAAATCAGGTTTTTGCGAAAGTGGTCAAGGTCGATTCCGTAGCCCCCAACCCCGACGACAGCTCGACCGATATCCTTCGGTTCACCGCGACGATTGCGGCGGGGAAACAGAAGGGCGCTTCCGTACAAGCCACGCAGTATGTGTATAAAAACAACGACACCATGCCCGTGGCGGTAAAGGCGAACGATAACGTCGTGCTTGCAAGCCTCTCTACAAACGGCACCACGGAATGGGCCTTTGAAAACTATAACCGGATCGGGCAGATCGCGGTTCTCGTTTTCGTCTTTGCCGCTTTCGTCCTGATCCTGGGCGGATGGAAAGGGATGAGCACGATTTTGTCCCTGACGTTTACCTGCCTGTCGTTATTTTACGTGTACATCCCGTTTCTCATCGCGGGATACAACATTTACGCGGCAACCGTGATCATCTGCATCTACATCATCGGGATCTCTTTCATCTTTACAGGGGGGGTGAATCAAAAGAGCCTGGCCGCGGCGGTCGGCTGCGCGGGGGGAGTCGTCTTCTCCGGGGTCATTTACCGGTATATGGAAGCGGTCATGAAACTGACCGGATACTATAACGACGAAACTTCCCGCCTGTTCCAGATCTTCGGGCAGGGAAGCCTGAATCTGAAGGGCGTCGTGTTCGCCATGGTGACGATCGGGGCTTTGGGCGGAACAATGGATGTCGCGATGTCGATCGCATCCTCGCTGGATGAAATCAGGACGGAAAGGGCGGTGACCAAATATGATCTGATCCGGTCCGGGCTTAACATCGGAAAAGACATTATGGGAACGATGGCCAACACCCTGATCCTGGCCTATATCGGGAGCAGCCTTGTCATGGTTCTGATCTACGGGGTCTCCAATTACCCCCTGTTCCAGCTTCTCAACAAAGAGGAGATCATCATCGAAATGCTCCAGTCCCTGATCGGCAGCCTCGGGATGCTGTTTACCATCCCCTTCACCACGGTAGTCTCGTCCATCCTGTTCACGGCGCGGAAAGAGGAGGCGGAACCCCTCCCCTGCAGGCACAAACAGCAAACGGGCATGAAACGGCCCGGGGGTTACCGCCAATAGGTGGCGCAACGGTTATCCGGGATGAATATAAGTGCCCCCTGCCGCAGAAGAACCGCGACAGGGGGCACTTATGACGTCCGGGCTTCGATGTTGTGTGAACGGCCCGCCCTATTTCGTTTCCCGGTACAGGGCGTGCCTGTGAAGGCGGGGAGAATACTTTCTCATTTCCAGCCGCTCCGGGTGGGTCTTTTTGTTTTTCGTCGTCGTATAGTCCCGGTCCCCCGTTTCCGTGCAGGCCAGCGTGACCTTTACCCTCATACTGCTCATGATTGACACCTCCAGATATTTTTTACCAGCTTGCCTTTCTGACGCCGGGGATCTGCCCCTTATGCGCCAGCTCCCGGAACACGATGCGGGATACCCCGAATTTCCGCAGGTAACCGTGCGGGCGGCCGGTCAGGGAGCAGCGGTTGTGAATCCGTGTGGGCGACGCGTCGCGAGGCAGCTTGCTCAACGCGGCGCGGTCCCCCTTTTCGATCAGTTCCCTGCGCTTTTCCGCATATTTCAGTGCGGTCTGCCGCTGTCTGCGGCATTTCATGACCATTGCCTTTTTTGCCATTCAAGCTCCTTATCCGATCCGATTTCCAGCCAAGATGTAGAATTTGTTTTTGTTTCTCGCCCGCCGGAGGGGGAAGAAACAAATCCCGATCCGCAATCATAGGTGAAATTGCTGTTTTATAATTTTATTATTTCTTTGCCCTGTACAAGCACTCCCCGCAGGAATCCGGGCCGGGGTTTCCCTATTGCCGGGAGCTTACCGCTTTCCTGAGAAGGCACTGATCCAGCGAAGCGGATATCTTTTCCCGGTCGAGGCGGATCCCGATAAAGACCAGCCGGGTCATGCGGTCCCCGACCTTCGGGTCCCAGTCCTTTTTTGAGTCCGGATTTTTCGCAAGAGCCTCTTGCTGCTCGTATTTCGTCCCGGAAGCGATCCAGCGTCCGAAGGGCGTCATGTCGACCGCCTGCCCGGCCTGCTCGAAGAGGAAGATGGTGTCGTTGTGATTGGACAGCCAGGCGATCCCCTTGCACCGCACGATGTTTTTCGGCCAGCGGTCCAGCCATTTGGAAAGCTTCAGCGGGTCGAAGGGGAGCCTTCTGTCGTAGACGAAGGAATTGATTCCGTATTCCTCCTCCTCGCCTTCCTTTTCCCCGTTCTTCACTTTTTCCAGCTCCTGCACCCAGCCCGGCGCCAGGCATGCCTCTTGAAAGTGGAAAAGCTGCGTGTTCAGGACATCCTTCGGGTCGATCTTCCCGTGCTCCGTGCAGATGATATTGGCGGACGGCTGAAGCTTCTGGAGGATCGCCTTGATTCTGTTCAGCTGGGATTCGCTGACCAGATCGACCTTGTTCACGATGATGACGTTGCAGAACTCGATCTGCTGAACCAGAAGCTGCACAATATCGTCCTCATCCAGTTCTTTGGCAAGAAGCAGCGACGCCCCGCCCAGAAATTCCGTCTCCAGCCGGCAGGCATCGACGACCGTCGCGATGGTTTCGAGCCTGCACAGCTTCGGCAGCCTGCCGTTCCCGATGCTGCCGTCCATCAGGGTGAGGGTCTGCGCGATCGGAAGCGGCTCGCAGATCCCGCTGGCCTCGATCAGAATATAATCGTAGCGGTTCGATTTCACAAGCTGGGCGACCTGCCGGACCAGGTCGGTGCGCAGGGTGCAGCAGATGCATCCGTTGGAAAGGGGAACCAGGCTGTTGTCGCCTTGCGAAACCCTGTTCCCCTTCTCAATCAGGGAAGCGTCGATGTTCACTTCCCCCATATCGTTGACGATGACGGCCGCCTTCATGCCTTCCTGGTTGTTCAGAACATGGTTGATCACAGTGGTCTTTCCGGAGCCGAGATATCCGGTTAAAACCGTAATCGGGATGGGACGAACCAAAACAGATTCCTTCTTTCCAAACAGATTTCCTTTGAACGGAATTGGGAAAGGCCTTAGCCCGTGCGCGGAGCACGAAGTAAGGCCCTTGGGATTTTCATCCGGACTTGTCCGGTTCAGAAGACGGGATTCAGGCTTTTCCGCCCAGGCTGGCATAGATCTTGCTCAGATTGCTCTCGACCCGCTCCAGATAGGTTTTGTCGTCTTCCGCGCTTTCAACGGTATAAATGGTTTCGACTTTCGCGCCGACTTCCTTTGCCAGCGTTTTCGAGACGTCGGGGCTCGCCATTTCCTCCGCGAAAACAGTGGTCACTTTATGATCCTTGCAGTATTTGACAAGCTCGGAAAGCTGCTGCGCGCTGGGCTCGCCCTCCGCGTAAACATCCTCCACGCTGTTCTGCTCCAGCCCGAAATCGCGGCACAGATAGCCGAACGCGGCGTGTCCGGTGACAAAGCTCTTTTTCGGGGCGGACTTGAATTTCTGATCGTACTCCGTATACAGGCTTTCCAGCTGGGCGACGAAGTCCTCGCAGTTCTTTTCGTAATAGTCCTTATTTGCCGGGTCCGCTTTCACCAGGCCGTCCCTGATGTTCTTCGTCTCGATTTCGGCGCCCTTCAGGCTGAGCCAGATGTGGGGGTCGTACTGCCCGTGCTCCTCGATCTCCCCGGGATCGGTGTTCTTGATCGGCTCCGCGCCCTTGGAAGCCTCCACGGTGACCAGGTCCGCATTGTTCGCCGACTGCACCGCCTTGTCCGCCCAGGCTTCCATGCCAAGCCCGCTGTACACAAAAACCTTTGCCGTGCTGAGCCCGGTCAGGTCCTGTGCCTTCGGTTCAAAATCATGCGGCTCCGTTCCGGCGGGAATGATCGTGGAAATATCCACCTTGTCCTTGCCGACCGCTTCGGTGAATTCTTTCATCGCGTCAAAGGTAACCGATACCTTCAGCTTTTCCCCGGAAGACGCGTTTTCCTCCGAAGCCGTACCGGCGGGCTGAGAGGCCGCCGCCGAGCTTGCCGATTTTTCGCTGCCGCATGCCGAGAGACCTACGCTTATCACAGCCGCCGCGCATAGCAGAAGCGCCGTGTACCGTTTTAACATTTTTGAGCCTCCAAAAATTCTAATTGCAAATGCAAACCATTTGTATTTATAATATTAATCCGGCGATTCCGATTTGTCAAGCGCAATTTTCTCTCCGAAAGCGCCTCCGCCGCGGCAGGAGTGGAAGCGGTTTTCCTGCCGGCCCCTGCAGCCCGCGCTTTTTCAGGCGGCTTGAGAGCACTCGCCTTTCGATCCCTCCTTGAGGTTGACGAGCCTTAATGGTATAATATAAATAAAGTCAACAGAATAATTTGATAAAAGCATCCGGGCTATGGATGAAAAACAAAGGGCCCATTAACAGTCGCGCTGTTCCAAAGCGCGAACGGCACAGGCTCAGCCGAAGGCACCTGCACCGAAAATAAAAAATCATATCCAGGCCTCGTTTGAAAAATCAGGGAACTAGTCTGTTCCGGCTAAAATTGCGCCGGTTTTTACTTCTCAAACAAGGCCTGGAAGCGGGAAGGATTCCATGATGAAATCAGAAAATCAAATGCCGCGGCTCGTCGTTTTCGATCTGGACGGAGTCATTCTGAACAGCGAGCCGCTGCATGAGGCCGCCAAAAGAAGAATTTTCGCGAAATACGGGATTCCCGCCGGCCTCGACCTGTCGTGGTCGGTGGGCCGCCCCAATTCGGAGCTGTGGGGCCCGATGGTGGAGCGTTACCGTCTGCCCTGCTCCGCAAAGGAGCTGGAGCGCATGCAGTACGAACAGATCCTGTCGCTGATCCGGGAAAGGAACGTGCCGCTGAGCGACGGCCTTCCGGAGCTTCTCCGATGGCTTCGGCAGGAAAACGTCAAAATCGGGCTGGCGTCTTCCTCCGACCGTTTCTATGTCGATCGTATTTTGGAGTATTTTGCGCTGAAACCATGGTTCGACGCTGTGAAGGGCGGGGACGAGGCGGCGCACAAAAAGCCCGCCCCGGACATTTATACGGCGGTGCTGAAAGCGGCGGGAATCCCTGCCGGGCACGCGGTCGCGGTGGAGGACACCAAAGCCGGAGTCGAAGCCGCCTCTGCCGCGGGCTTGCGGTGCGTCGGATACCGCAACCCGACTTCCGGGATGCAGGAGCTGGACCGGGCCGACTGGATCGTCGAAACCCTTTCCGCGATTCCCGGTCTTCTGAAACCTGCCTGATCCGGCCGTCATGGCCGAACTTCCGTCAGCCTGGCGCGGAAGCCGCGTTCCGGCTGGTAGACCCCCGCCGCCTCTTCCGGGGCGGGGCCGTCCTAATAGAGACCGTCTTTTTCGGCCCGGCTTTGCCGCGGCAGGGTTTGAGCGGTATCATTGAAAGGGTGATTTCAATGGAGAAGGGGATAAAACCATGAAAATATATTTTGTGAACGGCAGCCCCAGAAAACAATGGAATACGGGGACCGTATTGAAAAAAGCAGCGGAAGGGGCCGCATCGGCAGGCGCGGAGACAGAACTGATTCACTTGTACGATTTGAAATACAAGGGTTGTGTCAGTTGTTTTGCCTGTAAGAGGATAGGCGGGAAATTCCACGGGAAATGCGCTCAAAAGGATGGCTTAACCCCTGTCCTGGAAAAGCTGTCTGCGGCAGACGGGATCGTTTTTGGCACGCCGATTTATTTTTATAACATCACATCCGGGATGCAGGCGTTTCTGGAACGATTTTTCTTTCCGTATGATTTATATAGCGGGAAGCTCGCATCCGGCTATCCCAAAAAGATACCGAGCGGGTTCATTTATACCATGAATATGACCGCGGAAAGTATGCGCAGGGCAGGCGTAGATACGAATGTAAAAGCCGGGCCATTGTTCGCGGAAGAAATTTTAGGAATAAAACCGGAAGTTTTATATGTAAATAATACCTACCAGTTTTCGGATTATGGAAAATATGAATCTTCTAAATTTTCGGAAACAGAAAAGGCCTCGTATAAACAAACACAATTTCCGGCAGACTGCCAAAAGGCTTTTGAAATGGGACGGCGAATTGCGGAAAAATTCACAGAGCGATAACCATGATTTTCCGGACTGACAAAACAAACAGGCGCAACGGCAAGCAAACGGGCTGCGCCCGCCGTTTTGAAAGCCGCGGGACAAAAGGGATGCCGTGAAATAAAAACGGCATCCCTCTTACTTTTTACCGGATTTTATGGTACAATAAACGTCAAGAAATGCGTTTTTGCGGCTCCGCCAGCTGATTCCCATGCAGGCCCGCCGCTTTCGCCGGCTCCCCGCTGCACGCGGGGCTTTTGAGCATAAGGAGAAATGATCATGCAGTATCCACCCCCATTCCACGGATATGAGTTTCCGCTGTACTACGGCGGCCTGGCCGCGGCGCAGGAAAAGCGATCGCTGCGCAAAGAGGCGAACGCCCTTTGCCTGCTGCTCGTCGGCATCGAAGCCTTCCTGCTTTTCCTGACCGGCATATCGTCCCTTTTTCTGGGAAGCATGGATCTGCAGGGCGGCTCAAACAGCCTGTTCAACGGATACCCGCCGGTTCTGTCGTACCTCGCGCACAATGCGATTTATATCGCGGGGCTTTCCCTCCCCGTGTTTTTCTACTGGGCGATCCGCGGAATCCGGGCGGAAGCGGTGCTTCCGTTCGAGCACGTCCGCCCGCTCACGGCTGTGGCGTACGTCCTGTTCGGCACGTCGATCTGCACGCTTTCGAACCTTCCCGCGGACTTTGTGATCGCTTTGGAACAAAGGATGGGGTTCAGCGGCTCCATCCCGGATCTTCCGCTGAACGGCGACCCGGCGGTGAGCGTCCTGTTCTTCTTCGCGATGTCCGTCATCCCTCCGCTGACGGAAGAACTGATTTTCCGCGGGGCCGTGCTGCAGGGGCTGCGCGCGTTCGGCGACGGATTTGCGATCGTCGGCTCCGCGTTTCTGTTCGCCGTTTATCACGGGAATTTTTCCCAAGCCGTCTTTGCGTTTCCGTGCGGCCTTGTCATGGCGTTCGCCGTGGTGAAGACCGGAAACCTTTGGGTTTCGGTGGCGATTCATTTCCTGAACAACGGCATATCCGTTGCGCTGGAGCTGATTCAATACTCTCTGGGGCACAATATTCCGGCCCTGTTCCATTACTATTTTGTCGTCTCCGTGGTGCTGGGGCTTGCGGCGCTGATTTATCTTTCGGTGCGCGACCATTCCCTGTTCAATCTGAAACGCCCCGCCTCCCTGTTGCGCCCGTCGCAGAAATTCGGGGCGCTCGTGTGGAACGTGGGCGGCGTGATCCTTCTCTCCCTCTCCCTCATCAGCGCCTTTTACATGCTGACCTCTTACTGACAAATGACACGGGACGAAAAATGGATGCGCGAAGCGCTGGCGCTGGCGGAGCAGTCGGCACGGGAAGGCGAGGTGCCGGTGGGGGCCGTTATCGTGAAGGACGAAACGATCGTGGCGGCGGGCAGAAACCGGCGGGAGACCCGGAAAAGCGCGCTGTGCCACGCGGAGCTGGAAGCGATCGGCGGGGCCTGCCGCGCGCTGAACGGCTGGCGCCTGTGGCAGTGCGAGCTTTTTGTCACGCTGGAGCCGTGCCCCATGTGCGCCGGGGCGATCATCAACGCGCGGATTCCCCGCGTCGTGTTCGGCGCGTTCGACCCGAAGGCCGGCTCGTGCGGCTCGGTGGTCAACCTGTTCGAGCTCCCCTACAACCACAAGCCCGAGCTTTGCGGCGGCGTTCTGCAGGAGGAATGCGCGCAGCTCCTGAAGGATTTTTTCCGCTCCCTGCGGGGGTGAGTTTCTTAAATTTAAGTTCTTCCCTATCATCCAAAAGGGGCGCACAGTTTTCTGTGCGCCCCTTTCTGATTTCAGGATGAAATTTTTGCTGTTTTATTCGGCCTTTTCCCTTTTTTCCTTAATCGCCGCCTGGGCCGCCGCCAAACGGGCGATCGGCACGCGGAACGGAGAGCAGGAGACATAATCCAGGCCCACGCGGTGGCAGAACTCGACGGAAGTCGGGTCGCCGCCGTGTTCGCCGCAGATGCCCAGGTGCAGGTCGGGCCTTGTCTTGCGGCCGAGCTCCACGCCCATTTTCACCAGCTTGCCCACGCCGTTCTGGTCGATATGGGCAAACGGGTCGGACTCGTAGATCTTGTTCTCATAGTAGTAGTTCAGGAACTTCCCGGCGTCGTCGCGGCTGAAGCCGAACGTCATCTGGGTCAGGTCGTTCGTGCCGAAGCTGAAGAATTCGGCTTCCCTGGCGATTTCATCCGCAGTCAGGGCAGCGCGCGGAATCTCGATCATCGTGCCGACCTTGTACTTCATGACGATTCCGGCATCCTGAATCAATTTGTCCGCAGTCGCGGTCACGACGTCCTTGACGAATTTCAGCTCCTTGACCTCGCCGACCAGCGGGATCATGATGTGCGGGACGATGGAAAGGCCCTTCTTTTTGGATACGTTGATCGCGGCGCTGATGACGGCCTTCGTCTGCATTTCGGCGATTTCCGGATAGGATACCGCCAGACGGCAGCCGCGGTGGCCCATCATCGGGTTGAACTCGTGCAGGCTCGCGATCACTTCCTTCAGCTCTTCGACGGAGATCGAAAGCTCCCCGGCGATCTCTTTGATATCCTCTTCCTTGGTGGGGAGGAATTCGTGAAGCGGCGGATCGAGGAAGCGGATGATCACCGGGCGCTCCTCCATCACCTCATAAATGCCCTCAAAGTCGCCCTGCTGATACGGCAGGATCTTTTCCAGCGCCTTCTTGCGGGCCTCGGTCGTCTTCGCGACGATCATCTCACGCATCGCCTTGATGCGCTCGCCCTCGAAGAACATGTGCTCGGTGCGGCAAAGGCCGATGCCCTCCGCGCCGAACGCCTTGCCCTGCGCGGCGTCGCGCGGCGTGTCGGCGTTGGTGTAAACCTGCATCCTGCGGGCGCTGTCCGCCCACTTCATATAGCGGTCGAAATTGCCGGAGATCGACGCGTTCACGGTGGGGATCGCCTCGCCGTAAATATTGCCGGTCGAGCCGTCGATGGAGATATAGTCGCCTTCGCGGATCGTCTTTCCGCCCAGGGTGAAGTACTTCTCCGCCTCGTGCATCGCGATCTCCCCGCAGCCGGAAACACAGCAGGTGCCCATGCCGCGCGCCACGACCGCCGCGTGCGAGGTCATGCCGCCGCGCACGGTGAGGATGCCTTCCGCGGACGCCATGCCCTCGATATCCTCCGGCGAAGTCTCGAGCCTTGCGAGAATGACTTTTTCGCCCTTGGACTTCCACTCCTTCGCGTCCTCCGCGGAGAATACGACCTTTCCGCAGGCGGCGCCGGGGGATGCCGCAAGGCCCTTGCCGATGGCCTGCGCCTTTTTCAGCGCGGCGTCGTCGAACTGCGGGTGCAGCAGCGCGTCGAGCTGCTTCGGCTCCACGCGCAGCACGGCCTCATCCGTGCTGATCTTTCCTTCATCCACCAGGTCGACCGCAACTTTCAGCGCGGCCGCGGCGGTGCGTTTTCCGTTCCTCGTCTGCAGCATGTAGAGCTTCCCGTTCTCGATCGTAAACTCCATATCCTGCATGTCGGTATAATGGTCCTCCAGGCGCTGGGCGGTTTCCGCAAACTGCTTGTACACGTCGGGAAGCATGTCCTTCAGGTGGTCGATCGGCTCCGGCGTGCGGATGCCGGCCACCACGTCTTCGCCCTGGGCGTTGATCAGGTATTCGCCGAACAGCTTCTTTTCGCCGGTGGCGGGGTTCCTGGTGAACGCCACGCCCGTGCCGGAGGTGTTTCCGGAGTTGCCGAACACCATGGCCTGCACGTTGACGGCGGTGCCCCAGTCATAAGGGATCTCGTTCAGGCGGCGGTACACGTTGGCGCGGGGGTTGTCCCACGAACGGAACACGGCCTTTACGGCTTCCATCAGCTGAACTTTCGGCTCATCCGGGAAATCCTTCCCCAGCTTTTCGCGGTACAGCCTCTTGAAGCGGACGACCAGGTCCTTCATATCCTCTGCATCCAGCTCGGTGTCGAGCTTGACGCCCTTTTCCGCCTTTTTGGCGTCGATGATCTTTTCAAACTCGCTTTTCGGAACCTCCATGACGACGTCGGAGAACATCTGCACAAAGCGCCGGTATGAGTCATAAGCAAACCGCGGGTTGCTGGTGAAGGCGGAAAGCCCTTCCACGACGGTGTCGTTCAGGCCCAGGTTCAGGATGGTGTCCATCATCCCGGGCATGGAAGCGCGCGCGCCGGAACGCACGGAAACCAGCAGCGGATTTTTCGGGTCCCCGAATTTCTTGCCGCAAAGCTTTTCCATTTTGGCAAGATATTCGTAAATCTCCGCCTGAATTTCCTCGTTGATCTGGCGCCCGTCCTCGTAATACTGGGTGCAGGCTTCGGTGGTAATCGTAAAGCCCTGCGGCACCGGCATCCCCAAAACGGTCATCTCCGCCAGGTTCGCGCCTTTCCCGCCCAAAAGGTTGCGCATCTTCCCGTTACCTTCTGAAAAAAGGTAAACATACTTATGACTCATTGACAATCAACCTCCTTAAAGTTGAGTTTGGGGTATCCCCAAACATAATCCCATATAAAACAGATCAATGCTGTTTGCATTTCAAGGTGCATTATAACAAATCCTGCTCCAAAAATCCATAGATTTTTGATAAATTTCTGACACTGATTTTGAAATCTGCATTTTATCCAATTTATTTTCATCCCCATTTTTATAAAATTTAACAAATATGTAACAAAAGCAAAAATTGCACTTGAAAAATCATGCCGATATGAGATAATAATACCGTATGAGTATCTGCAATTCTGACGGAGGGCAAAGCATGGAAAACTGTGCCGTTATTCTTGCCGCCGGCGAAGGAAAGCGCATGAAGTCCCGCCACCCCAAGGTGCTGTGCGAAGTGCTTTTCAAACCGATGCTGGAATGGGTGATTGACGCCGCACACGGCGCCGGCTTGAACGATCTTTGTGTGGTGACCGGCCATCTGCACCGCGAGGTGGAGGAATTTCTGCAGGCTCTTGCCGCAAGGCGGCCCCAGTTTCCGCCGCCGGAGCATGTGCTTCAGAGCGAGCAGAGGGGCACCGCGCACGCGGTGAGGATGGCTCAGGATTTTCTGCGGCGGCACAGCGGGGGCAGCGTCCTGATCCTGAATGGCGACGCCCCGTTCCTCAGCCCCGAAGTGATCGGCGGAGCCCTGCGGGACCACCTGAAAAGCGGGAGGGACGTCACGGTGATTTCCGCCGAACCGGAAAACCCCTTCGGCTACGGCCGCATCGTGCGGGACAAAACGACCGGCGCGGTTGCGGCGATCGTGGAGGAAAAGGACGCGGACGAAACGACGAGGAAGATCCGGGAGATCAATTCCGGGGCCTACTGGTTCCAGGCGGACAGCCTCCTCCCGATCCTTTCCAAAATACGGAACGAAAATGCGGCGGGGGAATACTACCTGCCCGACGCGGTCAAGCTGCTGATTTCGGAGCACCGCAGGGCCGGAGCTTTCAAAACGCAGGACGGCAGCGTGGTTCTGGGCGCGAACGACCGCGGACAGCTGAATCAACTCAACTCCATCGCAAGAGGGCGCGTCATGGCCCGTCTGATGGCGGATGGAGTCGATATCCCATGCCCGGACGGAATCATGGTCGGGCCCGACGTCACCGTCGGGCCCGACACCCGCGTTCTGCCGGGCTGCATCCTTTCCGGCAGCACCAGCGTCGGCTCCGGCTGCATCATCGGCCCCAACACCGTGCTGATCGATACCTCCGTGGGCAGCGGCTGCACCCTTTGCAGCGTCCACTGCAAAGGGGCCTCCGTCCGCGACGGCGAATCCCTGAAACCGTTTACCGTGCTGCACGCATAAAAAACTGCCGCCGGCACTTTATATAAAGGCCGCCCGTTCCCGTTCGGCGGCAAAAATTCTTAGGGGGATATTTCAAATGAATTTTCACGGTAAGGATATTAAAATTTTTACGGCCAACGCAAACCCGCACGTGGCGCAGCAAATCGCGGAATGTCTTCACCTGCCCATGGGCAAATCGGAGGTTTCCACGTTCAGCGACGGGGAGATCGCGATGTCCCTGTTCGAGTCGGTGCGCGGCTCCGACTGCTTCATCGTGCAGTCCACCTGCGCGCCGGTCAACAACAACATCATGGAGCTGCTCATCATGATAGACGCGATGAAGCGCGCCTCCGCCGCCCGGATCACGGCCGTGATTCCCTATTTCGGCTATGCCCGGCAGGACCGCAAGGCCAAGGCCCGCGACCCGATCTCCGCGAAGCTGGTGGCGGACCTGATCACGACGGCCGGCGCGGACCGCGTCCTCACGATGGACCTGCACGCCGCGCAGATTCAGGGCTTTTTCAATATCCCCGTGGATCATCTTCTGGGCGCGCCGCTTCTCTCGTCGTTCCTGAAAGAGCGCATCGGCGGGCGCACGGATGACTACGTCGTCGTCTCGCCCGATCTCGGCTCCGTCACACGCGCCCGCAATTTCGCCGCCAGAATCGGGTGTCCCCTCGCCATCATCGACAAGCGCCGCCAGAAGGCCAACGTATGCGAGGTCATGAACATCATCGGCGACGTGAAGGGCAAAAAAGTGATCCTCGTCGACGACATGATCGACACGGCGGGCACGATCTGCAACGCGGCCGCCGCGTGCGTGGAAACCGGCGGGGCCACCGGCGTCATCGCGTGCGCGACCCACGCCGTCCTCTCCGGCCCGGCCATCGAGCGCATCAAAAACAGCCTCATCACCGAACTGGTGCTTCTGGATACCATTCCACTTCCGGAGGAAAAGCACCTGCCGAACTTCACGGTTCTTCCGGTCGCCCCCCTGTTTGCCGAGGCGATCGAGCGCATTTACGAAGACAAGCCCGTTTCCCCCATGTTCGTGTGATCGAAACCGCTCGGATTTTTACAGTTCAGCCCGAAAAATGAAACATACAGGCGGGGTAGAGCCTTTCTATCCCGCCATAAGTCTATGCCGCGCCGCTGAGCGGCCATGCCGTGCGCGCGGAATGAGGTGCCTTTCATGTTAAAGAATTTTCTGTTTTCTCGGCGGGAAAACGCATCCCCCGGCCCGATTGAGGCGATCATCGTCGGGCTCGGCAATCCGGGGAGCCGGTACGAGGGGACCCGCCACAACACCGGGTTCATGGTGCTCGACCGGCTTGCCGAAAAGACCGGCGCCCGCATCGACCGCATCAAATTCAAGGGCCTGTGCGGGATCACCCCGCTCGCCGGGAAGAAAGTGCTGCTGCTCAAGCCCTCCACCTATATGAACCTGAGCGGGCAGAGCGTGGTGGAGGCCATGCGCTTCTACCGCCTGCCGCCCGAAAGGGTGATCGTCGTGTTCGACGACATCTCGCTGGAGCCGGGCCGCCTGCGCATCCGCAGGAAGGGCAGCGACGGCGGCCACAACGGGATGAAGAACATCATCTATCTTTCCGGAAGCGACGCCTTCCCCCGCGTGAAGATGGGGATCGGCGCAAAGCCGAACCCGCAGTGGGACCTGGCCGGCTGGGTGCTTTCCTCCTTTTCCGAACAGGAGAAAAAGGCGCTGAGCGAGGCGATGGACCGCGCGGCGGAGGCGCTTTCCCTGATGGTCTGCGGAAAAACGGAGGAAGCGATGAACCGATACAACTCATAAAAAACGAACCCGGCCTCCCCGCCGCGGGACGGCCGGAATCACGAAACAGGGAGTCTTCATGAAATTTTTAACGTCCGCTTTCCTCGCGGTCAGGGAATTTTCCGCGCTGGACCAGGCCGTAAAAAACGGGGCCCTGCCTGCGGCGGTCACCGGTGTTTCCGGCATACACAAGGCAAATCTCATCCAGTCGCTCTGCACCCTGAACGGACGCAGGGCTTTTGTCGTCGCCGCGGATGAATCAGAAGGGCAGCGGCTGTGCGATGACCTTGCCGCCATGGGGATGCATCCGCTGACGTACCCCCTGCGGGATTTCAACTTCCGGGATACGCAGGGCAGCTCGCACGAATACGAGCACCAGCGCATCCGGGTGCTTTCGCGCCTGCTTTCCGGCGAGTGCGACTGCGTCGTCTGCTGTCTCGACGCCGCGCTGCAGCACACGATCCCCCCGGACGAGCTGCGCCGCCGCACCGCCGTGCTGAGCGCCGCGCAGAAAATCGCGCCGGAAAAAGCCGTGCAGACGCTCGCGGCGTGCGGCTATGAGCGGGCCGAACAGATCGAGGGCGCCGGGCAGTTTTCGCTGCGCGGGGGAATCCTCGACTTTTTTACGCCGGGCGCGGAAAATCCCGTGCGCGTCGAATTCTGGGGGGATGAGATCGACACGCTCTCGTTTTTCGACCCGGAGACCCAACGCCGCACGGACAGCATCTCCCGGGCCGTCGTCACCCCTTCGGTGGAGGCGCCGGTCGAGCATCCGGAGGTCCTTGCCCGCAGGATCCGGACGCACGCGGCTTCCCTTCGCGGGAAAAACGCGCCCGCCGCGAAGCAGGTTCTGCTGGAACAGGCGGAAAAGCTGGAAAACCACGCGCACATCGGCTGCGCGGACAAATACATCCCGTTCCTGTATGAAAAGCCGGCGACGCTGTTCGACTATGCGGATGGTTCCACGCTGCTTTTCGTCTCCGAGCCGGCCAAGGCGAAGGAGCGCATGCGCACCGTCCTCTGGCAGTGGGGCGAGGACATCCGCGACTATCTTTCCGAAGGCGTGCTCTGCCGCGGGCTGGACACCTACAGCGGCGACTGGCAGTACGCCCTTTCGGAATTTGAGCGCCTCGGCGCCGTCTATCTCGACACGTTCGTGAGAAGCAGCTACGACACGCCGCTGCGCACGCTGCAGAACGTCACGGCACGCCAGCTTTCGGTGTGGGGCGGAAGCCTCCCGCTTCTGCTGGAGGACGTGCAGGCCATGCTCGCGAACCATTGGGCCTGCGTAATCCTGGCGGGCACGGAGCGCGCCGCGCGCACGCTGACGGCGGACCTTCAGGCGAAGGATATCCCGGCCGTTCATCTTTCCGACCCGCAGGAGGCCGAGAAGGGCGTCGCCACCGTCACCGAGGGCTCCCTGAGCGCGGGGCTGGAATACCCGGGCGCGGGGTTCGGCCTGATCACCCACGGGCGGATCCTCGCGCCGGCCCGCAAAAAGGCGAAGAAGCGCGCGCCGAACAGCCAGGAAATCTACAGCCTCGCCGAGCTTTCCCCCGGCGATTACGTCGTCCACGCCACCCACGGGATCGGCGTATTCGAGGGGATCCATAAAATCAACATGCAGGGCGTCGTCAAGGACTACATGAAGCTGCGCTATGCGAAAAACGACACGCTTTACGTCCCCGTAACGCAGCTCGACCTCGTCTCCAAATATATCGGCCCGCGCGAGGGCGCGCAGGTCCGCCTGCACAAGCTGGGGGGCACGGACTGGCAGAAAACGAAGGCCCGGGTGCGCGCTGCCGTGAAGGACATGGCGAAGGACCTGATCCGCCTTTACGCCGGCCGCATGAAGGCGAAGGGCCACGCCTTTGCGCCTGACACTGAATGGCAGCGGGATTTCGAATCCCATTTTGAATTTGAGGAGACCGAGGATCAGCTGCGCTGCATCGAGGAGATCAAAGGCGACATGGAGCGCGAAGTCCCGATGGACCGCCTGCTGTGCGGTGACGTGGGCTTCGGCAAAACCGAGGTGGCGCTGCGCGCCGCGTTTAAGTGCATCAGCGATTCCAAGCAGTGCGCGATGCTCGTGCCCACCACCATCCTCGCCT